>Ga0210017_1005630_pt1 | contig 9972 bp, 2 predicted proteins | sample CryGeyCG2014_020_FD_183966 | JGI IMG/M metagenome (GOLD analysis project Ga0210017, IMG submission 183966) | Groundwater microbial communities from aquifer - Crystal Geyser CG08_land_8/20/14_0.20 (SPAdes) (version 2) | ecosystem: Environmental > Aquatic > Deep subsurface > Groundwater | place... | reverse complement strand
TTTTGTACCCTAACAATTAATCTTTAGGAAAAGGAGAATCCGCTATGGAAACGGAACCGAAAGAAAGAATTTTTGTTGCTCTTGATGTTGACAGCTTGGAAAAAGCTAAGCCCCTCGTCGAGCAGCTTTTACCGTATGTCGGGTGTTTCAAACTGGGTCTTGAGTTTTTAACCTCTGTCGGAGCTCCCCAGGCAGTAGATTTTGTCCATAAATTGGGCGGTCGAGTTTTTTTTGACGGCAAGTTTATGGATATTCCGAATACCGTGGCCGGGGCTTCCCGAGCGGTCGCCAAAATGACAGTTGAGATATTCAATGTTCACTGTCTGGGCGGTATGGCGATGATGATGGCTGCCCGAAAAGCGGTTGATGAAGCAGTACTTCCGGGTCATCGTTCTCTGATTCTCGGTGTGACAATCCTTACCAGTCTCAAATACGATGACCTCAAGAGATTGGGATTTCGGGAAAAGTTCATTCTTGAGAATTTCCACTCTGTCGAAGAGCTCAAGGAGGAACATGTCAAGGAACTGGTCGTTCATCTTGCTCAGCTCGCTCAAGCGAGCGGACTTGACGGCGTTATTGCTTCGGCCAAGGAAATTGAAGCAATTCGCAGCGTTTGCCGGTCCGATTTCATAGGAGCTACTCCGGCCATCCGGCCAAAATGGGCAGCCGCTGGAGACCAGAAGCGGGTTACAACCCCCACCGAGGCAATCAAGGCCGGAGCCGATTACCTGGTTATCGGCCGTCCCATCCTCGAACCGCCCGAGGAAATCGGCAGTCCGGTTGAGGCAGCCAAGAGAATTGCCGAGGAAATAGATTCGGCGCTGAAATCCTGATTGAAGGAAAACTGACTGAAGGAGGTGAAAAATATGACCGAAGAGCAAGTATTGGGGCTTTTGGCAAAAACCGAGGCAATCATTACTGACAGCCACATTGTCTACACTTCTTGGAGACATGGCACGGCCTACGTCAACAAGGATGCGGTTTATCCCCACACTGAAGTTATCTCCAAGTTGTGTCGGGGAATTGCCGAGCACTTCTCCGATAGAGAAGTAAACGGGATTGATGTGGTTGTTGCGCCGGCTGTCGGTGGCGTGATTTTGTCCCAGTGGACCGCTCATTGGCTGATGGAGCTGACAGGAATAGAAGTTCTGGCCATTTACGCCGAGAAATCCGAAGATGGCAAATCTTTTGTCTTCAAAAGAGGATACGACCGCTATCTTCGGAAAGCTCCTGATTCCGACCTTCCTAAGTTAGTCCTGGTGGTAGAGGATGTTCTTACCACAGGCGGTTCAGCCAGAGGAGTGGTTGAAGCAGTTCGGGCTCTCCAAGGCGAGGTGGTTGGAGTCGGCGTTCTCTGTAACAGAGGCGGTGTCACTCCCGAAATTCTCGGTAATATCCCCGAACTTTTCGCTCTCAGCAATGTCAAGATGGACTCTTGGGAAGAGGCCGAGTGTCCTCTTTGCGCCAAAGGTGTGCCGATTAACACCACTGTTGGCAAGGGAAGAGAGTTTCTTGCCCGTCAAGGCAAATGAAATTCAAACGAAGTTCAAAGAAAAAAGACTAGCAATTGCTAGTCTTTTTTAATTTTGATAGGGAGCGTCGGTTTTTTCCATTTCGGGAATTTTCCAAACTTTGTTGTGTTCCTTCGGTTTCTTTTACCACACATATTAAAAAGGAGGTGAATCCTTTGACCAAAGAAGAACTCCGTTGGTTTTTTCCCGATTCGGTTATTTTACCGACGCTCCTATATTCTATGTGTAAATTAAAGAGCAAGTTTTCGCCTGATACTATAATATAGCAAACCCAAAATCTTTGTCAAGTGCTGATATTGACAAAAATATAATGATATGCTATTATTACCCTAGAGAAGAGAGAGTATTGATTATCAAATCTCTTAGTAATTCCCAATTCTTGCGAAAGAGCAATCTTTTAAAGATGAATTGGATGCAGGGAATCCTGATGGAGAGTTATTTCAAAAGTTCTTTGAAATTTTAAGAAAATTAGGGCACGGTGTCGACTATCTTTTTTTATATTAGGACCTGGGTTTTTACCCTGTAGTCTTCTCGATTTATTGATTTGTTTGGGCTGTGCTGAGACCTTAATGTATTCCTCTGTATCTCAGGCATCGGACCACCCACAAGTCAATAGTCGGCTGACTATGAAAAGAAAAATAAGGTGGGACATGGGCTCGCTTTAGCTTAAGCTTTAGCCGCCCACGTTCTATCCTTTGAGGTCTGGCAGTCTGCTAGACCTCTGAGCTCTGGCAGTTCTGACAGCTGGATAGAGCTGGATAGAGTTCAGATTTTTCTTTTCAGTCCTAAAAAGAACCGAGAAAATCTTCCCGGTTCTTTTTCTTTTCCACACTGTTACTGCCAGACCTCTGAGCTCTGGCAATCTAACAGCTGGATAGAGCTCTGAGCTCTAACAGACTTTAATCGGTATTTCTTATTAGGCGGACATAATATTCTATAAGTTTAAGAATCAGGGCTTTAATCATCAATATTGCGGGTGCATTGGATATAAAGCCCGTTGTTTTTGGAAAAAAGTTGAGTATTGCCAAAATTGTTAGTGTTGTCCATACCCCATGCTTCATTATCAAACGGAGTAGAAGACCAATAATAAAAACTATAACCACTCTCCCAAGGAAAAATAAGGAAATTACTGTTAACAGTAATCAGAAGTTCTAAAATATTAGGCAATCTCCAATCGTTGTGTCCAGCCAAATTTAAATCGCTACAAAAATAAACTGCATCATGCCAAGGTATAGTTTTTGGTTTTGGTGATAAAAGATAGTTTGATTCGCTTCCTATTAGAGCCCTTGTTCCTCCATTAACCCACATTAATCCAGTGCAGTTATCTGTTATTGTTCCATCTTCATTATCGGTGTAATCAAGATTACAGCTTTCTGGAGGATCTCCGCTTAAACCGGTAGGTGGTAAGATATTTTGCATTTCAGAACTTGGTTCTCGAACAGGTCTTACAAAATAGTAAGCATTTCTATCATAAATGATTTTTATTGTGCCATTATTGAAATCTATAATTCTAATTTCCCAACTTGCTGGATAAGCACAATAGTTCCCAGCGCAATACATTCCAGGAGTGTATTTATATGAAGAGGTCCAATAGCTGCTAGAGAAGGTATTGGGAAAGTAGTTTTTATCAATATAAGGAGCATTTTGTCCATAATTTATAATACTTGCCAGTTCTTTAAAGTTTGGCAATCGCCAATCGTCGTAACCAGCAAAATTTAATTGCTCGCAGAAAGTTTTTGCCTCATCCCAAGTTAAAGGTTGACCATCGTTAGAGCCGAGACCCGTTCCATCTTTTACCCAAATAAGTCCAGTGTATAAATCTGTTACTGTTTCATCGCCGTTGTCTTGAAATCCGGGCAAAGCTTTAGCTTTAGCAGAATTTGAAACTATTGAAGCAGCATCTACTTGGTTTATTGATTTCACAGCAAAATAATAAGTTCTGTCAGGAATTAAATTCGTAACAGTAAAGCTTTCAATTTTTCCATATTCATTTGGAATTAAAGAATTTTCAATCAAATCAGCATCCTCCCAGTTTATTTGGTTCTCCGAAGCTCCTTTTTCCACAATCTCTTTTTCAGCATACTTGATAAGATAACTTTTTGCTCCCGGTGAGGTCCAGAAAAGGTCAATTGCTTCTCTGTTTGCTGAAGAGCCAGCAGTGAGAGAAGTAATCGGAGGTAGGGGAGTGGAATGACTTGTTGTTGCAACAAGAGAGTAGTAAAGTCCGTCGAAAGCCCGGATGCCAAAATAATAAGTTGAATTATAAGTCAGTCCAGAAATAATTAGAGTAGTTGATGTAGTAGTAGTTGAGAAAATATTAGGGGTAGCAGTTGTAGCATTTTCTTCAGTAATTTCTTGTTGTGAATAATAAATAATGTAAGAAATATCTTCTTCTAGAGTATCGGGGTCGGTAGTAGTTGACCAAGTTAAGATTACAGAATTAGCGGAGGCCGGGTCTCCGCTAACTTGGAAGTTTTTTATTAGGTTAGGAGGTAAAATGTTGCCGGTTTCTCCTTTAGAATTGGTTGGAGTGGGATTTTTGATTTCAAAATCTTGAAAATTGTTATCATTGTCTAAATAGTTGCCATTAGCATCTGTTTTTCTATTCAAACTTTGGTTTTCTTCTGGATTTTGAGGGAAAGGAACAGTTTCAACAAAGGGATTGGTGCTGCTGCCCCAAGCCACCGCATCAATAATATTTTTATCTTTATCTAAAAGGGCAATGCTATTGTTTTTTGCCAAGGTTTGAGTGGAGGTAGCATCAGCTGGTAGCTGAGTCAAGGAAGTATAGCCAGAGTTTACCCAGAGGAAATAGCCTTGAGCTGGAATGATGCTGCTTTCTGGGAAGACCCGAATGGACTCTTCGTTTCCCATAGAATTTCTCTTTTTCAATTGAAAATCCGAAATATCCACGCTGTTTGTAACTGGATTAAAAAGTTCAATAAAGTCGTGGTCAGCAGAATTTATATCTCTGATTTGGACTTCAGAGATTAGTATTTTTGGTTTTGGTTTCTCAGTAACTTCAATATTAGCTGTGGTTGGGGTGCTGGTTGCACCTTTTTCATCGGTGACAACAAGTAAGATTAGAAATTGGCCTGAGGAGACAAAAGCGTGAGTGATTATGAGTCGGCCAGTAGTGGTGGAAGTCCCATCGTCAAAATCCCAATTATAGGAAGCGATTTCGCCATCGGGGTCAGTGGAAGATGAGGCGTTAAAAGTGATTTCATCTCCAACCATAAGATTTTCATCAGGCGAGTACGAGAAATAAGAAATAGGTGGCTTGTTTAAGGTTTTAGCATTTGGACAGTTGGAAACCTCAGATATGTTGTCGTTTTCGTCTTTGGATTTTAGGCTAAAATAATAAATAGTGTTTGAGGATAGTTCGCTGACAGTAAATGTTTGGCTAGAACCTGGACTTTCTGGAGAAGGTTCTTCTGATATTTGATAAGCTGAATCCCAATTATTTTCATCAATACTTGAGGTTAAGTATCTAAGGTCGTATTGGACTGCATCTTGGGGCACGGTCCAGCTAAGTTTAATTGTTTGCGGGCTAGTGCCTGTTGCTGAAAGGTCAGTGATTTGGCTGGGAGGGATAGTGTCTAAAAATAAAGTTAAAGAAGTGGTAGTTGATTGGCTAAATTTGTCTTCAGCAGTAAAAACAAAATTATTTTCTCCCTGTTCTAAGCTAATTTCCAATTCCCATTTTCCAATGGAAGAGGCAGTGATCGTGGCTAAAATGGTTGTAGCTTGTAAAACAGAGACTAAAGATTCGGCAGTAGTGGTTCCTTCAACTATGGTTTGGAAACCTGAGAGAATATTATTTGTATCAGAGCTGAAAAAGTTAAAAACTTGATTTTGAGAGGGAAAGGTTATGGTTAAAAATAACAGAGGTTTCGGAGCAATATAAATATCTGTTGAAGTAGAACTTGTTGTTCCTTTATTGTCAGTAGTTGTTAGTTCAACTTTGTAATTATCCGAAGTAGTATAACAATGGCTGGTGGTTGCTTGCTTAATTGTAGTGGTATTTCCATCGTCAAAATTCCAGGTATAAGAAATAATATATCCATCGGTGTCGGTTGAATAAGCAGCATCAAAAATAATTTCATCTCCAACTATAATATTCTCTTGGGGCGAATAAGAAAAATAGGGGATTGGCACTTGGTTGGGAAGGTTAATTTTGCAAAAAGCGTCGGGTGTTCCTGGCCAATTTTCTTCATTGCCGGCTACATCTCGGGCCCGACCCCGGAAATAATAAGTGTGTTCGTTTTTACCAGTAAACTCGGTGCTGGTTGAGGTAGTTGCTATGGCTAAACCTTGCCATTCTTTTTCCATACTTGTCGTGTATTGAATATCATAATTTAAAATTCCAGAACAGGAGTCTGTTCCAGAGACGGGGTCAGACCCCGTCCATTTGATGATGAAAGTAGTTGAGTCAGAAGAAGTTTCCAAACTCTCAACTTGGGAAGATGGGGGAGTAATATCAATGAGCCAACTGTAGTCAGAAGAAGTAGGAGTATAATTTCCCGCCCTATCAATTGCTTTGGCATAAAGGAGATGAGGACCTTCGCGAAACTCTGTATAAGTAATTGAGGAAGAACAATTCTCCCAGTCTTGGCTATCAAGTTTACATTGGAAAGTAGAACCTTCCTCATTTGAAGAGAAGCTAAAGATGGCTTGGGTTTGGTTGGTTGGATTCGGAGGTCCTTGTTCAATTTCAGTTTGAGGAGGTATGGTATCTAAAATGATTGAGGCAGAATTGCCAAGTTGGCTGACATTCTCGGCTGCGTCTTTTGTCCAGATATAGACGGTCTTCAAGCCATCCCCAACTGACAAATCAAAAGTAGATGGTTTTTCAAAAAGCCAGCCGTCAGTATTAGTTGCTGGCCTTTCTGAGTTTTCTGATAAAAACCAAGCTATTGCTTCTTCGTCCTGAGAGATATTTACTATTACCGTTTGCTCATTGCTGTAAGAAGGAGAACTGCTATTGAGATCAACCAGAGACAAAAACGGGCTTTTAATTGTGGTGTCGATGGTCCAGCTATATTGAGCCGGTGATTGGTCCTCATTGCCAACTGCGTCGATAGCTTTAACTTGAAAAAGGTGGAGGCCGTCTGACAGGTTGGTATAAGTGATGGGAGAGGAGCAATTTTGCCAATCTTCGCTGTTGAGTTTACATTGGAAAGTAGAACCTTCCTCATTTGAAGAGAAGCTAAAGATGGCTTGGGTTTGGTTGGTCAAGGCAGGCGGTTTTGAAATAATTTCAGTTTCTGGTGGAGTTAAATCTTTTTCATTTTGGGTTCGGGGAGTAGGGATTTGTATTTCAAAATCTTCTTGGTTATTGTTGGTGTCTTGGTATTCATTTGTTGCCTCGAGCCATTTTCTTCCTAAAGAATAGTTTTTGGGATGATTTTGAGCTGAAGCCGTTTCAAAATCTTGGGCTTGGCCAAAACCGACTTTGTTAATCAAATTGTTGTATTTACTGTAAAGCAAAACTGTGTTGTCTTTGGCTATTGAATAATCTTTGCCGGAATAATTAAGATTTCCATTTTCTTTATTCTGAGGCACTATTAAGAAATAGCCCAGGGAGGCAATAGTGCCAGAAAAATTAGCCGAACTTACCAAGTTGCTTTCCGAACCCGATGAAGTTTTCTTTTTTAAGCTGAAATTTGAAAGGTCTACAGTGAAACTGTTTGGGTTGTAAAGTTCAATGAATTCGTCTTTTGTACTTGTTGGGCCTTCGGTTTGGATTTCAGAAATTAAAATTTTTGAAGGGGAAGTGGCGGTAATAATTAAATTGTCAGTAGCGGTATTTCCAACCTCATCAGCAACTTGGAGGGTTACCAGATAAGTGCCGGTTGCTGAATAGCCGGATTCAAAGGTTGGGTTGGAATCAGCTAAATCTGGATTTTCCCAATCCAAGCCGTCGCTTTGGTCAATATCCCACTTAAAAGAGATAATTCCAACGTTATCTGTTGAGCTTGACCCATCAAAACTTATTGACTGGTTTATTTCCACGGTTTGGTCCTGACCGGCTCTGGCAATTGGGGCTTCAGTATCTTCGCTGATGGGCTGACTGTTTTCTTTTTTCGGAGTTCCAAGTATGCCATTTTCTCCTTGGCCGCTGAAGGTATGCCAGTTAGATAAATCGCTGTCTCTTTCCATTGATTTTTTCTCTCCGTTATCTCCAGCCGGCCAATCAGGAGTGGCTAAAACTTCATCAATCAAATCGCAGTTTCCATCAAAAAGCCGCAGAGATTCATTATCATTGTTTAAATAACCACTATAAACTTTATCAGCTAAGATGCCGGGTACTGCCTCTTCGTTTCTTTCTAAAAGATAAAAACTATTAGCTGAGATTGAGTTGCTGCTGTCAAAAACAATTTTAATTTGTTCGTCTTTATCCAAAAGTTGCCAGCCATTCAAAGAAACAGAGCTATCTGAAATGTTTTTAAATTCAATCCATTCATTGCGCCAGGTCTCTACGGTTCCCATCCAAGCCACCTCATTGATAATAACCGGTGTTTGAGCAGGATTAGATAAGTTTTCTTGAGAACAGATTGTGGGTTCTGGCGATGGTTCTTCTGAAGAGACTGATGGACCTCTTCCACTGCCATAATAAACCTCGCCCGAACTATTTTCAGTTCTGGGCGTCCCGCCCACGTCCCGACTGGTCTGCCAAGCCAAATCATACCGTCGCTCCATCGTCTTTTTGGAAGAATTGTTCCCGGCTGGCCAATTTGGATTTGCTTCAACTTTATCTTGGAATTCACAATTTTCATCAAAAAGATATAGTGCTTCATCGTTGTTGTTTAAAATTCCTGTATAAATTAAATCGGCCGGAATGTTCGGCACGGAAGTATCGTCGGTTCTTTCCAAGAGTAAAAACCTGCCGGGAGCTAAAATGGTATTTTTTACCCCTTCATATTTGGGGTCAAAAACTATTTTTATCTGTTTGTCTTTATCCAAAATTTGCCAGCTGTTTAAATCAATTGAGTTTTGAGAAATGTTTTTCAGCTCAATCCACTCATCATTTGAAGAATCGGTTGTGCCCATCCAAGCAATTTCGTTAAAAATTACTTTATTTCTTGCCGGATATTGACTGCCAGGAATAGAACAAAGAACAATTTCTTTTTCAGGAACTCCCGCTTCTTCTGTTTCTTCTTCTTCATCTTCTTCAAATTCCTCTTCTTTCTTCTCTTCCTCTTTGATGTTAATTATCGACGATCGTTCAAAATTAGCATCAGTCTGATTAGGTAGGAATTCTTGAGCTTGAGCCAAAAGTATTTCCGCTCTTTCTGAAATGTCATCAAATTGTTCAATTAGTTCTTCAAAAGTAGGTTGATTTTCTTCAGTAAATCGACTTTCTTCAGTAGGCAAGCTTTCTTCTTTAAAAATTTTTTCCAGGACCTTTTTAATCTCTGAAACTTCCTTTTTAGTGAATTTCGGGAAAGAAATTGGCTCTTCTGATAAGGAAGTAGATTGAGTTTTTTCTCTTACCTCTCCTGTAATTTGAGCTTCCGAATTTAAACTTAAAAGATAAAACTTGATTATATTAAAAAGATTTGCTGCCGTATCTTTAAATTCATTTCCTTTTTCTGTAAAGAAATCTTTTACCCCTTCTGTTTTAGATTTTAGTTTTTCAAGTAATAACTTCATTACCTCCCCAGTGAGAGAAATTTTTGATGGGGGATTTTCTAAAATAAAATCACTATTTTCAATTTCCGGCACTGGATTGACAAAATTCACTTCCACAACGGGTGCAGGTTTTGTATCATCCCATTTAAAATTTCCCCACTCGTTTTTTCTTACATCTCCTTTAACTCTGACAATAAACGGCTCCAATTTTCCATCATTATCCCGTTTATTTTCATTTTCTAACCAACGGTCCCATGAAAAACAGATTACTTTTGGATGATCAAAAATAGAATCAGGGCATCCCCACGGATCCGTTCCTATTGGTGGTTTAATCGCATTTTTTGAATAAAATTCTACAATAACTTTTCCTTGAGAAGAGCCTGTTGGGTGATAAACAATAATATATTGGACTTTTATTTCTTGCCAATTTCCTTTATAAGAATAAAATGAATAACTTAATTCTCCTGTTCCTATTTTAATTTCATTTTGCAAGAACCAATTTGTAGCATAGTCAGTGGCTTTTTCAACACTGACTTTTTCAATAACATCTATGGCTCCAGATATGTTTTGGGAATAAATTAAAGGTATGACCTTGAAAGCAATTTTAATGAATTTGATTGAAAGTTGTTTGGGAACTTGTTTAAACCAATAATCCAATTGTTTTTTTAAAATAGCTTGTTTTACCAAAACTACAGCCCCGGTTTGTCTTGGATAATCTGAAAAAAGATGAGATAAAGATTCGTTGAAAAAATAAAAATTAGCATTGGTCAAAGGTTCTTTTCTGATAATATCCAAAAAATTTTCT
>Ga0210017_1005627_pt1 | contig 9975 bp, 1 predicted proteins | sample CryGeyCG2014_020_FD_183966 | JGI IMG/M metagenome (GOLD analysis project Ga0210017, IMG submission 183966) | Groundwater microbial communities from aquifer - Crystal Geyser CG08_land_8/20/14_0.20 (SPAdes) (version 2) | ecosystem: Environmental > Aquatic > Deep subsurface > Groundwater | place... | reverse complement strand
TTTATACTTATGATAATATATCATTTGGCGTAGCCTCATCAGGTACGATAGATAATGTTACATGGTATTTCGGTGATGGGAAACAGGCCTATGATGTAGTTGTTAATCATAGTTATGAGGATGATGGGAACTACACTGCCTACTGTGTAGTAGATGGTGATGGTGGTTACGCAAAGTTCCAAATGGATATCACAGTTTTGAACAGGCCGCCAGTGCCTGTTATTGATGCTTACAGGTTGGTGAATGTTACACTCAGGGTTGCTGGTAAAAAAGGAAACAGTGTTACAATGACATTGCTGGAAGACAATATTTCTGTAGGGCAGACAACCGTTACAAGACAGTCTGGTGTTCCTGATGAGCAGAGCAAAACCATAACATTAAAAGTAAGAGGAAATAAAACATATCAGGCATTACTGGAGTATGATGGTAGTAATGGTGGTTCTAATCCTGTTAAATTGTTATTTGCAGTAGATGAAAACAAGGATGAAGAAATAGAAATCAATTTCAACTCAGTAGATAGTGAGTATCAGGAGCAAATAATAAACATAAACAGCACACTTGAAAATTTATTGGAGGATAACACAATGATTATATTTAATGCATCAGAATCCTATGACATTGACGGTTTTATTACAAACTATATTTGGGATTTTGGTGATGGAACAAATGGCACAGGCATGGTTGTAAGGCATATGTATGCGGTGCATGGTGTGTATAATGTAACCCTGAACATCACTGATGATGACTGTGCAACCAATGAGACCATAATTCCTGTTGAGCTTTCCATACCAACATTATTGATTAATCAGTATCTGGGTGTTAGTATTTTACCATCTTCTGGTGTTAACATAAATTGGGATAGGTTAAGAAGGGATTGGCCTATGATAGACTGGTGGCGTCCACCAAGAAGATTTCTTAGGCATTATGATAACATCTGGGTTGAAATCAGCACTGACAACATTAATTGGAACACATTATCTTACTACCCTGGAACGGGTGTTAAAAACTCCATTAATATTGATGGTAATGTTGATGGCTGGGTGAAAAAGGAGATTGGTCTTTCTAACTATGTAGGGCAGAATGTATGGGTTAGATTTAGGATGGTGTCAGATAGTTCTGTTGAGTACACTGCTCCATGTGTTGATGATGTGCAGATAGGAACATTTGTAGATAAATCCTCCAACAAGGTTGTTTTAACACATGAAAACACATACATTAATGGGGGGAATATTGTTCATGTTGTGAGGGTTGAGAACAAGGGTGAGACTGCTGATACGTTTACTCTGGAATCAACAGGTGGGACATTAAGTGATGCTACTGTGACATTAGCTTCTGAGAGTTCAACAACAGTTTCTGTTCAAACACCCATCCACACGTTTGCAGGTAATCCATATGACATAGATAATGATGGTATAAACAATGCAGATGAGTTTTACCTTCCTTATTATTATGGTAAAATATATGCAAAGGATTATTTTGACAGCAGAAACATTACAAGAGACGCCTCTAATCTGCCTGTGCCTTTAGATGTTCCTGACATATCCAATTATACTGTTTTGTATGGTAACAATTCACAGATAAAACTGAGAATGAATATTTTGGAGGATGATGCATATAATATCAACATTGCAGGGATTGCTGCTGTGAATGACACGCAGGAGAGCAGGTTAAGTAATCCTATTAGCATAAGTCTTGAGAATCAAAATTGGGAATTCATGATAGAAAATTATATTAACACACATAGTTGGAGAGGAAACAATGAAACCTGTAATGTAGCATACTATTGGAATAATTACACATTCAAAACATACCTGAGAGAAGGCGAATACAACATTACAATCGGTTTAAACACCACAAAATATAATGCATCGTCTCAACTCATATTACTGCTGAATCATTTATATATTGAAAAATATGGGATAAACCCACTGTGTAATGATTCTGATAATGATGGAATAAACGATATGGATGAATGTATTTATGGTCTTTCACCATGCTCTGTGGATTCTGATAATGATTATATTATGGACAATGTTGAGATAGATTACTGGCAGAACATACATGGTTTATCCTTTTCTGAATCAGTAAAAAGAACAAACAATCCTGATTTTGACAATGACAGACTATTGGATGGTTTTGAACTGCTTTATAACACAAATATCATAAATCCTGATTCTGATAATGATGGTTTGGATGATTTTGATGAAATATTTGAATACAGAAAAGTAGAAAAAACTGAGGCTGAGGAACTAATCCTTTATGATAAAAACAACATTGCTTACACAGATAATGGTATTCAGTTAAAATCTAATTCTAATTCATCATTTAACATAGATTTTGATATTTCTGAAAAAGCTGATTACAGGATCAAGATGGTTTGTTCATCTATTGTAAAAACTTCAGTAACAAAGAAAACAAATGAAACATATACTCAATTAAGTACCAATGGAACATTTGCTATAAACTCATCTGATTCTTCTGTTGCAGGAAAGGAAAGGGAAAGAATATCTGATATAGTTGCAGAAAAACTGACAAATATTTCGTTGTGTTCTATCTATGAATATAATACTGGTTCTGTTGAGATTAACACAAAAATCATGGATGATTATGTTGAAATAAATGATAGAAGGTACTATACCCTTTATAGGAAACTAGGTAAAGGAAAACAAACCCTGCATTTTGGTCTTTCTTATTCAGTTAATGATAGCATCACAATAAACATTGATTATCTTGTTGTTGAAAGAAATGGTCTTGATCCATGGATAAATGATACTGATAATGATGGTCTGCTTGACGGGGAAGAGGTAAAAGAACATTATACATCACCATGGAAAAATGACACGGATAATGATGGCTTAACAGATTTGTTTGAGGTAACATATGGTACAAATCCCAATAGTAAGGACACGGATAATGATGGTATCCCGGATTATGATGAGTTCTTTATTTATGGTACCAATCCAAATAATCCTGATACTGATGGTGATGGAATCCATGATAAAGAAGAAATAGAATATTGGATGAAAAGAGGCTTGTCAAAGATTCAGGCTGGTGAAAATGCTACAAAGTATGATGCTGATAATGATGGTATGCCTGATGGGTATGAGATCAAAAACGGTCTTGACCCTTTAAATGCATCTGATGCTGATGATGATCCTGACTTTGATGGTTTAACCAATGTTCAGGAATACAATCTTGGAACAAATATCTCATTGTCTGATACAGACAATGATGGTTTATCTGATAGAGAAGAAATTATCAGTGTATTGTTCAGAACAAATATCTCAAACGGTGCAGTGTCAGTTAAAGGCTATGAATCTTTGGATGTGAATGCATGGATATATTATAAGGGCGGCCTATATTATCAGGATGGTTTTTATCATCAGGATGCCAGCTATGATAAAGAGAATGTTGGTCAAACATATATTTATTCTGGCAAATATGAGAATGCCACAAATACATCTGAGGGATATACTGATAATAATAAACTTATACTGTTATTAAAGGATAAAACACCAGTATATTTCAATAGCACAAAAAACAACATTTATGTGTGGAGTAATTCTATTGATGGTTACTATCAGTTTAATCATAGTATGATTGCTGTTCCAACATCAAACCTGCCAGTAGCAGGATACAAAAACAAAGAAATATTTTACGGTGCTGATCCTCTAAAAAAGGATACTGATAATGATGGTGTTCCTGATGGAGCTGAGTACGATTGGAGTAATGATTATGATGGTGATGGTCTTATCAATGTTTTGGACAGGGATTCTGATAATGATGGTTTAACGGATGGTCAGGAGTATTTTGGTGGGTGCTGGTTGTATGGCAAAAATGATCAGGATGGTGATGGTATTCCTAACATGGTTGACCCTGATTCTGATAATGATAATCTACCTGATGCATTGGAGTATATGCCTCTTTCAGACATAGATGGGGATGGTTTGCCAAACTTTATAGATTATGATTCTGATGATGATGGTCTCTGGGATGGATTCCATGATAAGAATGGTAATGGTATTTGCGACCCTGATGAGTTTGGTGAGGACATAAACTGCAACGGCATAGTGGATGTTGGTGAAACATCACCAATTAGATGGGATTCTGATAATGACAAATTATCTGATTCACAGGAAATAGCCTCCTTGTTATACTGGTATGAAGCTGAAAAATACTCAACAGGGATGATAGTAAATGATACTTTCGCATCAAATAACCAGAGTGCAACAAATAACACTAATGCTATTCGGATATGCAATATCACGTCTTTCGTTCCTGATGGAACATACTTATATTATATTAGAGCAAGAGTTGCATCAAATATCACAAAGTCTATTCTTAAAGTTAAAGTAAATGATGTTCTTGATGAAAATGTTACAATTTCTACAAACAGTTATAGATGGTATACAACAAATGTTTTTAATGCAAACAACTCAGTAAATATTTCTCTCACTGGAAGCTATATCTATGTTGATAGGGTCTGGCTTGTGAAAAACACCACTGTTGTCACGGATCCAACCCTTGCTGATACTGATTTTGATGGTATTAATGATGGTGATGAACTGGGACTGGCTGAGACTGATGGTATTCCAAATCTTTATTTAACGGATCCTTTGAATCCGGATACTGATGGTGATGGGTTGCTTGATGGTGAAAAAATAAATGGATGGGATATCATAGTAGAGAGAAACAACACAACATACGTGAAGCATGTGACAACCAGTCCTTTATTATATGATACTGATGGGGATGGTGTATCTGATGCTGATGAGATATGTGATGCCAGCTGGTGGAAGGTTGAGGCTGAAAACTACAGGGCAAATGACACGCAGCTTAGGTATAATAATACTGCTATTACAAACAAAACAGATTCTGATGAAATTTACAATATTACCCTGAACATTGCAGACGGATTGTATAGGTATCTTGTTCTTGCAAAAAATGATAAAGGAAATATTTTGACATTGAGGGCGGATTCATCAGAGTCATTCAATGAAACACTCAACGTTTATGATAAATATAGCTGGCGTAAATGTGAAAAAGAGGTAAATGTCACAAATGGAAAGGTTGTTCTTTTTGCTTATGGGAATGTCATTATTGATAAAATCATGCTTTCAAAAATAAACACAACAGTGATTAATGTATTGTCTGATGGAAGCAGGAATAAAACATTGGTTTTTAACTCATCTGGGAATCAGATAGTAAACATATCCATACCTGTTATTCCTGTTGATCGAGCAAACATATCTGCGGAAATGTATCTTACCGGTGTTGATGAAAACAATTTTGCTCTGAGTTTTGATGGTGATGACTACATATTAGTCCCTGATAGTCCCAGTATAGGTTCAATGTTGTCTGGGATAACAGTTGAGGCATGGATAAAACTTGATCAACTGCCATCCTCAAGAACAGATGACCCTAGCACTAATGAGGATGATAGGATTATGAGAATAGTTTCTAAGGACAATGGTAATAACAACTATTATCTTATAATAGATGGAAATGATAGATTAAGGTTTGATGTATATACTAGTGGTTGGAAGCCTGTGGTTGGCTCAACCCCACTTCAAACGGGATTATGGTATCATGTTGTTGGTACATATGACCAAAGCCATATCAGGGTTTATTTAAATGGTGTGAAAGATGGTGAAACAGCTGAATCAGGAGTTTTAAATGGCGGTGGTGATCATCTTGAGATAGGAAGAAATGAGCTTACTAGTGATATGTATCCTAGTGAATACTTCGTGGGTATGATTGATGAGGTAAGGATTTTAAACGGGGCATTAACAACTTCTGAGATCCAACAGGATTACAACAGCGGGGTTTATTCTGACACAGATGGTGTTGTTGCATGGTGGCATTTTGATGAAGGAAATGGAACAACAATTTATGATAGTTCTGGTAATGGAAACCAGGGAACGATTTATGGTGCAACATGGATAAAAAAGGGTATTACAAATCCGTATCTTGATGTTGGTGAATATACTGCCTGGTCTTATTCTGGTGTTTTCAATGAAACAGTAACAATTGATTTCTCAGAGGGTTTAGAAATATATCTGAGGAACCATAAGGATTCAGTTGATGGAAATATAACAGTTCCATTGTTGTTCCATTCATATTCCTCAGGTAAGATAAATATTTCAAACATTAGCATTGTTATTAAGGTGTTTGCTTCTGATCCTAATGATAATGGTAGTTATGATGATTATGATTGTGATGGTATGCCTGATGATTGGGAAATAATGTATGGTCTTGATCCGGAAAATCCTGCTGATGCTGATTATGATCCTGATAATGATGATCTAAAAAATCTTAAAGAGTATCGGCTTGGTCTTATTCCTATTCACTGGGACTCTGACAGCGACGGTCTCCCTGATGGATACGAGGTTTTTTATGGTCTTAACCCCAGTATCAGCACAGGTCCTGATGGTTCTGGTGATTTTGATGGTGATGGTTTAAGTAATCTTTATGAGTATAGTTATGGTATCACATCGGATTATAATGCTCAGTCTAAGGATTTCAATGGCAAGACCTGCTGGTATCTTCCATTGGGTGTTTATTGGGGTGGTTTGAACCCAGTACTTGCGGATTCTGATGGTGATGGAATAACTGATGGTGAGGATAATAGTCCTCTTAATTGGGATTCTGATGGTGATGGACTCAGTGATGGTATTGAGGTTAATGGCTGGGAGATATTTATTGTTAGAACAGATGGTTCAAAAACTACGAAAAGGGTTTATGGTGATCCTAATGATGCAAGTGATAGGGATGGTGATGGTCTTAATGATTATGAGGAGTTCATAAATTGTATTGATCCAAGTAATCCTGATACTGATGGTGATGGTATTCCTGATAATATAGAGGTTGCACATAGGGATAGTAATCCTGGTCAGTATAATCCGAATATTCAGGATTCCCTTCCACCTGAGATTAAGAATGTTAAAATCAGTATGAGTGAGCATTGGACTACAATTACTGTTGATTTATTGCCTTATCTCCCTGGTGGTGAGATTGGTGTTCAGATTATTGATGGCATATCTATCAAGGTTACTGCGGATGTTTGGGATGCTTCTGGTGTTGAGTCTGTAACGTTCACAAAGGATAGTACAAAGGTTGATGGACTCTTGGTTTCTGGTAATACATATAGTGCTGGTTTCTGGCTTGGATTAGACCTTGGTAGTCTCATTAAATCTGTTTTGGATATTAGTGTTGGTTTCACTATTAAAGTCAAAGCGGTTGATTTTGTTGGTAACTGGAATGAGAGCAGTGGGAAATATGATGGTCCGTTTAGAGAGGCGTATGATCTGGCTGTTTCTATGCTCACTGCGGCTTGGAATGCTTTGTGTAAAGTTGCTGAAAAAGTGGTAGAGGCACTTAATACGTTGGTTTCTTGGATTTGGGATGCTATTACTGCGATGTTTAGCCCGATAATAAATGCGATTAATACGGCAATTGAGAGCTATGTAAGAGGGGTTGGAAATGCATTAACTGATGCTTTTGATGATTATAGAAATACGGGGGAAATCAGTGATACAACAGTAGATAGTATGGGAAGAGCTTTGTTCGGGTCGTTTTATGATATTATAAAACCATTGATTGCTGCGATGGAATGGGTGATGAATCTTATTAAACCATTTATAGATATTGTAAGTGGCATAGTGGATACTGTTACAGATTTTGTGGGTGATATTATCAAAAGTGCATTTGGTGCTGCTGGTCCAGGTGGAGAATTTGGTGATGTGTTTTCTGCTAGCATTAGTGGAGATTGGGGTGCTATATTTGATGCAGCAATTGGACTGACAGGATTAGGCACTGCTGCTGAGATATCATTTGCAATAACTGTCATATCTGCTCTGGTAACTATACTTGGTTTTTGGCTTGCTGGGCTGGGTGTACTTCCTGGTATCGCATTGGTTTTATCAGTTGTAGGTATTGTAATTGGTGCTTATTCTTTTGTAGCACCATCCGCAGGAGTTGAAGCAGGTCTAATGCTTCTTAGTATAGGTTTCAGTGGTGGTGGTATTGCAGCAGCACTACTTTCTTTGCTTAATTTACAACCTGGACCCCATTATTTGCTCATAGGTCTTTTAGCCTTTATTGCTATAGTCCTTGGTGCTGTTGGTATTGTCTTTTCAATTGCTGCGATAGTAGAGTTAAACGATCAATTAGAGGGTTCAGAAACATCTTCAGAATCTGGGGCAGTATAATGGTACAAAAATTGTTTAAAACACGAAACACCTCATCAAAAAAGAGTGATCTTATAATGGTGGATCTGTTATACGAAGAGCCTACCACACGTTTTGGAAAGTATAGTGCCTATATCTATATAATTAGAGGCATATTTTACTTTATATTTCTCCTATACACAGTACACACTATATCATATTTTTATTTATTTTCTATATTTTATAAATTCCTTTTTTCGATAGGGTTTATTGCCATAGCATTCGTTGTTTATCTTATTCACGAATTAACTAGAGGAACTATACTAAGGTCTATGCCTATAAAAGTATTTGAAAATGGCCTCCTGATGCCATCTACGTTTTTTGAGCAAAGAGTTTTTGGCAAGCATAGGTTTATCCCTTCAGAAAATATTGATCAAATCTATTATATTAATGGTTTTGAAGATTTTTATCTAAGTTCTCGTAAAATTGTGTTGAGGACTAAGGACGGACACAAGTATGAGAAAAGCTATGGAAATCCTACTCATTATAATAAGAATTGGATAAAAGGAATGACATCCACACTTGATTTTATCAAAAAAATGTATGAAAACATATATTCTGAATATGGTTTTGTGTCAGGATTAACTGAAAAAGAGATTAAAGATGCAGTAGGCTGGAGTTTTCTTCTTCATTCAAAGAAACGTAAGTTACTCATATGCATACCTGCTTTTATTTTATATATCGAGGCTTTACTTCTAAGCGGTGCTTATGGACTTGGTAGGGCGATGTTTTGTGCATTGTTGGTAATACTACTATATCTCATATATTTTATTATTCTTGCAGAGATATATCGTTTTTCTGAGTATAAGTTAAAATGTCTCCAAAAGTATGAACAAGAGACTGGAAAAAAAATTATACCAAATGATTTAAGGTATTCGGTAGCAAAGATAAAGAAGATATAGTTGGATGTGGAAAATATGAGCTTTAAACCATTTCCCAGATATTTCCTGGTGAAACCTCTCGCCTTTTTCTGTGCCCTTATTCTTCTTTCAATATCTATCTTCAGTGCTCATGGTTCTGCTCTGCCTGATGATGATTTTTCAAGATTATTTTCTGATAGAATACAAAATGTTGGGGGCGATATAAAACATAAAGAAGAAAATAACAATAGTGGATTTGTGTTGGAACATTATGAGAATGGCAATAGTACCATTAACAACATGGTTGATGTGAAAGATGCCAATGATACCGGTTTTGATTATACCTTTGAGTTTGTGAATTGTAATAATCCTGGGGACTCTGACAGTGACGGTCTCCCTGATGGATACGAGGTTTTTTATGGTCTTAACCCCAGTATCAGCACAGGTCCTGATGGCACTGGTGATTTTGATGGTGATGGTTTAAGTAATCTTTTTGAGTATGGTTATAATATGGATTCTAATTACTCTGCTAATTCCACCTCGTTCAATAATAAAACTCTTTGGTATCTCCCAAAAGGGATTTACTGGGGTGGTTTGAATCCTGTGCGTGTGGATACTGATATGGATGGTCTTGGTGATGGTAAAGAGGTGAATGGTTTCACATTTAATTTGTATTATTATTCTGTTGATGGAACATTGGTTACGGATTCCTGTGTTGTGGGTGCTGGTGTTCTTAATCCTCTTGATCCTGATTATGACGGTGATGGTTTGGCGGATGGTCAGGAGGTTAATGGTTGGAATGTGATGATTGCATATAAGTCGGGTGAGGATATGGTTACTGAAGAAAGGACATATAGGACTAATCCAACTGTTGTTCAATCTAGTAT
>Ga0210017_1005624_pt1 | contig 9979 bp, 8 predicted proteins | sample CryGeyCG2014_020_FD_183966 | JGI IMG/M metagenome (GOLD analysis project Ga0210017, IMG submission 183966) | Groundwater microbial communities from aquifer - Crystal Geyser CG08_land_8/20/14_0.20 (SPAdes) (version 2) | ecosystem: Environmental > Aquatic > Deep subsurface > Groundwater | place... | reverse complement strand
CTTCCAGAAGCCGGGAAAAAATATCCATGACTCGCTCACCGCGACCCGAACGTTCAATAATTGTAGGAATGATGGGCATAATCGCTTCGCTTAAATTCAAAATGCAAAATGACAGAGCAAAATTAAGAATTATTTAATAACCAATAAGCCCTTAATATCAATAACCTCGTCTTCTAATTTTTCAATTCTGTTTTCGTGGTTAAAAGTTTTTCCTTCAATCCTGATAAGCCGCGTTTCAACATTGTAAAATCTTTTATCAACTTCATCAAATCTATGCTTCACCATTATAGCCAACTCATTAATTGCCTGCCCCGTAGCGAGCTTCACTTTGCTACTTGGGGTTGTTTCTTTTTTTGACATAATTTTCACTTATCGCAAAATTTCTCCAGCAACTGAAAAACTTTTTCGTGCTCCAGCTTTTCTTTATAATACTCTTTTAATTGTTTTTTATCAATTTCCTGTTGATATTCCTGTGGATAACTTGTTAAAAACTTGTCTGCTGCCTGAATAATCTCATCTTCAACGACCTCAATGCCTTGTTTTTGGCCAATAGCCCGCAAGATTAAAAAATTTTTGAGCCGTTGCTCGGCTTGTTTAACTAACTCTACCTCCAGTTCTTGGCTGGTTTTCTTAATTTGCTTTAGATAGTCGTCAAAACTGATTTTAAGGCGTTCATTAACCTCTTTTTTAATATCAGCTAACATCTTCTCTTTTTCCATTATAGTCAATGATTCAGGAATTTCCACTTCCAGTTCTTGGCTGATTTTCTCCAAAGCAGTATTGCGCCAATTTTGGTTTTCAACAGCATTTTTTTCTTTTTGAATACCGTCTTTAATGTTAGCGCGCAACTCGGCCATATCCTTAAAACGTCCTATTTTTTGCGCAAAATCATCGTTTGCCTCGGGTAATTTCATTTCTTTTACGGCCTTAACTTTTACTTTAAAACTTGCTTCTTGGCCGGCTAACTCTTTGTTAAAATATTCAGTTGGAAAGGTAATCTTAAAGTCCTTTTCTTTATTCGCCTCCAACCCAACAAGCTCGTCTTCAAACCCAGGAACAAACTTTCCCTCTCCGAGTAAAAACGCATCGTCAAATCGGCGATTCATTTCCACCTTTGGGCTTTGGTATTCAATTTCCAACCAATCGCCTTTTTGACAGGGCCTCTCTAAATTACTTAACTCGGCCCGAGAGCGCTGAAGCCACTTCAATGTTTCTTCAACTTCATTGTCGTCAACTTGAATAATTTTTTTCTCAATGGTAGAAACAATTTTCTTGTAATTAGGCAGTTGAATATCTGGCAGAACCGCCATTTTTACCTTAAACTCAAAAGGATTGTTTTTGGCTAACTTCAAAACAACAACCTCGGGCTTGCTGATTGGCTCTATTTTTTCCTGATGGATAATCTCGTGATATTTATCCCGAATCGCTATTTCAGCCGCCTCTTCCAAAATATGGCTGTCGCCGATTCTGTCGGCCACTAAACTTTGCGGCACCTTACCTGGCCGAAAGCCCTCCATTTTCACCTGCTCACTTAACTGTTTCAGGGCTTTCTGATAATACGGCTCAAACTCCTGCCAACCTATCTCCGCATTAATTTCAATATTTGATTTTTCTAACCTTTTAATTTCCGTCTTCATAACCTTTTAAGTGCCGGGCACGTGCCTGGCACTTTTTTTACTTTAATGGCAGCTCTTGTCACAATATCAACACATTTGCCGTATTCGGGCTTAGCGTTACCCTCCATAATGCCTTTAATCTCCCGAACGCCCTAGGTCTGCCCTAGGTCAGACCTAGGGCAGACCTTGTTATTATGAGAGCGTAGAAAAACCTATTTTTGTCATTCTGAACGCATTCACTTCGTTCAGTGTAAACTCCGTGAAGAATCTCTTTCTGACGCGGTTTTTACCTTGCCGGAGATTCCTCGCTAACGTTCGGAATGACATTTTCGGTGGTTTTTCTACGCTCTCATTATTATTATTATTTGTGTTCTAAAAGACGGGATAAAACTGGAATTATTTGTTTCTTCCTTGAAACCACATCTGATAAAAACATTACCTTTCCTTCTATTTTTCCGGAAAAACCTTTCTGACATAACTCAATTTCCTCCTCTCCGGCAAGATATAAAAATGAGGACTGTTCAAGAATATCAACGAGCAAGAAAAAAAAGAGTTTTATGTTTTTCTCTTTTTTAAATGTTTCCAATTCGTGAAAGATTTTTGCATCAAGAATCCTTATTTTTGCCGGCTTTACTGTTTCAAAAACCCCAACCCCAAACTTAACCCCTGCAAATTCAAATTCTTTATAATCTCCGCTGATAATATCTTTAACGGTTAAGGAGCTTATATCTGATTTTGCCTCAAACATCTCTTGAGCAAATTTTTCTGGTTTAATTTCAGCAATTTCGGCAAGTTCTTGGAGAAATTCCTTATCCTCTTTTGTGGTGGTCGGAGAATGAAGAAACAAAGTGTCAGAAATAATTCCAGCCAAAAGAAGGCCGGCATCTCGTTTTTCTATTTTAACCCCCTTTTCCTTGAAAAGCTTTGCCACAATAGTACAAGTGCTGCCTACTGGTTCTGCTCTGTACAAAATTGGTGTCTGGGTTTGAATGTCCCCAATTTTATGATGGTCAATAACTTCTACTATTTCTGCTTTATCAAGACCAATAAGTGCTTGGGACATTTCTCCGTGGTCAAGCAAAATAACCTGTCTTTCTCTTAGGTCATCTATAAGTTTAGGAGGCTCAAGCTTTAAATAAGAAAGCACAAAACGAGTTTCATTATTTAAAGGTCCTGCTATGGCTGGCTCAACCTGTTCCCCTAATTTAGTTTTTAGATTGGCGTAAACCAAAACTGATGCGACAGAGTCCGTGTCCGGATTTTTATGGCCAATGATAATTGTTTGCGATTTTGTTGACATTGTTATTGTTGGCAATCCTTACAATATTCTGCTTGCGGATATGCCTCCAACCGACCTTGAATAATCGGCTCGCCGCATTTTTCGCAAATGCCATATTTGCCTTTTTTAATTTTTTGCAAAGACAAATTAACCTTTTTTAATTCTTCCTGCAAGGTGTCATTAAGGGTTAAACGAGTGGCAAACTCCTCCACCTCGTCGGCCTCCTCTTCAATGCCCCCATTGTAAAGCGGCATCTTGGCATCCCATTCGCCAGCATTGGTTTTGCTTTCGTTGGAAAAAGAACTCAGTTGCTTTTTCAAGTCCTGTTTTGTTTTTTTTAATTTCTCGGTCTGTTTAGCAATAAATTGTTTGTTCATAAAAAAAATAAAAATAAGATATAGAACCTTGTTTATCAATTATTAACATAATAACACGAAAAATAAAAGCACACGACCATTTTTTAAGTTAGAAACTGCGAATTACGAAATGCCAAAAAACAAGGTCTGTCGCAATGTTTACAACCCGAGTTTAAACAGTACTGTTTAAACTCGGGTTGTAAACATTGAAAAGCCGGCGGCTAAGAACGGGCATTAAAAAGGCATTCGTAATTCGCGGTTAAAAAATGTTAAGGAGTAATCCCTTTTACCTTTTCTAAAATCAATTTCATTTGCGCATACGAAGTGGCTATCACAAAATAATCGTCAAGCACGCAATAACATATACCAAAATCCTGTTTGGTGAATGTTTGATAACGAAAAGACATATTTTTGTATTTAGCGTTAAGAAAATAAGGGGTAAGAGCGGGTTTGGTTTTGCCTAAAACCGACCAAAGACCCGACCAATCCTTTTCCATATTTGTCTCCCAGCCCCTTAAAACCGAAGGTAAAGCCGCCGCATCCTTAACTGATACAATAAAACCAAAACGACTGGACAGTCCCTGGCCTGAGACCAATAATAATCCGTCTGTTTCCAATAAATCTCCGATGGCCGCGGGCAAAGCAACCTTAAAAGCTGCCAAAAAATCAGGCAAATTCAAGACGGTCTGGTCTTTTGTTTGAAAAATTAGACGATTCAAATTATCGCCTTGATTATCTTCCAGCGCCTTTTTCAACAGCCCAGCTATTTCTGTGCTCGTGGTAAATTCTAAAGTTGTTGTTTTTTCTATTGGAATTAAGGGTTCAGGTAAAACAACAACAGATGTTGAAGCAACCAAGGTGGGGATAACTGGAGCTTCACCCGTGGTGGTTGACAAGCCCGATTCAGTTGAAGTTGAGCCGGCTGGAAACTCTATTTCGGGCAGGGTTGATGTAGACGGCGGGCTGGTTGTCGCCTCATTTCCAGCACCCGGCAAAACCGGCGGCAAGGGAAAATGAATTTCGGGTTTTGGTAAAATAACATAAAAATAAACCAGGGCAATGATTGTCGCCACCACGGCAAAAATTATTAAAAGAAACAAAAATCTTGCTAAAATTTTTTCAAAAAATGACGATTTTTTTACTAATGGGCGAAAAATAATCTCTTTGCCCTCCTTCTTTGAACTAACTGCAAAAAGCGGAGTGCGGCCAGCCAGCCGAGCTAAAAAACGTTCCCTGTTGGCCTGTTCGTCGGGTGAAATCTGTAAGAGTTTAAACAGCACATCCGCTTTGGAAATCGATCCTTTGATTTTAGGCACCACTAATGACCCTCTTTGATCCTCAGCTCTTTGTTGAATTAAAGCCAATTTTTTTTCTTTTTCTCTTTCTTCAACTTTCTGCCTGATTTTAGCCGCGCTTTGAGCTTCAAATGTTGATAAAACCTCTGAATCTGCCGGGGTTGGCTTTGGCGAGGCGATGACATCCTCGGATTGAAACGAAGCCGCCTCATCAGATATGGTCTTTTTCAAAAAAGGCAGCCAGGGCTTGTCTTGTTCGCTTCTTATTTCAATCTCTTGTTTTTGAGCCGCCTCAATGCGGTCTTTCTGCTGATGTCTAATCTTTAAAATATTTTCCGCTTGACTAAATGCCTGACGCAATAAAATATCAATCTCTTGGGCTCTAATCTCTCGGGCTATTTGTTTGCGCAGTATCTCATTAGAATTGAGCTTTAAAATATCAGCTTGCTCCTTGTTTTTTTCAATCTTCTTCTCGATCTCCCAACGTTTCTCCTCAGCATCTTTTCTTTGTTCGGCCAAACGCCATCTGTTTTGCTCAATTTCTTTTTTCTCTTTAAAAGAAGCGGCTTTTTCATATGTCTCCTCTAAAGATGTCTCTTGCGCTTCAAAAATCCGTTCTTTGTCGCTGATTTCCTCTAATTTTTTTTTAAACAAATCCTCTTCAGCTTTCAAGGCAAATATATCTTTGCCAAGACCTCTTCTTTGCAAATCCAAAGCCGACAATTTGTCATTGAGCATCAATCGCTCTTGAGCTAGAACAATTTTTTCCAAGCCCTCAACTACTGCTTCTTTGCGCTGACGTAAATCAGCCTCTTGGGTTAAAACCGCCTCTAATTGCAATTCCGCGGCTTTAATTTCTGCGTCTTTGGCGTCAATCTTTTCTTCTTGAGCCCACTTTTGCTTCTCAAGTCCCTGACGTTGCTGCTCTAAAGCCCAACGTTGCTCTTCTAACTGATGCCTCTCTTGGGGCGACTGGGCTTTTTTCTCTTTTTCAGTAATATCCCTTGTCTGAGCTCTTAATTGAGCATCCTTAACTGCAAAAGGCGACAATGACTTTGAAAATGCCTGCCGCTCTTCACGTAAAACCGCTATTTTCAGCTCTAATGGACGACGTTGCGGCCAAAAAACCTGCAATTTGGCGTCAAGTTCGCTTTTCTCTTGTTGCAAACGACTTTTTTCTTTCAAACGTTCCTCTAAGTCGTCTATCGCATACGGCTCGGCTCTTAAATTATCAGGTAAAGGCTGAATATCAGAAGAAACCGGAACCACAGGCAGCGGAGAAGAGATAGGCAATTGAGCCCCCTCTGGTAAAATCTTTGGTTGGGAAATTTGCTCTTGCGTTAAAGGTTTTGGCGCAAGAACTTGCGGTTGGGTTGTTCTTTTTGATTCTAATGATTCTGCCTCGGGCTCTTCTTTGTTCGCCTCAATAATTCTTTCCCCTAAGCGCAAACCTGAAGCCAGACCTTTTTTCAAGGGCGCTGGACTGGGTTTTGTTTCTGTTGTTGAAAAAACAACCTGGGGCCGCGAGACCTGAGGCGAGCTCTGAGATATAACTTGAGAAGGAGGTTGAAAAGATTCCCTCGCCTTGCCGAAGCGCAGGTCGGATTTTTTGCGCTTAAAACGGGCAAAACTATTCTTGAGTTTTAATAAAAAACTACCCTGAGCAAGCGAAGTTGCCAATGTTTCTGTTTTTTTTTCCTGCGTTTCGCCCGCTTCGGCAAGGCGAGGAGACACCATTTTCAGCCGACCCCGCACCATTGTTTCTCTTACTGTCTGGGCCTGCTCGCCCTGCAACCTCCTTAGATCGTCTTCCATTAAAATCAGAACGCCTTGGGATAAAAGCTGAAAAATATTTTCGTCAGTAAGTTCTCTTTCCCCCGCAGCAAAGTCATTGCCGCGGGGGCTGGCGGCTAATTGAGGCATAAAATTTTTTAGGTTTTTTACCTTGTGTCTTCTTGAGCCCCAATAAAGGATCTCCGAAATTTTTCGCCTGCTGGCTCAAACTGACAACATAGTTAGAATTCAATGTTGAAATTCAATATTTGCTGCCAAATTTTGGCGTTTTAGTTTGCTCAGGGGTCAGACCCCAGCCCAACTTGGCCGAGGAAGTTGCTCGGCAACCTCCTAATGGCCGCGAGAAGGACCTCGGCTGTTTCTTCGGCTTCTGTCGCCTCTTGTGTTATATGAATCATTATTGGTCGTTCGGCGCGCCATCTTTTTATCAGACCAAACCGAGCTATCAGGAGAAGGCGGAGCAAAACCGGCTTCTTTTGCAGAAAGATTTATCCGGCCCTGCTCATCAATGTTGACAATTTTTACCGGAATCACATCGCCAACTTGAACCACATCCTCACATCTTTCCACCCTGAAATTAGCCAATTGAGAAATATGAACTAAACCATCAACCCCCGGAGCAATTTCTACAAAAGCGCCAAAGTCCAAAATTCGGCGCACCGGACCCTGAAAAACCTCGCCTATCTTAAATTCCTTAGTCAAGCCCTTTATATGCTCCATAGCTTTTTGAATCGCCTCGTCGGAAACGGCCGAAACAAAAACCCGGCCGTCGTCTTCAATGTCAATAGCCACGCCGCATTCTTCAATAATGCCGTTGATAACCTTTCCGCCAGTGCCAATAACCGCTCCGATTTTATCCGGGTTAATCTGCAGCATTGCGACCCTGGGCGCAAAAGGCGAAAGATTCTCTCGGGGGCCCGGCAGTAATGTCTTGAGCTTTTCCAAGATTTCCCAACGCGCTTTTTTGCCTCTTTCCAGAGCCGCCTCTATAATTTCACGGGTAATGCCATCGGTTTTAACATCCATCTGAATAGCGGTTACACCCTCAGAAGTACCCGACACCTTAAAATCCATATCACCGAAATGGTCTTCGGGTCCCTGAATATCAGTGAGCAATTTATAAGTTCTGTTGTCTTTTTTAATCAAACCAACTGCAATGCCCGAGACCGGCCTTTTAATTGGCACGCCCGCATCCATCAAAGCTAAAGAAGCCGCGGTGATTGCCGCCTGACTGGTAGAGCCATTAGAGGTTAAAACCTCTGAAACAATGCGGATAGTGTAAGGAAACTCGTCAAAACTGGGAATTACCGGCAAAAGCGCTTTTTCCGCCAACATCCCATGTCCGATTTCCCTCCTGCCCGGGCTGCTCAGTCGTTTTACTTCACCCGAAGAATAAGGCGGAAAATTATAATGATGCATAAAACGTTTCTTACCCGAAAAATCCATGCCTTCTAATAATTGCTGGTCGCCCGGACCGCCTAAAGTTAAAATAGATAATACGCGAGTTTGCCCCCGGGTAAAAAGTCCAGCGCCATGGGTGCGAGGCAAAATACTCACATCTAAATCAAGTGGCCGCAACTCATCTAATGCTCGGCCATCAGGCCGGGCCGAGTCCCGCAAAATTTTCTCGTCCAAAATCTTTTCTTGAATCGTCTCCCAAACAATTTTGCCGTCAGTTATTTTATCATCGCCAAACTCAATTTTAATCATTTCCAGGTATTCCTTCTGAATCTGCTCCAAATCCGCTTCCACTTCAACCTTATCAAAGCCCTTGTTTTTACGATAAACAACCGCTTCAATTTTAGCGGCTAAAAACTCTTGCCCTCTTTTTTCCAAGGCCTCGTCAATCTTCAAATCCGAGAGAGCAATCTTTTCTTTACCAACCTGCCCAATAATTTCCTTTTGAAAATCAATCAACTGGCGCAAAAACGGCAAAGCAAAATCATGGGCCTGCAAAATAACATCCTCCTGAATCTCTTCGGCCTTGGCCTCAATCATATTGATTAAAATCTCGCCATTTTGCTCTACCCCAGCCAAAACAATATCCAAGTCGGCTTTAAGCCGCTGTTCATAAGACGGGAATAAAACAAACCCGCCATCAACCCGGCCGATTCTGACCACACTCACCGGACCCTGCCAAGGCATAGGCGAAATGCCTAAGGCAATGGAAGCGCCCAAAAGCCCTAATGTAGCCGGGTCATTTTCCGTATCCCAAGACAAACAAGTGACAATCACCTGTACTTCCCGTTTAAAATTAACCGGAAAAAGCGGCCGCACTGCCCGGTCAATCATTCGCGTATTCAAGGTTGCTTCAGATGTCGGCCGACCTTCCCGGCGCACAAATCGCGAGCCCAAAATTTTCCCAGCCGCATAATAACGTTCTTCATAATCGCAGGTCAACGGGAAAAACCCCATCCCGCCGGCCTCGTTGCCCATTTGGCTGGTTACTAAAACCGAGGTCTCGCCTATTTGCAAAAAACACGAGCCCGAACATTGGTCAGCCAAACCGCCAATCTGCACTTTTAGGGTTTTGCCGCCAACCTCAGTGGTAAATATTTTTTTCTCGGCCATTGAAAATGAGAATTATGAATCTGGACTTAAGAATTATGAAAAAGGAATCGTAGTTAAAGCCACAATTCCAAATTCATAACTCCAAACCCATAATCCGATTAAATTTTATCTTTCTCTAAAAACTGCAAAATATACTCACAATATTTATGATAATCTTCCAAACATTCTTTCGCTGAAGAATAAATTTTTTGCAAATCAAGTTCATCATAATCATGTGTTAAAGCATTCCTAGTTCCCACGCTTTTAGCAATACTTTCAGCAAATTCGCGAGGACACACATTGAACTCTGATAATCTTAAAAATGTTTCCTTATAGCTTTGAGGCGATTTTATCTCCACAGTCGCTAATTCATTGATAAGATGTTCATTAATATCAATAGCCCGAGCAACAATTTTTTCTAATAATCTTTCAAAAGTATTCATTCTAGTAAAATCGTTCACAATTTCCTGAAAAGAAAAATGGGATAATTTTTCCATATACACCAAATCCTGTTGAATCAGTTCTATTTTCTTTTTAATAAACTTTTTATTTAGCATAAATCATATCGCCTAACAATTTTTGTCTTTTTTTAATTAAGGATTCCTCTAATTTAAAAAGCGATTCGCTATCAATGAAAATCCTAAACGCTCTAGTTTTAAACTTTATGTAGTCAATCTCTTTGCCAAAAAGTAATTTGCTGTTTCTGGAAATTTCATAAAGCAAAAGAGGATTGGCACTTTTAATGTCAATCTGGTCAACATTGTCTTTGCGGAAAAAATTGCCCAAGTCATTGTTCAAATCCAACTTTTCCTTTATGGACAACGGATTTTGAGTAGAGTAAGCAATATCAATGTCTGAGTCAGGTTTGACTCTGCCTCTCGCTTGCGAGCCAAAAAGCAAAACCATCGCCAAATTATATTTTTGAGCAATTTTTTTGATTTCTTTTTTGTTAATTTTCAAATTCATAATCGCAAGTCCAGAATTTTATTTTTTTTAAGAATTCGTAAGCGCTTTATAAATTACAAATAGTATCGGAGAATGCCTTAACGACTTCGCGTGTTAGGAAGTTGCCGAGCAACTTCCTAGATC
>Ga0210017_1005620_pt1 | contig 9982 bp, 9 predicted proteins | sample CryGeyCG2014_020_FD_183966 | JGI IMG/M metagenome (GOLD analysis project Ga0210017, IMG submission 183966) | Groundwater microbial communities from aquifer - Crystal Geyser CG08_land_8/20/14_0.20 (SPAdes) (version 2) | ecosystem: Environmental > Aquatic > Deep subsurface > Groundwater | place... | reverse complement strand
ATATTATATGTATGAAGTTTTTATATATTATTGTGATAGAGTATATAGGTTAATTTTAGCCAGAAATCAGGAATTTGCCTTTATAGTTACCATTATTTAAATCTTTCCATAATAACTACTTTAAAAAATTACAACAACCTTCTCAAAACCCCAGCTCCTCAATAAACTTCTCTTTATCAAAGGGCTTTAAATCTCCGTAGTCTTGGCCGGTGCCAAGATAAAAAATAGGCTTTTGTGTTGCATAAGAAATTGAGATTGCAGTGCCGCCTTTTTCATCAACATCTGCTTTTGTCAAGATGCTTCCATCTATGCCAATTATTTCATTGAAGTTTTTTGCTTGTTGTATTGCGTCATTTCCTGCTATGCTTTCTGCAACAAATATTTTTAAGTCTGGCTTTGTGACACGGCAGATTTTTTCCATCTCGGAGAGAAGATTTTCTTTTGTGTGCATTCTTCCTGCTGTATCTATTAACACAACCTGTATTCCATGAGCTTTTGCATGTTTTATTGCATCAAAAGCAACTGCGGCAGGATCTGCGCCGTAGTCGTGTTTTATAAGCTTAATTTTTAATTTATCTGCATGTATCTGCAGCTGTTCAATAGAAGCAGCTCTAAATGTATCAGAAGCTGCTAAAACACATGATATATTATTTTTTAAAAGAATATTTGCTATTTTAGCAATTGTTGTTGTTTTACCTGTTCCGTTTATTCCGAAAAAAACAATAACAAATGGCTGTTTCAGTTTTACTGCGTCTAGCAAATCATCTGGCTCTATTAGCAAATTTTCAATTGCTTTTTTCAAAGCTTGTTTAATTTCTTGCTCTAAATTTTGTTTTTTAATATCTTTGTTTATTAATTCTGTTTTTAGCTGCTTTTTAATAGCTTCAACAGCTTCTAAAGCAACATTATTCTCTAAAAGCAACATCTCTAGAGAATTGAAAATTTCCTCGAAATCCTCTTCAGAAAGCTTGTAGGAAAATTTTTCTTTTAATCTCTGGAAAATGCTTGACTTCTTATCTCCTTTTTCTTCAATTTCTTTAAATGTTGGTGCTTCTCTGCTTATTGGCTCGATCTCTTGGATAACTTCTTTTGTTTTTTCTAAATCAGGTTCGTATTTGTGCAAAGCCACATTATATTCCATGGTAGGCTCAATGATTTTTTCAGTTTTTTCTATTTCTGCCTCTAATTTTTTAAGATCCTCTTTTAATTCCTTTTCTTCTGTCGCTTTTGTTTTTGCTGGTTTCTTTTCTGCTTTCTCTTCAACTTTTTCTGGTTTTTCCTCTACTTCTTCTTTCTCACTCGCCAATCCTGCCCGTTTGGACTCGCTCGCCTTTTCTTCTATTTCTTCCTTGCTTTTTCCAAGCCAGGATTTCAGCTTATCTTTAAAAAACTTGAACATAGAATACTAAAAAGAAAAGAATTTATAAATGTGAGGTTTTTGAGGTTACTATTATTCAAAGAAAGCTTACTTTTTTATACTTCTATATCCTTTTATTTTATGGAAGAGGGCAATTATCTTAAAAACATAAAAAAAGGGCAGAAAGTAGAGATTCTAACCAAGGCGAGAAAACTTGCCAAAGGGATAGTGGAAGATATTGCTTCAAGAAAGGAATTTCATGAGCAAGGAATAATGGTTATGCTTAAAAGCGGAGAGGTTGGAAGAGTTAGAAAACTATTGAGTGATAAGCCTGCTAGTGAAGCTGAAGGTTTAATTAAAAAAGGTGAGAATTACCGACTTGAGTTCAAATCAGATGCTTTATGGAGCATAAATAAAAAAGAACAGGAAATCAAACAAAGCAAGTCTTATGATCTCCATACTTTCCGCCATAAAGCCTCGAAAGTTATAATTGCAAAATCAATCGCGGCGTTCCTTAATTCAGAAGGCGGAAATCTGCTTATAGGAGTAAAAGAAAAGCAAACAGGAAAAAGTGAATACGAGATTATAGGAATAGAAGAGGATTTAGAAAAGCTGAAAAGCCAGGACAAGCCCGGCACTAAAGACAGCTACAAAAGGATGATAATTGATGGCATAATAAGGCCTTATTTTCCCCCAAAAATCTATATTCATTTGAACAATTATCTGGTGATAGATTTTGAAGAAATAGAAGGAAAAACTATCTGCAACATAAAAATCCAAAAAAGCGACATTAAGGTTTTTTTGAACCTTGAAGGAAAAAAGATGTTTATGATCAGAACAGAAACTGAAACAAGGCAGATACAGGATGAGGAGCTTGTTGATTATTGCATGAGAAGATTTAGGAATTGAGATTACAAGATACTGTCAACTTAAAGGGGTAAGTATATAAACATCTAATTCTTTACTATGTGGGAGGTGAGGCGTATGAAATGTCCAAATTGTAAAAGCACAAATGTTTCAAAAAAAGGATTTAGGCATAACAAAACTGGAAAGAAACAAAGATATCTTTGTAATAAATGCAAAAATAACTTCATTAAGAAAGATGGTTTTGAAAGAATGAGACATAATAAAAAGATTATCTCAAGAGCAATTCACATGCATAATGATGGCTTATCATTATTTCAGGTGCAAAATCATCTTTGGCAGCATGATGGAGTGAGGGTAAGCAGAGAAACTGTAAGAGAATGGTGTGACAAGTATTCTATTTTTTTAAAATAGGATAAGAAAAATTGTAAAGCCAAAAATAAAAGGAGACATTCACTATGATGAAAAATACATCAAAGTTAATGGAAGAGATAATTATGATTTAAATGCTATTGATAATAAAACAAAGTTGGTTTTAGCCCATTTATTCGTCGATAAAAGAACAAAACAGAAATGCTATGAATTCCTAAAGCAAATTAAAGATTCTTGCTATGAGCAGATAATTGAAAGATTTAACCAAGAGAAACACAAGAAAGTTTGTGATAGAGATTTAATAAAATTCGTATGTGATAAATTTGCAAATTATAAGTCTGCTTTCAGCAGAAACTTTTACAGAATTGCAAATTTGTCTTTTGGTGTTCCAATTGCGTGCAAAAAATATCATCTTGAACATAACAATAATCCGATTGAAAGGTATAATGAAAAAATAAAAGATAGGATGAATGGAATGAGAAAGGGTTTTAGCAGTTTTTCAGGGGCGGAGAATTTTATGAATTTAAATTGTGTGATTCATAATTTTGTAAATCCTCATCAGGAATTGAAATATAAGACCCCTGCAGAAATGGCGGAGATAATTTTACCTTTGGGAAGAGATAAGATATTGGGATTGGCGAGATATTTGGCTAATGCACCGTTAATCTGACAGTATCAGATTACAATTAACTTTATAAATCTATTTTTATCAGTGTTATGGCTTATTAAAACTTTATTTGCTAGATAAAATGACTAAGAGAATATGTGTAATTTTAGGCGACACTTCGCTGCCAGACCCTGTTAAACATAATGGGAAATTTAATTCAGAAGATATAGATGTAATCGATAAACTAAAAAGTGCTTTAGCTTTGTTAAATGGTTATGAATTTGATTATTTTTCTGAACATGCTTCACTTGAAGATAGAATAAGAAAAGCTGCCGAGGAAAAAAGCTATGATTATTTTTTTAATTTATGCGACGAGGGATTTCAAAATCTTCCTGAAATGGAGGTCCATATACCCATGCTTCTTGAATTGCATAATCTGCCTTACACAGGAGCAGCTCCTATTTGTTTAAGCATATGTTACGATAAACATGCTGTCAAAGCAATTGCAAAAAGTGCAGGAATTCCAGTAAGCGAAGATGCATTAATTAGTGAAGAAGATGAAGCAAAAGCTTTGCCTTTTGAGTTTCCAGCTTTTGTAAAGCCAAATCATGGAGATGGAAGTTTCGCAATTGACAAAAATAGCCTTGTGCATAACCTTGAGCAATTAAAAAGGCAGATTGAGGTGATTAGAGGAAGATTAAGAAACTCTAATGCAAAAACAGACATTTTAGTAGAAGAATATCTTTCAGGAGAAGAGATTACAGCAGCAATTATAGGCAATAAGGAGCTTGATATAAGGCTTTTGCAGGAAAATTTTGGCTCTGAAACAGGATTTAGCTCTAGTGATGCAAAATGGAATCCTAACTCAAAAGAATGGAATTTAACTACTTCAATTGCTCCTACTATCTCTGATAAAACCAAAGGTGAGATAATAGAATATTCAAAATATTTATTTCAAAGATTAGAATGCAGAGATTATGCAAGATTTGATTTTAGAATGAAAACAAGAAAGCCTTATCTTCTTGAGGCAAATCCTAACTGTGGCTGGTGTTGGGATGGGCATTTAGTTAGGGCTTTTTTATTAGGAAGCTGTAATTTAGGTTCATTTTCATTAGAAGGTTACTCCTCTGTTTTAGAAAAAATATTAACAACAGCTGAAAAAAGATTTTTGCATAATAAGAAAGATATATAAATTTCACTTTCTTCTTATTTTCATGAAAGGGGTATTAGTTATTATTGATGGCTTGGCAGACAGGGCTTGCAGGCTGCTTAACGAGAAAACTCCATTAGAAGCAGCTAAAAAGCCTAATTTAGATTATTTTTCTGAAAACAGCCAGCTTGGCTATATTTATCCGGTTCATGAAGATTTTGTTCCTGGGACTTCAGAAGCAATTGTTTCTTTATTCGGGCAAGACTGGCAGGATTATCCAAGAGGATGGTTAGAAGCAATTGGCGCAGGAATAGAGCTTGAAAAAGGAGATTTAGCTTTAAGAGCTAATTTTGCAACAATTGATAATTTAAAAGATAAAAATGTCATAGACAGAAGAGCAGGAAGGACTTTAACAACAAGAGAAGCGCAAATTTTAGCTAAAGAAATAAATAAAATTTTCCTGCCAAGAAAATTTATTTTTAAGCCTACTCTTCAGCATAGAGCTGTCTTGGTTTTAAGGGGAGGATTTTCAGATGAGATAACTGAAATGGACCCAGCTCATCACCCAACAAACAAATCTGAAACAGGCAAGTTTAAATTTTGCGAAGCTTTAGATGAAGATGAAAACGCAGAATATACAGCAAATATGCTGAATGAGTTTATTGAAAAAACTTTTGAAATTCTTGACAAGCATCCAGTTAATGAGCTAAGAAGAAAAAAAGGATTTTATCCAGCCAATATTATTCTGCCAAGAGCGCCAGGCATTTCCATAAAGAAGACAACAAAATACAAAAACTGGGCTTGCTCAACTTCTATTCCTGTTATGAAAGGTATATGCAAGTGTTTAGGAATAAATTTATTTGAGTTTGAATCAGTTGAATTTAAAAATCACGACGCTTATGTTAATCTCAAAGAAAATTTAGATTTAGAAATTAAAAAAGCAATAAGCTTGTTGAAAAAAAAGAAAACCCAATTTAATTATTTTTTAATTTATTTAAAAGAAACAGATGTTCCAGGGCACGACAACAAGCCTTTAGAAAAAAAAGAAATGATTGAGATTATTGATAAAAAGCTTTTTTCTTTTTTAAGAGAATTTGTGAAAAAGAATAAGATAAAAGTTGCAGTAACAGCAGATCATTCAACACCATGCCATTTAAAACAGCATTCTTCAGATCCTGTTCCGGTTTTGTTGTTTGATGCCAGCAAAACAGAAAATGCAGAAAAGAGCGGCGCATTTGGCGAGGCAGAAGCTAAGAAAGGCAATCTCGGAAAAATGTATGGAAAAGAATTTTTGAAGAAAATTGGGTTTGCGTGAAAACGAAAGATTTATTACTATAATCATCAATTAAAACTTATGAAAACAATACACTCAAAAAATCTGAAAAGAAAAAAGAAGAAAAGAGTTAATTCTATGTTTGGGACTTTAAAGGGAAAAATGAAGAGCTTCACAGAAAAAGAGAGAAAAGAAATGTGGAGAGAGCGGAGAGTTTAGTGATTTCGGGTTTTAGCTTCTTTTTTGGGAAAGGGGGATATTTTTGTTAGTTTCAATCAAAGCAAGAATCCTCTCTGTAAATAGATTTAAGCCTATAATAAAAATTACTCCCATCAATAAATAGAACAACTTTTTTCATAGTTTGAAATTTTACCTCTTAAAATGAGAATCTGAAAATTCTTAATTTTCATATTATAAAAATCCAGTCTTGCCTAAACAATACCAGGGAGCATATACTTGTAATACCTAATGGTAGTTTAAATAACTTTCGGCAGGGCAAGAAAGAAGCGAGGAGGCTGTGAGGTTGTGAAGAAAATTGGGGGCTGGGTGAAAGCGAAAGGTGGAAGTTCTATTTAGACAAGGGAAAGAATTTTTTGCGAAATTAGAAGGATTTAAAGGAGAAGTTGAAAAAAACAGCCAAAAGACAGAGGTGGTGGAATGTATGGCTGTTATTACAAGATACGCAATCAAGAGCAAAAATAAATTTAATCTTTTTATCTCCTTACTTTTAGAAGACAATTCCTGCAGTTATATTTTTGTGCAGTGAGGATACTACAATTATAAAAAAATATCCATGCAAATATTTTAATAATGGCTATTTCTAGTGTATTTATGAGATTACTACTAAAACTAAAAGCAAGAAAAAGTGTGAAACAAAATAAGGAAAACAATTCTAAATTTTATACTGGATTGCATGGTTGGATTTATGATAAACTAAAAGAAACAGATTTTTCTGATATTTATTCAAAAACAGGATTTAAGCCTTTTTGTTTTAGTAATTTATTTCCAATTAAGGAACAAGTAATAAATGAAGATAACATATACAGCCTAATAATCTCTTCTCCTAATGAAATGTTTATAATTGCTATCATTTCAAAGATGAATATTTCTGAAGTAGTCAATCTCGGAGAATATAGTTTTGAATTAATCAGCTATAAGCCTCTGGCAAGAAAAGAGATAAATCAAGGAGATACATTGGAAAATGAAACAATAATAAACATTTGTATCTTAAAAAATGATAAAAAAAATTCTATTACTTTTTCAAAAAGTCCTGAATTATTTAAGATTAATCTGGCAAAAAATTTAATTAGAAAATATAATCGGTTTAATGACCCTAAAATAGAAGAGGATTTTTATTTATGGAAAAATATAGAAATCGGGGAAATTAAGGGGACAGAATCTGCAATTAAAATAAACTTGATAAAAGAGGGAGATAATTGGTTTAATGTGATTGGCGCAAGATATAAATTTAAAATAGGAGATATAGACGAAACCCAGAAAAAAATACTTAATTTAAGCTATGATTTAGGTTTTGGCGAAAGAAACAGTTTTGGGTTTGGATTTATGAACATAAAAACTCATAAAGAAGGCAAAAATGGATAAAAAAGAGAGTGCAGAAAGTCCGGAAGAGAATAAGCTAATTGTCTTTCAAGACAAAAAGATTAGAAGAATCTGGCATGATAAAGAATGGTATTATTCGGTAATTGATGTTATTTCTGCTTTAACTGATAGTCCTACTCCCAGACAGTATTGGGGTAAAGTAAAAGATCGGGAATTTATTAAACTCCGGTTGTCCCCAATTTGGGTACAACTGAAATTGCCTTCTGCAGATGGTAAATATTATGAAACTGATTGCGCGAACAAACAGGGGCTTTTTAGAATTATTCAGTCAATTCCCTCAAAAAAAGCAGAGCCATTTAAATTATGGCTTGCAAAAGTAGGAAGCGATAGAATTGATGAGATTGAGAATCCGGAATTAGCACAAGAAAGAATGAAAGAAATTTATGAGCAAAAAGGATACTCAAAAGAATGGATTGATAAAAGATTAAGAGGAATTGCAATTAGGCAGGATTTGACAGATGAATGGAAAAAGAGGGGAGTAGAAGAACAAAGTGATTTTGCAATTTTAACTGCCGAAATCTCTAAAGCAACTTTTGGAATGTATCCAAATGAATACAAAAGATTTAAGAGTCTAAAACAAGAAAATTTAAGAGATCATATGACTGATTTAGAGTTAATATTCAATATGTTAGGCGAAGCTTCAACTGCAGAAATTGAAATGGCTCAAAACCCAAAAGAGTTTGATGAGCATAAAGAAGTCTCAATAAAAGGCGGAAATATTGCAAAAAATGCGCGGTTAGAATTAGAAGAAGAAACAAGGAAACCAGTTGTAAGCAAAGAAAATTATTTGAAAGAGCCTGAAAAAGAAGCCAGAGATAAAAGGAAAGAAATAAGCAGCAATAAGAAAATAAAGATGATTGCAGAGGCAAAAGAAGATGATTGAAGCTTTTAGGAGAATCGGAGAAGAAATCTTAAAAGATAATGCTTCCAAGAAAGAAATTTTAAATAGTATTACATTAAGAATTGATGAAAAGATAAACAATGAAATAATAAATCGACCAATATTTATAGATCTGAATTTAGAAAAAGGGTTGATTGAAATTGAAATAGGAAAACAAGCCGAGAAAGAAAAAAGGTATGACTATTTTGTTTTCGATAAGGGATCTAGCCCGCATGGAAAGAAGATTTACTTAAATGTGAACAATATTGGATATCATTTAACACAAACTATTCCTGAGCTAATTGATAAGATAAAAAAGAATGGAGATAATGAAAAATACAATCCATTTTTAGATTTGTCAGAAAAATTGAAAAAAGAGTTTTATATTGAGATAAAGCCAAGGGATAAAAAAAATAAGAAAAAGTTCCGTTTTTATTTAAATTATAATAAATTAAACAAAGAAGATAAAGAGTTATTTTTAAAAGAATTTTCTTCTAAACAAGAAAAAGAGAAGCAAAAAAATAAGGGGAATAAAAAAACAGAAGAAGATTTAATAATCGATTCATTTGAAAGTGTTATTTCTTCAAAATTAGGGATAAAAGAAACAGATTTATCTAACTTTCAAATTTGTATTCTCAAAATTAACGGGAAAAATATTTTAGAAACAGAATTTGCAGATGCTTACATAAATATTGTTTACCAAGAGAAGATAGGAAGGTTTTTCTACGATAAAGATAAATATGCTGGAGAAAAAATATGCCATTGCTGTAACAAAAAAGTGAAGGTTACAAATAATGTAGATATTCCCGCAAAATTTTATATGACCGACAAAAAAGGATTTTCTGAAAATATGAATGATAAATCTTTTTATAAGTCTTTTGCTCTTTGTGAAGAGTGTTATAAAAAAATTTTATCGGGAATTAACTTTGTGGATATAAAGTTAAGCAGTACTTTTGAAGCATCCAGCTTTTATCTTATTCCAAAATCGGAATCTTTTTTTAAGGGATTAGAAGATAATGTTGAATATTTAGATAATAAAATTAAACATCAAATAAAACCCATAGCACAAAAAGAACTGAACATAATAAACGATCAAAAGAAAAAATCGGGATTCCTGTTTGATTTATTATTTTATCAACCTAGCAAAAATCAAGATTTCAAGATTCTTAAAAATATTTCAGATATTAGTTTATTAAATGTTGAAAGAATAGACACCCTTTTACAAGAGATGAGTTTTAACTCAAAAAAAGGATTTTTTAACAAACTAAAAATAAATATAGGATTATTCTCTTTTAAGGAGGTTTTGTTTTCTAATGATTATTATAAAAGTGAATCTGTTAAAAAGGTTTTAACAACTGATTTATTAGAATGGTTAGGCTGCGTATATAACAATATTGATATTAACCGAAAGATATTTATAGAACAGTTTTTAACTAATTATAAGAAAAATTATTTCGAAAATAAAAAAAGCAAGGATAACAATTACTTTAATACATTTAAAGCCTTGTTTTTAATTAATTTTTTAATAAAGCTTGGACTCTGGAAAGAAAATAAAATGGAAATAAAAACATATTCGAATATTGAAAATAAAGAGCTAAAAAAATTTTTTGAGACGCATACCGAAATAGATGATTTAAGAAAAGGATTTGTAGTTTTAGGATATTTGATTAATAAAATTATTTGGATACAAAAATCAGATGGAAAAACCTCTACTTTTATGAATAAGATTAATTTTGATGGTACTGATAAAATGGATTTACAAGAATTAACTAATGACCTAAAAGAATATTTGCACATTTATAGAAACCATGAAAAGATGATTAAGTCAGAGCCAGAAGAACTTTTTGTTTGGGAAATAA
>Ga0210017_1005617_pt1 | contig 9983 bp, 8 predicted proteins | sample CryGeyCG2014_020_FD_183966 | JGI IMG/M metagenome (GOLD analysis project Ga0210017, IMG submission 183966) | Groundwater microbial communities from aquifer - Crystal Geyser CG08_land_8/20/14_0.20 (SPAdes) (version 2) | ecosystem: Environmental > Aquatic > Deep subsurface > Groundwater | place... | reverse complement strand
CAGAAATCTTCGGACTACAAATATCAATTTTGTAAAACTTGGCTCTCTTGTTTAAATTTTCCTTTTTTCCAGTAGATAAATTATCGACCACTACTATTTTGTGGCCTTCTTTGATTAATCTATCTACTAAATGACTTCCAATAAATCCGGCACCGCCGGTAACTAAAATTTTCATATTTTTAGATTTTTTATTTTTATTCTTCTTTAAAATATTCTAATATCTCATCTTTTATCAACAATCTTCTTATATTTGAATTTGCGATCAAGGCATAGGAAGGTTTGTGTGAAAAGCTAATGTATTCTATTTTCTTTTTCATTGTTCTAACTTTCTTAATAGCTGGAATAAAATCAGTATCAGATGTGACTAAAATTGCTGTGTCATATTTGTTTTCATAAGCGCCGACCAACAAATCAACTGCGATTAAGACATCAACGCCTTTTTCGTGATTGAAGTTTACCTAATAATTTTTGCTTTTTCTAATTCTTGCATTGTTCTTACCCATTTTTCCCATTTTTGAACCTCTTGAATTTCGTCAAGAAATATATAGGGTTTATCTTTGGGATTCAAAAACTCCAAATAAGTTTCGTAAATCTCTTGAAGCAATTGTGGATTTAACTCAATAAATCTCGGGTCTTCAAAATTTACTATCAATACCTGATTTTTATTTACTCCTTTTTGAATTAACTCTTTTGCCAATTGTCTCATAATAAAAGATTTACCACTTCTTCTTGCTCCAGTAATGGTTATTATTTGTTCATTCAAAAGTAATTTCTTTAATTTTTCCAAATAAAAAAATCTTGGAATTCCTGTCTCCAGAGGTTTTTTCCAAAAGTTCCAATCTTCTAATATTGCTATTATTTCATTTTTATCCATCTTCCAGATTTTATTAGGGAAAAATTGTCGATTTTACCTAATATTGATATTAAAATAGGGAAATCTGTCTGTCAACCCCGCACCTTTTTTTTCTGAAGGCTTGTGGTAACAAATAATCAGAGCCGATAGGCGGCTTCACCTTATATTCTTCCATAACCTCAGGCTTTCATTGAAAAAGGTGCGGGGTCAACCCGGTTGATTAAAACTTTTTTGGCATAGATTTTATCGAAGAATTCGAAATTGAACCAATAACTTTTTATAGCCCAAAAAACAAATTAAGTAAATGCTGGCGCCAATTGAGATGGAGAAAAAGATATTGAGGTGATAAATTTGGGGTTGGATTATTAAAAAATACATTGGGATACTGGCTAAAATAGCGCCAAAAAAACTAAATAGGGATTTTAAATTAAAAGGTCTAATGGGAGTAAGGTTGGCAGTAAATTTGAAAAGTAAAAAGAGAATTAAAACCGAGGTGGCAACGGTGGCGGCAGCTGCACCGTAAAGAGAATATCTGGGAATTAAAATTAAATTTAAAATTACATTCACGATGGCACCAGAGAGGGTAATCCAGAGAAGTTTTTTTTGTTGGTTGGCAACAACCAATATTTGACCAAAAGGGCTGCAAAGAAAAGAGGTACCTGCCATTAAAATTAAAATCTGGAAAGCTAAAATTGAAGGGAAATAACTCGGGTCATAAATGAAATCAATAATTCTTGGGCCAAGCACAATACCGCCGACGACAATTGGGATGGCTAAAATAATCATTAAATCCATAAAGTAATTCCAGATTTTTTGGAGCCTAGGGGCCCGCTCGCCTTTAGGCGAGTGGGAGGACGTGGTGGGTGGGTTGTAGTCTTTTGATTGAGAGAAAGCAAGACTTAGAGCCGGAAAAAAACTCTGAGAGATTAAACCGGTTGGAATTAAAGTTACTCCGATGATTTTATAAGCTGCCTGATACCAACCGGTTTGAGTGAGCTGACCCAAATAACCCATCACTACCGAATCAGTCTGAGTGTAAATACCTCCAAAAATACCGGCCAAAGCCAATGGCCAGGACATTGATAGGAATCTCTGCCAGATGGATTTTTGCCAATCCAGATGTAATTTATAAACCTTAAAATGAAAGAAAATCAAAATAAAAATTAAAGCGGTTAAACCGGCAAATAAGTAACTGTAACTTAAATTAGTTACGGAAGGAAAATAAAAAATAACAAAGAATCCAGCTGCCGTAACTAAGATTGCTTCCAGTATTTTGGTCATTGCCTGATATTCCATTTTCTGGCGGGCTTGAAAGAAAGCAAAAATAATTGCACCAAAACTAGAAATAACAGTGTAAATTCCCAAAATCCAGATTAATCTCCGAATAACGGGCTCAGGAGTAATAAGAAAGGAACCGATTAAAATTAAGAGCAGGGTTCCTAAGCCCAAAAGAATTTTTAAAGAAAATAAAGAAGAGAGTTCTTTTTCTCTCTCATTATCCCGGGATAATTCCCGGGTGGTAATTTGAGAAAGCCCAAAGTCGGAAAAAACCGCAAAAAGGGCAACGAAAGCCAGGGCAAAATTAAATTTTCCATATCCGGTGGCTCCTAAAATTCTGGCGACATAGATAATTAAAATCAATTTTAAAAACCTACTCACTGCTTCGGCAACCGCCAGCCAAAAGGTATTTTTAAAAATCGTTTGCCTGACCCCTAAATTTTCAAGAAAAAATTTTCTCGGATTTAAACAAATGCTTTTAATTACACTTTTAATATCCATGTTAAATTAACTCAAAGCTCAAAGCTCAAAACTCAAAACTCAAAGCCATAACTTAAATCCTAAAACTTCTTTTTGTTTTTTAAGGTTAATAAACTAGAACCTAACATTTTTGATATTTCTTCAACTTCTACTAAAAGCTGATTAGTTTTATTTTTATCGGCCTGAGTTGCATCTTTTAATAATCCTAACCAATACTCAGTTTCATTGGCAGACTTCAAAGCAATCTCATAAAACTTAATAAAGTCTCGTTTAGAACTCGATGCTTTAGCTTCAACAATATTAGCTCCGATAGAAGTGGCTGATCTTAATAGTTGATCTGAAATCACCCAATAAACTTTCTTTTCCGGTAATGTTTCTAAAAACTTGATTACCTTAATTGAAAAATAATAACAACGATATTTTAATTCAGTTTTAAGTTTTGAGTTTTGGTTTTGCACTTTGCGTTTTGAGTTTTAAGTTAAGGTCTAGTTAAAATTAAAAATTAATGGTGGCTAAACCAGCTATTAGCGAGGGATTTTCCTCTTTAAATAAATTCTTGCCTCTTTCTGAAAATAATTTTCTATAGAAGAAGGTTTAAAAACCTTTTTATTTAATATCGAAGGTCTTATCTCTCTCAATCTTTCCACTCCTTTCAAAATATTACTGGCAAATAACACAGGGTCTATTTTCACTCCGAATTTTTTCTTAATATATGTGAAGATTTTCAGAAATTTTATTCGCTTCATCAATAGAATACAATATATATCAAAAATATCCTTTGGCTCAGAACGCTCATAAGCCGCATGGGCTTTGTTGGTAAGCATATCTTCGATGGAATCAATTTTAATATTAAATTCTTTTAATTTCTGGGGCGGCCTAATGTGAGGGAAAGGATAAAAAACAAATTCTACTCTCAAAATTTCTCTATCTTTTTTTAGCCAAAATTGGTGACGATTAAGTTTTTTTTGCTCTTCAATGTTTTTTACTTTTAAATTCCTGGCAATCTCTCTAATCTCCGCTAAAAGATAATCATCGCGAAATAAATCTTGAGACATAAAATCGAGATCGGCAGAGAGGCGGTGCTGAAGATAATAGGAGGAAAGCGCTGTTCCGCCAGACCAAACAAAAAAGCGAGATAATTCGCTTTTCCCGACTTCTTTTAAAGCCTTTTTCTGAAAATTGGTTAATATTTTATCTTTGGACATTAAGATATCCTTTAAGAATTTGTTTCAAATAGGGATTGATTTTAAGCTTTGGCAGGTATTTCTTTAGGGTTTTTCGATCTAAAACCTCCCAGTCACCACACTCGATCTTTCGCTTTAAATACCACAACAAAACTTTCGGCTTTTTTAAATCAAGCTTTTTTACATCATAATCCCAAATGTAATCCTTTGTTAATCTCATCATCTCTATTCTACCACACTTTTTCCGAAATAAAAAGAGCAAAAAAAATAGGAACTATTTCTTTATTAAGAGTTTCAATCCCATTTCTAAATCATATTTCGGCTGCCAGTTGAGTTCTTTTTTCGCCTTGGAAAAATCAAGACAGCTTCTCTTCTGTTCTCCGGTTTTGGCTGGACCATGAATTTCCTGACAATTAGAACTGGTTAATTTTTTAATTTTTTTAAAGATTTCATTAATGCTTGTTTCTTTAGCGGTTCCAATATTGTAAAGACCTCTTTTTTCTTTTTGCATCGCCAAAAGAGCTGCTTCAACCACATCATCAACAAAAACGAAATCTCTGGTTTGTCTGCCTGAGCCGAAAATTACGGGTTGTTTGCCAGAAAGCATTTTATCGCAGAATATAGCTACCACTCCCGCTTCGCCTTTTGAATTTTGCCGAGGTCCATAAACATTGGAAAGACGCAAAGCAGTATAGTTTAAACCAAGAGTTTTCTGATAGAAATAAAGATATTTTTCAATAGCTAACTTGGCAATTCCGTAAGGCGTTTCTGGATTTTCCGGATGGGCTTCCGGTGTGGGAATAACATTTGTATCACCGTAGATAGCACCACTTGAAGCGAAAATGATTTTTTTATTTGTAGAAGCGGATTTACGCTGATTTAAACGCGGATTCACGCGGATAAAATTCTGAATTAAATTTAAGCTGCCCAAAATGTTGATATCGGCATCCCTCACTGGATCTTCTACGGATTTTCTCACATCAATTTGGGCAGCCAAATGATAAACAACTTCCGGTTTTTCTTTTTTAAAAATCTGGGAAATTTTGGGACTGCAAATATCAATTTTATAGAATTTGGCCTTCTTATTTAAATTCTCTTTTTTACCGGTAGATAAATTATCAACCACAACTACTTGGTGGCCTTCTTTGATTAATCTATCTACTAAATGGGAGCCAACAAAACCGGCTCCCCCGGTGACTAAGATATTTCCTTTTGGCATAAAATTATAATAAATTAAGTTTATGGAAAACTCTAAAACCCTAAAAGTTGGTTAATTTTAGCCCTGGTCATTCCACCGACAAAACCAGTCCCCTTCTCCAATTCCACGGGAGTTAAAATTTCTCCCGCATATTTTTCTTGGAAACGAATGACGGCGACCCTTGTCAAATTTAAGAAATTTCCAGTGATTAATCCTTCGGGATAAACCCCGCACCTTTCACCTATCAAAGGTGCGGGGTAAATTTCTGACCCGCAGGCTAGCGGACTTTTTAAAAATTCTTGAAGGCAACTGACTTCTGCCGAATTTGTCATTCCAAAATATAAATCTCTTTCAAATTTTGAACAAGTAACGCTTTGTCCCTTCTTTGCTAAAATTTCATTTATCTGGGATTGAATTCTGGCGATTTCTTTTTGTAAAAAATCAATCTGGGCCAAGAGTTGTTTTTTAAGTTCCTCTTCTTTTTCTTCTTCAGTTTTTTCACTGGTTGTCACTTTAATAGAAAAAAGGTAAGAAATTTCCTTTCTATCAAAACCGGAAATTTTACTTTGAATTGAAGGAATTATAGTCAACGAGGAATAATTTTTATTAAAATCTGACAGAATAATCTCGCCTTTTTGAGTTTTGTCTAAAGTTAAAAAATCAACTGAACATTTTTCGGTTTTATCGCAAGCCAGATAAGGGACCTTAAAATTAACTTCATCGGCTCCATCAAACTCTAAAGCCAAATTTCCTTTTCCGCCGACAATTTTTTGCCAATTCCCGGTCCAATTTTTTGTTGTATTGTAGGCTGTTAAAATAGTTTCTCCGGTTAAAGGTAGAAAATTTATTTGAGGAGAAATTCTGAGATTTTTTAAATTCGGGTTTTTATAGCAATATTTTTCGCTTAAATTACAGTTATTAACTAAAACAGTAATCAACCAATCGGTAAAAATCTGGGAAAAATCTTCTTTAAATCCATTTTTTACCAAAGCCTCATTTATTGAGGGAATTCCAATTTTTGAGGATTTTAAAGAATCGGCTAAGATCTTCACTCCGTCATAATGGTCAATCAAATATTGAGTGAAAAGATTTAAGACCCCGTAATCGGCACTTTTGTTCTGCCATTCGGTCAGGGAATCTGAAGGATTTTTTAAAAATTCCTCTACTCTATTTTGGAGATTACTCCCTTTGTAAACATTGTCATAGCCCATTAAGGTTGGGGCATATTCAGCTCGGGCTTCATTTAGCCAGGTTTCTTCAGAGACATTTCTCAATAAATCTTTTTGATTGAGTTCAATTAAATGGGTAAATTCGTGGCTGAGCAAGCTTTTAAAAATATCTTCACCGGCATATTGAGCATTTAAATAAACCATTTCTCTTTCATTGGATTCTGGATTCTGGATTTTGGGATATTCATCGCCGGTATTAAAATAACCGCCGGCATTCTTTCTCATCGGATGAATTAAAACTGTGATTTTTTCATCTTTATCTATTCCCGGTTTTGGTTCTGAACCGAAAGTTGAAATTAAAGTTGGATAAATTTTGTACTCAAATTCAGTGGATAAATTATAAATTTTTGCATCTAATTCTCTCTTTTTTGTTCCATCTAATTTTTGCCACCAATTATCATCGACATAAAAATACAATTGATTGGTAATTTTTTCTAAAGTGGCTGAAATTTTATCTCGGCCATACAAATCGTAAGAAGGGTCAACAAAAAAATTAACTTTCTGGCCAAGAGTATCAGCTGAAACTAAAGAAGGAAATAAAAGAAAAAATGCTAAGATTGGAAAAATTTTAATTTTTAGAACCATAATTTTCTTATTATAACTCAGTCAATTCAAAAACAAAAGCCCAAAATCTGAGGGCTTTTGTTGTCCTCCAAAACAGAGAGTTTTTTCTTATCTTATCTTAGAGACTCTTAGCTTGAAGTTCAGTAATTTGGGCCTGGATAAGTTTGATCAGTTGTTGGAGAAGTTCAATAATTTTTTGCTGGACTTCGGTAATCTTTGTTTTTAATTCCTCAACCGTCATTTCAGTAATTGGTTTTTCTACCGGTGGTTTTTCCTCAACCAGTTGTTCAACAATTTTCACAATTACTCCTGGTCCTACTATCTCTTGATTTCCTGCCCAATCAGTGGCTCGAGTCTTTATGGTATAGGTAGCTACGACCTGAGGAGTCCACACATATTCCCAGGTATAAACTTCGTCATAACCTTTTCGATAAGCAATGTTCCAGGTCTTACCATCGTCAAAACTTAATTCTACTTGTTGAATGCCAGAACCTCCGGTATCTTGAGCCGTCCCTGTAATACTAACTTTCTCACCAATCTTAAAACTCATATCACTGGTCGGGAAAGTAATAGCAGAAGTTGGGGCTATCGTATCCGGTGGTGGTGAAGTATAACAGAATACATAAAATTGATCACTGTCAGTTGGATCATCAATAGTGGCATTAAGAAGGCCTCTCGTTTCCACATTCACAGTATAATACTGACAGGTACTAGGATTGATAATATTTGTTAATGGCAGAGTAAAAGCTTTCGATGCTGTACCAACTGAAGTAGTTGCGAAAGTCACAGTTATTACTTGTCCACTGCTACTAGCTGTCGGACCTGCTTCACTATCAACAGCGGTATAGGTTCCAATACCAGTTCCGCTTACATCAAACCCAGCAGGAAAAGTAATTCTCACATATTTAATATCGGCCGTGGTATTAACAGTTGGCGGACTACCCGAAGCGGTCAAACCAGTATCATTTAAAGTGAGGGCAGTAGTTGTTGAAATTCGACCAGTGGTAGTGGGGGTGCCTCCAGCTGTGGTTCGATAAACACCATAATAACTTGTTCCGCTAACTGCTGTCCAATCAATCGTAATATAATTGGAACTGCTTAAAGTACTAGTTCCGGTTGTTGTGACACTTTCGGCTGAAGGCAAAGTTTCACCATTTGCTGAAAAGGCAGTTATTTCATAACCCCAGGAGGTCGTTCCAGTTGCTCCGGTAACAGTAAGCGTTGGACTAGCAGGAGCAGATAAATCTCCAGTTGCAGTTGTGAATTTTATCGTCTGGTTTGTAGTTTGACGGACAAATTGAGAATCTAAGTTATCGGTAACATTGGTAAGGGTGGCTGCTTGAATTGGTGAAACTTCAATAATTAGCAATCCAGAAACTAAAACAATAACACTCAAAACAGAAATTATTCTTTTTGGCATAACTTTATTTTTTAATTTTTAATTTTTCCTCGGCCGAGGAAAAATTTTGCTCGACCTTTAAATGTAAAGCCAATTAAAATTTTGGCTTATTCTTATATTATATCTCAAATGAAATTCAAAACAAGTGTCAAGTTATGGATAACTTAAACTCAAAACCGCCCCATCGAGGAGCGGCTTTTGAGTTGCCTCACAAGGAAAAGGCGATTAAGCTAAGCAAGAATTGTCAGAATTACTAGTCAGCCGCAGCTAAGTAGAGACTGTCGGTCGTGAGTGTTCCAATTAAACCGGTAGAAGTCCAGGTGTAAGTAGTCGGAGTTGCAGCAGCTGTGCCCCAATTGAAGCTCGAGACATAAGCCTTTTTCATTCCGGCTGTACCGCTATTATTGTTAAGGTGACCACTGATGGTAAAGGCCTTTGTCTCACCATTCAGGACTACATAATTGTTGTCTGTTAAGGTAGCAGTGGAAGTATAGGTGTAAGTAGTTGTACTAGCAGTACTAGTAACTATGATGCCAGTAGTGGTTGTGGCTGAGACATAGATGTCACCGCCATCAGCTGTTACATTAAATTTGATAGTAAAATCACCTTGAGCAACTTTGTTGGTGGTTCCGGTAATAGAAGTACTAACTAAAGCCAAGCTCGGAGCTTTGGTGTAGAGGTAGATATTTTTTCCAGTAGCACTACCAGTCAGACTGGTAACACTTATATCATAATCATCTATAGCCACGATAGAAGCAACATTAGTGGTGGCTGCTGAAACAGAGACAATAGCACCTTCACTAGTAGCTAATACCTTAGCATCAGCTTTGACAGTCAAGGTCTTGGTAACATCTTTGCCAATAGTCACATTGAGGTTATCAAAGGTGATAGTGGTGGAAGCTGTTTTCGAACTCAAGACGGTATCACCGTCGTAAAGTTTAAGAGTGGAAAGAGTGCTCGAAGCATCGGTTAAGGTAACTGGAAGCGAGTTGACAGTCACGCCAACATTCTTAGCCTTGAGGTCAACCTTTAACAACACAACATCGGCGGTAGGATCAGTGCCGCTGACAATGGCTACTCCTTCAGCCGGGGTAGCAGCATTAGCTTTGACTTCAATTGCTCCAGTGACTACTGATGGCATATCAATAGTTCTGATGGAAAGGTCACCAGCTGGAGCGTATTGGTTTACTCCAGCAGTATCTACTCCCCGGATAGCATTCATCTTTACTGTGAAGCCAATATTACAGGCATTAGCTGTCAACATCGCTGAATCAATAACCGGGAGGGCACTAACCTTAACAGTTAAGGTTTTGACCACGTCCTTAGCTACTTTGACATCGATGCCATCAATGTAGGCTCGGTAATCAGTGCCGGCAGTAACTTCAATTAGGTTCGCTTTTGTTACCTCAGTTCCTTTTACAGCATTCTCACCATCGTAGAGAGAAATATAACTGAGACACTGCCAGGCTCTCCTATTCATTTTGATTTCAACCCTCTTTAGAGAGATATCGCTCTTTCGAGCCTTCACATTGACAGCCATCACCGCTTTGTTGGCCTCACCAACTTTCACTACCGTACCATCAGCTGGAGTGGCGGCTAATTCAGCACTCAAAACTCCTTCAACTGGAGGTGGAGGCGGTGGAGTCACGCAAGTTTCAGCTTCACAAACCTGACCGGTTGCGCAATCAGTATCGGCAGTACAAGCCACAGGAGGTGTAACCACGCAGGTTCCTGCTGTACAGGTATAACCTGCTGCACAATCAGCATCAGTGGTACAAGCAGGTACAGGTGGTGTTAC
>Ga0210017_1005614_pt1 | contig 9986 bp, 8 predicted proteins | sample CryGeyCG2014_020_FD_183966 | JGI IMG/M metagenome (GOLD analysis project Ga0210017, IMG submission 183966) | Groundwater microbial communities from aquifer - Crystal Geyser CG08_land_8/20/14_0.20 (SPAdes) (version 2) | ecosystem: Environmental > Aquatic > Deep subsurface > Groundwater | place... | reverse complement strand
AAGATTACCAGGTATATAGGCTTTAGGTGTAAGTCCAGTAATGGATTAAGCCAAGAAGTCCTAATCAGCCATTTTCTCTAATTTACCATTTAGTCTATAATTACACTCGGAAATCAGATTTCCAGAGTGGATTATAAATTATAGATTTTAGATTATAAATTCAAAATCTAAAATTCAAAATTTAAAATTTTTTATTTCTTCATAATTTCCCGGTGCTATGAGCGGCAGGGACACACCTGTTCCCATTCCGAACACAGAAGTTAAGCCTGCCAGCGTTGATGGTAGTATCCCGCCTAGCGGGATGCGAGAGTAGGCCAGTGCCGGGATTTTTATTTATTCAAATTTTTGATATAATTTAGATATGCGTTATATCGCTGATTTTCATCTTCATTCTAAATATTCTCGGGCAACTTCGCGAGAGATGGACCTGCGACATCTTAATCAATGGGCAAAATTGAAAGGCATTGATATTTTAGGCACTGGCGACTTTACTCATCCTCTTTGGTTCAAAGAACTAGAAGAAAAATTAACTCCTTTAGGTAATGGCCTTTACCAGTTAAAAGATATATCGAAGAAATCTTCGATATATTTTATTTTAACGACTGAGATCTCTTGTATTTATAAAAAGAGTGGCAAAACTAGAAGAATCCATCTTTTAGTTTTTGCTCCAAATTTAGAGGTTGTCAGAAAGCTCAATCAAAGATTAGAAAAAAATTATAATCTTCATTCTGATGGCCGGCCAATTTTAGGGATAGACGCTAAAGAATTATTGAAAATTATTTTAGATGTTTCTCCAGAAAATTTTGTCGTGCCAGCGCATGCCTGGACCCCTTGGTACGCAATTTTCGGTTCAAAATCAGGTTTTGATTCGCTTGAAGAATGTTTTGGAGAGATGGCTCTAGAAATTTATGCTTTAGAAACAGGTTTATCTTCTGACCCGCCAATGAATTGGCGTTGGTCTTATTTAGATAAATATACTTTAATCTCAAACTCGGACGCTCATAGCCCAGAAAATTTAGGTCGAGAGGCAAATGTTTTTGAATTTTCTGACAAAGAAATTTCTTATCAAAAAATTATTGAATCTATTAAAACAAGGAAAAATTTCGTGTTTACAATTGAATTTTTTCCCGAAGAAGGAAAATATTATCTTGATGGTCATCGGGATTGTCAAATTTCTCTTCTGCCCAAAGAGACAAAGAAACTCAAAGGAATTTGTCCTGTTTGCGGTCGTCCTTTGACTATTGGTGTTCTTCATAGGATAGATGATTTGGCTGATAGAGAAGCGCCCCGCCAAGGCGGGGCGCCTGGCTTTAAAAGTATTATCCCTTTAAAAGAGATTATTGCTCAAACTTACGGGGTTAAGAAGACCGCTAAAAAGGTTAAAGAAAAATATCTTGAGTTGATAAAAAAAACAGAGAAAGGAGAATTTTCGGCCTTACTTGATTTAGAAGAAAAGGAACTTTTAAAAATTGCTTCTCCTCGGATTGTTCAGGGAATTATCAAAGCAAGAAAAGGGGAGATTGCCAAGTCAGCTGGTTATGACGGTGTTTATGGAGAAATAAAAATTTTATTTGAGGAATCAAAACGAGTTTTTCAAGAAAAAATATTCTAGCCCCGTTAGAAAGACCATTCAATAGTTTTTACAAAACATGTTCTTCTAGGCGTAGACAACGATTTAACTTTCTAATGGGGTTTAAACCCAAACTCCCCACTCAATAAATGAGTGAGGAGTGGTTTTTTTAGCTTTCAATTACTTGCAAGCTTCTTTCTTCTTTTTTTTGGCCATAAATTTTATTATTTTTTTTAAAAAGCGACCTTTTCAAATCTCGTTTTTTAATGATTCATCTCTTCGAGCCTGAAGGCTCTTCAGAGCCTGAACGGCCTGTTAAATCCCCTGTCCCTTTGGTAGGGGGAGCGACACGACAGAGTTGGCTATTTAATAGGGTAAACTAATTTTTAAAAAAGTAAACCCCCACACCAAATTTTGGTGTGGTTGTTTCTTTTATAATTTGTGGTATAATTAAAAATATAAGAACCTGCTCGCTTCGTCCCGCTCAGCGGGACTTCGCTCGCAGAACCTTGAAATTAAACTTCTATATATTTTTTTAAGGTAGTTTAATTATGGAAAAGTTTTATGAATTTTTAGATCAAGAAACGCTCGAGAGAGTTAAGAGAGAACTCTCGCAATTTGATTTTCTTAGAAAATTAAAGGAAAAATTTAAAGAATCAGAGATCTCTCTAGTTGGCGGGGCGGTGAGAGATCTTTTGCTTAGCCGGGAAATAGAGGACTATGATTTTGTGATTGGAAAAGTAAAAAAGGAAGACTTAGAAACATTTTTAAAAAAACAAGGAGAAGTTAATTTTGTGGGAAAAACTTTTGGTATTTTTAAATTTAGCCCCAAGGGGATTAGTTTGAAAGAGCCGATTGACATTGCTCTGCCGCGTCAAGATTTTTCTTTATTAACTGGCAGTCGCCATGATTTTAAAATTAAGACAGATCCAAATTTGCCGATTGAGAAGGATCTCGAGCGCCGCGATTTCACTATTAATGCGATGGCCATCAAAATTGAAGACGATAATTATCAATTGATAGATGTTTCTGGTGGCAAAGAGGATTTAGAGAAAGGGGTGGTTAGAGCGGTCGGCAAGCCCGCTGAAAGATTTAAAGAAGATTATTCAAGAATTTTAAGAGCGATCAGGTTTGCTTGCCAATTCGATTTTTCAATTGAAGAAAAAACTTGGAGAGAAATAGTTAAACAGGCCGCAGGTCTTAATAAAATAAGAAGAGAAATTACTCTCGAAAAAACAAGAAGATTCTTCTTGCCGGAGATAATTGAGTATAGAGTTGTTCCTCATGAAGTAATTGCTAAAGAACTGCTTAAAAGTTTTTGTTTTAATCCAACTAAGGCGATTGATCTTTATGATCAAAGCGGAGTTTTTAAAGAATTGATGCCAGAAGTTTTAAAAATGAAAAAATGTCCTCAGCCGGAGATATATCACAGCGAAGGAGATGTCTGGGTTCATAGTCGTTTATCTTTAAAAAATCTTTCTTCTTCTGAATTTAAAAAACAGTTTGGCAATGAGCCGCTTTCTGGAGAGTTGATTCTAAGCGCTTTTTTTCATGATTTAGGCAAACCTTATGTGATTAAAACGCCGCAGAAAGATAAAACAGATAGAATTCGTTTTAATGGACATGACGTGGAGGGAGCAAAAATTTGCTTTAAAATTTGTGAACGCCTAAAACTTTCCGCTCCTTCTTTAATAGGTGTTGATCCTAAAAAAATTTCTTGGTTGGTTAAGTCGCATATGATTTTTGTTAATAAAGAGATAGAAAAGATCAGAGCAAACACGTTGGAAAAATATTTTTTCCATCCTTATTATCATGGTCAAGATCTTTTAAAGTTAGGTTTTGTTGATATTATGGCCTCAATTCCTGAAGGGGGCAGACCTAATTTTCGTGATTTTAAAAAAATGTTAAAAAGGATTGAAGAAATTAAGTTATTAAGTCTTTCAAAAAAAGAATTACCAAAACAAATTTTGGACGGCAATGAGATAATGGAGAAATTTTCTTTAAAGCCGGGGCCAGAAGTCGGTAAACTTTTAGAACTTTTAAGAGAGGAGCAGCTTTCTGGCCGAGTTAAAACAAAAAAAGAAGCCTTCGATTTTTTAAAGAATGTTTACAAAAAATGAAAAGAACACTAATTTTTATTGGCTATATTTTGATTGTTGTTTTGATTATTTTTCTTTATTTTCAATTTAATTTTGGGCCGAAAGCAGTGGAAAATCCTTCGTCGTCCGAAGGGACTCCTCAGGACCTTCGGCTTTCGTCGCCCGATGGGCTCTTTAGTACCTCCGGCCCATCTTTTATTATTGAAAAAAATGAGGGGACGAAGGAAATAGCAGAGAAGCTTTTAGAAAAAGGAATAATCAAGAATAAAATTATTTTTGAAATTTATGCTTTTTTAAAAAATGCAAGAAATAAATTTTGGCCGGGCGAATATGAATTAAAGCCAGGCATGAAATTAAGTCAAATTATCAGTCTTCTGGCGAGTCAGCCATCAAGAGAGGAAGAAATGATCACTATCCCCGAAGGATGGACGAATAAAGAAATAATTAATTATTTGAAAGAAAAAGGGTTGACAACCGAGGAAGAATTTTTGGCCGCGCAAAAAAAAATTGGCGAAGAAAAAACTTATGATTTTTTAGCTGACAAACCAGTTGAGGCCAATCTTTCTGGCTATCTTTTCCCTGATACGTATCGAGTTTACAAAAAAACTTCAGCGGAAGAGATAATTAAAAAAATGTTAGACAATTTTGGTCAAAAATTAACGAACGAAGATAGAGATAAGATTAAAGAGCAAGGAGAAAGCATTTTTAAGACTGTCGCCTTGGCTTCTTTAGTAGAAAAAGAAGCAGCCAATGAAATTGATCGTCGGATTATTGCAGGTATTTTTTTGAAGAGGTTAGCAGCAGGGAAAAGATTAGAATCTTGCGCGACGATTAATTATATTTTAGGCGAAGTAAAAAAGAAACTCTCTTATCAGGATACTCGGACTCCTTCTCCTTATAATACTTATCTTCAGGCCGGGCTGCCGCCTGGACCAATTTGTAATCCAGGATTAGAGGCGATTAGAGCGGTAATTTATCCGATTGAAACAGATTATCTCTATTTTCTTTCACCTGGCGATGGACAAACAATTTTTAGTAAAACCTATGAAGAACATCAGAAAAATAAAGAGTTATATTTGAAATGACCAATCTTATCAATCAAAATTCCAAAAAATCTTATAATTAAACTACATCGGCGTTCAATTTAGATAGTAAGTTTAATTTCAAGGTTCCTGAGCGAAGCGAAGGGTTCTTATAATTAAATTACTTTAATGTCAAATTTAGATAATAAATTTAATTTCAAGGTTCTGCGAGCGAAGCGAGCAGGTTCTTATTTTCGGAGAATTATCATTCTTTTGGTTGCTATTATAACGATTTTAGGTTTTGATGCCTGGATTTTTCTTCCTTCTAAAAATCAAGAGAAATCTGACAGTTCAGTTAAAACAGAGATAGAAAAAACAGAAAATTTGCCGAAGGTGCTGAACCCATCAAATGGGGAAGTACCGAAGGTGCTGAGGAGCCCCGACGAAGTGCCAGAGGAAGCTTATTTAGAGGTTCCTTGGGCCCCTCAAGCGCCAAAAGCAGTTTGGGATGATTTGCATAATGAGGCCTGCGAAGAAGCATCTCTGGTGATGGCTAAATATTGGTTAGAAAATAAAAGAATAACTGCTGACGAGATGGAAGAGGAAATTTTAAAGGCGGTTGCCTGGCAAGAGGAAAATTGGGGAGGACATTATGATTTGCCGGTAGAAAAGATTGTCGAATTAGCTAAAGAGTATTTTAAAATAGAAAAAGTCAAAGTTATTTATAACATAGAAAGCGTTGAACAAATAAAAGAAAAGATCGCGGCTGGAAATTTAGTTTTGGTGCCGGCTGCCGGCAGATTGCTTGATAATCCTTATTATCGTCAACCAGGGCCTGTTTATCATATGTTAGTGCTTAAAGGCTTTGACAAGAAAGGAATTATTACTAATGATCCAGGGACAAAGAGAGGAGAAGATTTCCGTTTCAAAGAAGACAATCTTTGGCAAGCAATCCATGATTGGCCAGCCGGTATAGGCAGACCTTTGAAGTTTGGCCAAGAAATTTCAAAAGACGAGGCAGCGATAGAAATTTTGGAAGGTCAAAAAGTAATGATAGTGGTGGAAAAGTGAACTCAGACTTTCGCCCCACGGCAGATTCTCTCAGCCAACGCAAGATTTCCCGGCGAGAAATCTTGCTCTGTCCTCGGCTCGCTCCTCCGACCCTGGGTCGGAGGCCTTGCCCGCTCGCCTACGGATGTGGCTTCGAGAACAGCCGTGTGACGATTCCTCGTTCTAAATAAATTCAAATATATAAAAAATGAAAAATTTAACTTTAGTTGAAGCCCTTCAGGGTTTAAAAGAAAAAAAATTCTCAAGCACAGAGCTGACAAAAGAATATTTAAAAAGGATTGAAGAAAAAAATCCGGAGGTTAATGCTTTTATTACCGTGATCGAGAAAGAAATCACAGAAAAAAAAGCTAAAGAAATAGATGAAAGCCGGTTGAGAAAAGAAAAACTTGGTCTTTTGGCAGGTTTGCCAATAGCGATTAAAGATAACATCCTTATTGAGGATGTTCTTTGTACAGCTGGTTCAAAAATTTTGTCAAATTACAAAGCGAGTTATGATGCGACAGTCATTAAAAAACTTAAAGAAGCTGACGCTATTTTTTTAGGTAAAACAAATATGGACGAGTTTGCCATGGGCTCATCAACTGAAACTTCGTATTTCGGGCCAGTTAAAAATCCTAGAGATTTAACCCGGGTACCAGGTGGTTCCTCCGGCGGTTCGGCCGCGGCCGTAGCCGCAGAAATGTGTCCGGCTGCTTTAGGTGCTGATACCGGAGGCTCTATCCGTCAGCCAGCCAGCTTCTGTGGGGTGGTTGGTTTGAAGCCAACCTATGGCCGGGTCTCCCGCTTTGGTTTAATTGCGATGGCCTCGTCTCTTGATCAAATCGGCCCTTTAACTCAAACAGTTGATGACGCGGCCTTACTTTTAAAAGTAATTGAAGGCAAAGACATAAAAGATTCAACCACTCAAAATGCTCCTTTTGAGGCGGAATTGAAAGAGAAAAATTTGTCTGATTTTAAAATAGGCATTCCTAAAGAATACTTTGTTGAAGGTTTAGATAGCAAGGTTAAAGAAGTCATCGAAAAAAATATTTCTCTTCTTCAAAAAAAAGGAGCGAGAATCAAAAAAGTAAGCCTGCCTCACACCAAAGTCGCTCTTCCCTGTTATTATTTGATTATGGTAGCTGAAATTTCGGCTAATTTAGCCAGATTTGATGGCATTAGATATGGTCTTTGCCAAAAAGCAAAAGACCTTTTAGAAGTTTATTTAGAGACACGGACCAAAGGTTTTGGAGAAGAAGTAAGGCGAAGAATTCTTTTAGGTGTTTATGCTTTATCGGCTGGCTATTATGATGCTTATTATCTTAAAGCGCAAAAAGTTAGAACTCTCATTAAGCAAGATTTTGATCGAGTTTTTAAAGAAGTCAATTGTCTCATGACACCAGTTAGTCCAACGCCAGCTTTTAAACTTAAAGAAAAGGTAAGTGATCCTTTGGCAATGTATTTGTCAGATATTTATACGGTCCCTGTAAATTTAGCTGGTTTGCCGGCTATTTCTTTACCAATCGGAAAGGTAAACAATTTACCAGTTGGTTTACAAATTATTGGACCGGCTTTTCGCGAAGATATTATTTTATCTTTAGGGAAAATTATAGAAAAGTTATGATGAATTTCCTTCATACTTTAGAGCCCTCTCCTGTTATTTTTAAAATTGGATTTTTTGAAATTTACTGGTATGGTTTATTGATTGTGATCGCTATTCTTTTAGGAACTTGGTTGACTGTTTTTTTGGCTGGGAAGTATAAAATAAAAAAAGAAGACGTTATTAATCTAGTTCTCCGCCTTTTAATTTTTGGCTTTTTAGGCGCTCGAATTTTTTATGTCTTGCTTTTTCCGAGCTATTTTTTTTTTCATCCTTTAGAAATTTTAAAAATTTGGCAAGGAGGTCTAGGAATTTTTGGCGCAGTTTTTGTCGGGCTGTTAGTTATATTTTTTTATGCCAGAAAACATAGCCTTTCTTATCTTTTATTGCTTGATTTATTTGCGCCAGCTTTAATTTTGGGTCAAGCGATCGGTCGTTGGGGAAATTATTTTAATCAAGAACTTTATGGTTTGTCAACCAATTTACCGTGGGGAATTCCGATTGGCAATCTTTATTATCACCCCTGCTTTTTATATGAGTCTCTTTGGAATTTCGGAGTTTTTTTAATTTTACTTTTACTTTATAAAAAACCTTTACCGGGAATGGTTTTTTCTTTTTATTTAATTCTTTATCCTCTTGGCCGATTTTTTATTGAATTTTTGAGACTTGACTTTCAACCAATTATTTTAGGCCTGCGCTTAGCTCAATTTATTTCTCTTATTTTAATAGGAGTAGGGCTTGCCCTATTTTTTAGATTGCGGGCCAAGGCAAAGGCCCAGATTTTGTAAGCACCAGCTTTTTTAAGAATTTTTGCCGCTTCATTAATCGTTGAGCCAGAAGTGATCAGGTCATCAACTAAAATAAAATTTTTTCCTTTTACTTTAGAAGGATCAACTTTAAAACTATTTTTGATATTTTCTTTTCTTTCTTTGAGATTGAGAAGAGATTGAGATTTAGTATTTTTAATCCTTTTTAAAATTTTTAGATTAAGAGGTAAATTAAGTTGAAGAGAGAGAGTTGAGGCAATAATTTCTGCTTGATTAAACCCTCTTTCCGCTTTTTTTCTTAAAGTCAGAGGAATAGGGAGAAGAATAAAATTTTCTTTTAGAAAGTAATTTTTATAGAGAGGACTATTTTTGATTTTTTTGACAAGAATCAGGGTTAATTTTTCTAGTAGAGAATAAAAATAGGGTTTATATTTAGCGGATTTAATTAATTTTCTGATTAAGTTATCGTAATATAAAGCAATCAAGGCGCCATTAAGATAATAGCTTTTTTTACAATGAGAACAGGTGGAACCGAATTTTGAAATTCTTGTACAAAAAGCACAGAAATTTTCTTCTAAATAAGAACCTGCTCGCTCCGCTCGCAGAACCTTAAAGTTCCTATCGAATAAATTATATGAGGAACTATAAGAGATTTTTTTAAAACATTCCTCACAAAAAAGAAGCCCTTCTTTCTGACAGCCAAGACACCTGACGGGGAAGAGGTAATTAGAGATCTTTTTGAAAAGTTTCATATTCTATTGTTAAATTTTTATAATAAGTTATAATTAAACCTTGAAATTAAACTTCCAATATATTTTTAATGTAATTTAATTATAAGAACCTGACTTCGTCAGAACCTTGAAATTAAACTTAATATCTAAATTTAACGCTAAGGTAATTTAATTATAGCATGTTTTCTAGATCAAGGAAAATTTTAGGGGTAGACCTGGGCTCAACCAGTATTAAATTAGTTGAGCTTTCTAAAAAAGGAAGATTTCCTGTTCTTTCTACCTATGGTTATATTGAACGGCCATTGGAAAAAAGTTTGCGTTTAACTGAAAATGCTAAAGACGCTATTCCAAAAATGGTCTCCCTTTTGAAAAGGTTGTATAAAACATCAGGCGCTAGCAGTTATGAGGTGGTGACTGCTTTACCAAATTTTGCTGTTTTTAATTCTACTATTATCGTACCAGCGATGAAAACAAAAGAATTACAGGCGGCTATTGTTTGGGAAGCAAAAAAATTTATTCCTTTGCCGATTGAAGACGTGATTTTAGATTGGAAAATTATTGAAACAGTGGTGACTGAAGGAATACAAAAATATAGGATTCTTTTAACAGTTGCCGCGAAAGAATTGGTTAAAAAATATATGGAAGTTTTTGGGGAGGCTGATTTAAAACTTTTAGCTTTAGAAACAGAAGCTTTCGCTCTTGCGCGGTCTTTAATCGGGAAAGATCCTTCGCCAGTCATGATAGTTGATGCTAGCGCTATGAGCACAGACATTATTGTCGTCGAAAGAGGAATTCCTATTTTAAATAGAAGTATTGATGTCGGGGGAGTGATTTTAACTCGCGCTATTGCTAATGCGTTAGGTGTTGATTTCAAAAGAGCCGATCAATTTAAGAGAGATGTGGGAATGTCTGGTGAATCAAAAGTTCCTAAATTAATAGAAACAATAATTAAGCCAATCGTTGATGAAGCAAATTATTCTTTGAATCTTTATCAGTCTCAGGTTAAAAAAACAATAGAAAAAATTATTCTTTCTGGCGGCTCGGCTTTTTTGCCAAATTTTGATAATTATTTAGCAAAAACCCTTAATCTTAAAGTGATCGTTGGTGATCCTTGGGCGAGAATCGCTTATCCGGCAGATTTAAAACC
>Ga0210017_1005613_pt1 | contig 9987 bp, 9 predicted proteins | sample CryGeyCG2014_020_FD_183966 | JGI IMG/M metagenome (GOLD analysis project Ga0210017, IMG submission 183966) | Groundwater microbial communities from aquifer - Crystal Geyser CG08_land_8/20/14_0.20 (SPAdes) (version 2) | ecosystem: Environmental > Aquatic > Deep subsurface > Groundwater | place... | reverse complement strand
TTTGTTTTCTTATTTCATTAGAAAGCCCTGCGTGATATGGAAGAGATTTGAATCCATTTTCATTTAATCGTTGGGCAATTTTTTCAGTATCTTTACGCGAGAAACAATATATTATTATTGGCTCATTTATATGTTCTTTAATTAAACTTAAAATCTTGTTGAAAACATTTTTCTTTTGCATAACAATCAAATTAAGATTTTTCCGATTAAAACTTGAAATAAATATTTTGGGTTCTTTCAAAGATAATTGTTTTAAAATATCTTCTCTTACTTTTAATGTTGCTGTAGCTGTCAAGGCAATTACTGGGACATTTGGGAAAAGATTTTTTAAGAATTTTAAATTTCGATAATCCTTACGAAAATCATGCCCCCATTCGGAAATACAATGCGCTTCATCAATTGCAATTAAACTTATTTGAAGCGTTGTTAAAAATATTTTAAAATCTTCTAGTGCTAATCTTTCTGGGGCAACATAAAGAATTTTTACTTCCTTTCTCTGAATTTTTTTCTTAATTTTATCAATCTCCCTGAATGAAAGAGTGGAATTAATATATTCTGCATTAATTCCATTTGTTTTTAAATTATCAACCTGATCTTTCATCAAAGAAATAAGTGGAGAAATCACAATTGTAAGACCTTCAAATTTGAGGGCAGGAATTTGATAACAAAGAGACTTTCCTCCTCCTGTGGGCATAAGAACAAGTGAATCTCTTTTTTGAAGAACATTTTCAATAATATCCCGTTGCATTGGTCTAAATTCATCATAACCAAAATGTTCTTTTAATAAAGCGTCCATTTAAAATTAAATTAATTCTCACTTAAAAAATTATTTATCTTCAGACAGGCTAATCTTTTTATATAAGGTTTATATTCTATTTCTATGGTAAGTAAGAAAGATTCAAATGGAGCGAATTTAGGATTTGAAAAAAAGCTTTGGGCAGCAGCAGACAAAATGCGAAGTAATATGGATGCTGCAGAATATAAGCATGTTGTTCTTGGATTAATTTTTTTGAAATATATTTCTGATAGTTTTGAGGAAGCAAGAAAGGAAATTGAAAAAGATCCTGAAGGGGATACTGAAGACATTGACGAATATTTGGCTCGGAGAGTTTTTTGGGTTCCGCCTGAGGCTCGGTGGGAATATTTGCAGAAAAATGCCAGACAAACTACTGTTGGAAAATTAGTTGATAATGCAATGGATGCTATTGAAAGAGATAATTCTTCTTTGAAAGGAGTTTTGCCTAAAAATTATTCTCGGGAAGCTTTAGATAAAACGCGTTTAGGGGAGTTAATAGATTTAATTGGGACAGTTGGTCTTGGGGATAAAGAAAGTAAGTCTAAGGATTTACTTGGTCAGGTTTATGAATATTTTTTAGGGCAATTTGCCGACGCTGAAGGAAAAAAAGGCGGGCAGTTTTACACTCCAAAATCAATTGTTAAATTACTTGTTGAAATGATTGAGCCTTACAAGGGAAGGGTTTTTGAGACCCATGTTGCGGGAGTGGAGGAATGTTTGTGCAATCTGAAAAATTTGTCGAGGAACATTCGGGTTCTAAAGGAGACATTCATATTTTTGGGCAGGAATCAAATTCAACTACATGGAAATTATGTAAAATGAATTTGGCGATTAGAGGAATTGATAATAAGGAAGTTAAATGGAATAATGAAGGAAGTTTTTTGAAAGATGAACACAAGGATTTGAGGTCTGACTTTATACTTGCTAATCCTCCGTTTAATGATTCAGATTGGAAAGGGGATTTGTTAAGGGATGATGTTCGTTGGAATTATGGAGTTCCTCCTACGGGAAATGCCAATTTTGCGTGGGTTCAACATTTTATTTATCATTTGTCTCCAACTGGAATTGCGGGCTTTGTTTTAGCAAATGGCTCAATGAGTTCTAATACTTCTGGAGAAGGAGAAATAAGAAAAAGAATTATTGAAGATGATTTAGTTGATTGCATGGTTGCTTTGCCTTCACAATTATTTTACAATACAATGATTCCTGCCTGTTTATGGTTTGTTACAAGAGATAAAACAAATCATGGGAAGAGGAAGAGAAAGGGAGAAATTTTATTTATTGATGCGAGAAATATGGGAACTATGACAGATAGAAGACATAGAACTCTAACAGATGAAGACATAAAAAAAATAACAGATACTTATCGTTCATGGAGAGGAGAAAAGAATTGCGGAAAGTATGAAGATGTTTTGGGATTTTGTAAATCTGCAGAATTAAAAGATGTTGAAAAGAATAATTTTATTTTAACTCCTGGAAGATATGTTGGAGTTCCCGAAGAAATTGACGACGGAGAACCTTTTGAGAAGAAGATGAAGAGATTAACAAAAGAATTGGAAGAGCAGTTTGTCGAGGGGAAGAAGTTGGAAGGGGAGATTAAAATAAATTTGAGGAAGGTTGGGGGGAGTATATAATGCTACAACAAAAAGCTTTTATACCAGAAAAGACTAATAATAATATTCAAGTCCCCGGTATGACCTCTCAAGGGAATGCCGGGCTTCCTATTCCTTCTAAAAAAAAGAAAGCTATTTTTTTTATTGATGCTAATAATTGGTACCATAATGTCAAAAAATATTATAACCCTTCTGAGATAGATATAATAAAAATAGTGAATTTACTCGCTGAAAATAAAAATTTTAAGATTTCGGAGATTAGGTTTTATGCTTCTGTCCCGAGTATAGAAGATGGAGAAAGAGTATATTATAATCATATCTCTTATTTAGAATCCCTGGAAAAAAAAGGAGTAAAAGTAATTAGAAGAAAATTGCAAAAGCTTTCAAATAAAGAAATTCTAAAAAGAAAAACAGAACTTGTTGATAGTCTGGATTTATGTGAAAAGTGCAAACCATTAGTTGAAGCCCAATTCTTAGAATTAGCAGATATAAAAAGAAAAGAAAAAGGAATTGATATCTGGATTGCTGTTGATATGCTTCGTCTTGGGGTGCTTGAAAATAATTGCGATGCTTGTGTTTTAATTTCAGGAGATGCAGATTTCACACCTGCCTTAAACATAATTAAATCTAAAGGAAAAGAAATTTTAACTGCCATGGTTCCAGGGGGTTATTCTGGAGAACTGAGAAATAAATTTCCTTATTTTATAATAAAGCGAATAACTCTGTTAAAGTGTTTTAGGGATTATAATGGAAGGAAAATAAAATGAGGAAGAAGCAGTTTACATAAGAAATTATAATGAAAATAAATAAAGAAAAAAGCGAAGAACAAGAAATAAAAGAAATGCAGGAGTATTTTGATAAAGAAGTTTGGTCGCAAATGAAAAAAGAAGTTAAGGAGATGACTAAGAAAGAATCTTGTTTTTTTGCGTTTTTAGCTGGGAGCCAGATGATGAGTCAGATTAATGAAATGGAGCACGAAAATTTAGGCAAGGATTTAGAAGAAATGGAAGAAAAATTAAAAGGCATGAGCGGAGATGAAATTAAAAAATTGTTAGATGGTGAAAAAAGTCTTTGGGAAGATAAAACAAAAATAAATGGTGTTTTGGTTGATGATAAAACTGGGGAGGTTTTGGAATGAAATTAAATTTGAAAGAGCAGTTTGTCGAGGGGAAGATTAGGGAGAATTTGAGGAGAGTGGGGGTTTAAGGTAGAGTAAAATGGGATTACCAGGAATACAATCAGTAGGTGGAAATTTAAAAGATTCAGAAATACAAAAAAAGATTTCCTCTTTCGTTAGCAAATATATTGATAAATTTCAAGACGAATTGAGAAAGAGAAATTTAGCAACTGGATTTTTCAGTTTTGGAAGACCAACAAATTATTATTTCTCAATCGATAAACAAAACTTACATATAATCTATAGTTCTCAATTTGCCGGGGGAATGGCCGAAGTTATCTATATGGATTTTAGAGAACAACAAAAAGACTCTTTTGCTATTGATGAAATAGCTAATTTTTTACGAGCACAAAAAGGAATTACTGAATGGCAAGGTTTAACTTTTGAAATTAGTATTTTAGATAAACCTGAATTAGAAAAAGAAGAGATAATGACAGAACGAATTAATGAGCAAATTAAAATAGAGTATCAAAAGTTAATACAAACTAGCCAACCTCTATTTATTTCTAAAGAACAGCTGATAACTTTTTTACAAAAAGCGTCAGAAGATGATTTTACAAATATCTTACTGATTCCATTACTAAGGCATATAGGATTTAAAACAGCTGAAGCAAAAGGGCATAGAGATAAAACTTTAGAATTTGGGCAAGATGTTCAAAGAATGAAAATTCAATTACCGACAGGTCATTGGTTATATTTTTCAGCTCAAGTTAAAAAGGGGGATGTTAAAGCAGGAACAGAAACACAAGAACAAAATGTTGAGAAAGTTTTAACTCAAACTCAAATGCAATTAGAATGGGAAATGCCTGACCCAGAAACAAATCAAAATGTTAAGCCAGATCATATATTATTAATTGTTTCTGGGGATATTACAGAAGCGGCAAAACAATATATCTTTAAACATACATTATACCAAAGAAAAAGAGTATTGCTTTGGGAAAAAGAAACAATCATCAGACTTTGTGAAGAACAAGGATTGCCAGAAACAGTACAAAAGATAATATTAGACTATAACAAAAATAAGTTGAGTGCAATATAATGAAGCAAAAGTCAAAATTCAAACAAACTGAAATAGGAAAAATCCCTGAAGATTGGGAAATAAAAAAAATAGAAGATGCTGCGGAAATAAAAATGGGGCAATCTCCTCCTGGAATTTCTTATAATCTTTTTGGGGAGGGAATTAAATTTATGCAGGGGGTTCGAACTTTTGGAGAAAAATATCCTTTTTTTGATACTTATACAACACAAACAACAAAAAAAGCAGAAGCTGGAAGTATTTTATTAAGTGTTAGGGCCCCTGTTGGAGAAATTAATATTACTAAAGAAGATTTGTGTATTGGTCGAGGGTTAGCGTCTTTGAATATGAAAAATGGAAATAATGAATTTTTATATTATCTATTAAAAAAATTTAAGTCATTAATTATTGGGAGAGAAACTGGAAGTGTTTTCGGTTCGATTAATAGTGAACAAGTTAAAAATTTATCTCTTCCTTTTCCTGATGATTCAGAACAAATCTCCATCGCAAAAATCCTCTCCTCTCTCGACGAGAAAATAGAACTCAACAACAAAATGAACAAGACCCTTGAAGCAATCGGGCAGGCGTTGTTTAAGAAATGGTTTATTGATAAACGGAAGGGAGAGTGGGAAATATCTAAAATTGGCGACGAATTAAAAACAATTTTGGGCGGAACTCCAGACAGAACAAAACCAGGATATTGGAATGGAAATATTAATTGGATAAATTCTGGAAAAGTAAATGAGTTTAGAATAATAGAACCTTCAGAAAAAATAACTGAATTAGGTTTAAGAAATTCGGCGACTAAAATTTTACCAAAGGGAAGCGTTGTTTTAGCAATAACTGGAGCAACTCTCGGACAATTTAGTAAATTAGAAATTGATACTTGTGCTAATCAGTCAGTTATAGGAATATTAGAAAATGAAAAAATTTCTTCAGAATATATTTATTTTTGGATAAAAAATGAAATAGGAGATATTATCTCTCATCAAACAGGCGGAGCTCAACAACACATTAATAAAAATAATTTAGATAGTTATGATTTGTTAATCCCCGATGACAAAACACTTCAAGATTTTAATAAAATAATTCAACCAATCTTCAAACAAATTTCTATTAATTGTTTTCAAAATCAAACCCTTTCTTCTCTCCGTGACGCTTTGTTGCCGAAGTTGATGAGTGGTGAGGTGAGGGTGAAATGATGAATGAATTAAAATTTGATAAAGATGGAAAACTGATTCTTCCAGATTCAATAAAAGAAGATATAGAAAGAATTAATAGGATAAAAACCGAAAAGAAAAAGTTTACCAAAAAATTAGTTTTAAATTATCTAGGTTCTGAATTTGAAGGTTTTATAAGATGCGAATTTGAGATTAATATCCCACAAGAATTAGAAGAAATAAAAAAGAAAATATTTGAAGTTAGAAACTGGGTAAATAAGAATGTAGGATCAACTGCCAGAATTTGGTTTGAAAAACTACCAGAAGGGTATAGACTTATAATAAGCGGCAGAGGAAATGATAAAAGATGTGAATGGTGCAGATCTTTTAGAACAGCTTTAGACACTTCTTTGTTTGACTCAAAGGTTGCTGCCTATCAAAAAGGCTTTTGTAAATTTGATAAAGATGGAGGATATCAAAAACTAAAAACATTGCAATAAGATGGAAAAACAAAAATGGGAATTTTGGATAAGAATAATGAGTGTAGCTAGGGAGTATTTATCATTAGATAAACTCTCAAAAGAAGCTGAAGATCATAGAAATAGTGCTGAGAAATTATTTAGAGAAGAGCATATAATTCTATCAACAGATACAATCTTAGAAAGATTTTCTGAACTTGAAGATCTTAACAAAGTGGAAATTACTGCAGAAATCATGGATAATCTTAAAGAATGTATCTATGATTACGTATCAAATAAATTTATTTCTGCAATAGTTTTAGGCGGCTTAATAACTGAACGTATTGCTGACAATTTACTTGAAGAGAAATCAAAAATAAGCAGTACGACTAGCAGTAAACTTAGTCAAAGTTGTAAGATTAATATATTGGGGGACGAAGAGATTATAGATCCCAAAATTTCAGGCAAATTACATCAAATACGTAAGATAAGAAATAAATATGTTCACCCTAAACAAAATAATTTAAATACAGAAAAAGACGCTCTTTTAATATTAACAAAGATTATAGATGTCGTTTACACCATTTATGCTAAACCTGTAGAAGAATCATAACATGCAAAAAACAATAACAGAATCAGAACTTGAAGAACATACTTTAGATATATTAGAAAATCTCGGATACAAAGTAATTAATGGATATGATATTTCTCCAGATGGAAAAAAGCCTGAAAGAAAAACCTATCAGGAAGTTGTTCTAATTGAAAGATTAAAAAAAGCAGTTGAAAAATTAAATAAAAATATTCCTGAAAGTGCAAGAGATGAAGCTGTAAGAAAATCTTTAAGAGTTTTTATTCAAAACCAAATTATTGATAATCAACAATTCCATAAATTATTAACAGAAGGTGTTCCTGTAGAATTTAGAAAAAAAGACCGGCTTGTTGGAGATTATGTTAAATTAATAGATTTTGATAAACCTGAAAAAAACGAGTTCTTAGCAATAAATCAATTTACAATTATTGAAGAAAAATACAATCGAAGACCAGATGTTTTATTATTTGTTAATGGATTGCCTTTGGTTTTGTTTGAATTAAAAAATCCAAGAAACGAAAAAGCAACAATAAACGATGCTTTCCAGCAATTGCAAAATTACAAAAATCAAATCCCTTCCTTGTTTAGATTCAATGAAATTTTAATAATAAGCGACGGGCCACAAACAGAAGCAGGAACTTTGTCTTCAAATAGAGATAGATTCATGCCTTGGAAATCCACCGAGGGTAAAGTCCAGGAAAAAGGTTTGAGTTTAGAAATCTTATGTAAAGGGATGTTAAATAAAAAAACTCTTTTAGATTTAATTAAAAATTTTATTGTTTATGAGAAAGAGGAGAATTTAATTAAAAAACTTGCAGCATACCATCAATATGATGCGGTAAACAATGCAGTGATTTCAACAATTAAAGCAACTAAAGGAAGTAAAAAGGCAGGAATTGTTTGGCACACACAAGGTTCTGGAAAATCTTTATCAATGGTTTTTTATGCAAGTAAACTTGCAGTAGCAAAGGAATTAGAAAATCCCACAATTGTTGTTCTAACCGATAGAAATGATCTTGATGGACAACTTCACGATACTTTTGCAAGATGTTCGGATTTACTCAGGCAAAAACCAGAAAATGCAGATTCAAGAAAACACATTCAGGAATTATTAAAGAGATCTTCAGGAGGAATTATTTTTACAACAATTCAGAAATTCTCTCCAGAAAATGAAGAGTATCCTATGCTTTCAGATAGGAAAAACATTATTGTAATTGCAGATGAAGCCCACAGAACTCAATATGGATTTAGTGCAAAAATTGTAAGAAAAGAAGATAAAGATTTAATAAAATACGGTTATGCAAAATATCTAAGAGATGCCTTGCCAAACGCTTCATTCATTGGTTTTACTGGAACTCCAATTGAGAAAGCAGATAAATCCACTCCTGCAGTTTTTGGGGATTATGTTGATAAATATGATATTCAGCAAGCAGTTAATGATGGGGCAACAGTTAGACTTCTTTATGAAAGTAGATTGGCAAAACTTGGGCTTAAACCAGAAGAAAGAAGAAAAATTGACCCAAGTATTGAAGAATTAACAGAAGGCCAGGAAGATTCAATAAAGGATAAATTAAAGAGTAAATGGGCAAGAATGGAAAAGGTCGTTGGAAGTCCTGAAAGAATTAAAAGAATTGCAAAAGATATTGTTGAACATTTTGAAGAAAAAACTAAAATCCTTGAAGGTAAATCAATGATTGTTGGGATGAGTAGAAGAATTTGTGTTGAACTATATAATGAAATAATTTCTTTGAGACCTGAATGGTATAACTCCGACGATAAAAAAGGAATTATTAAAGTTATTATGACTGGTTCTTCTTCTGATCCTTCTGGATGGCAAGAACATGTTAGAAACAAAAAAACAAGAGAAAGTATTGGAAATAGATTAAAGAATTCTAAAGATGAATTAAAAATAGTTATTGTTAGAGATATGTGGCTTACTGGTTTTGATGCTCCTTGTGTTCATACAATGTATATTGATAAACCAATGAAAGCCCACGGATTAATGCAGGCTATTGCAAGAGCAAATAGAAAATATAAAGATAAAGATGCAGGTTTAATTGTTGACTATTTGGGAATTGGAAAAGAATTGAAAGATGCAGTAATTCAATATACTTCAAGTGGAGGAAAAGGAAAACCCACATTTGATCAAAAAGAAGCAATAGATAAAATGATGGAGAAGTATGAAATTGTTAGAGATATGTTTCATGGATTTGATTACAAAATATTTTTTAAACTTGAACCTAAAAAAAGAATTTTAGTTATTCCAGATTCTGTAGACCATATTTTGAAAGGAAGAGATAAATTAAAAGAAAGATTTTTGAGAGAAACCACTGCATTATTGAAAGCCTTTTCTTTATCTGTTCCAAATGAAAAAGCAATGAAAATAAAAGAAGAAGTTGGATTTTTTCAGATTGTTAAATCTACAATTGTTAAACTTAATTCTTCTGCTTCTTTAACTAAAACCTCTGAAGAATTTGATTCTGCAATTAAACAGATAATTTCTAAGTCAGTTATTTCAGATAGAATTATAGATATTTTTGAAGCAGCAGGAGTTGAAAAGCCAGATATTTCAATTCTTTCTGAAAAGTTTTTAGTTGAAGTTAAAGATATGCCACAAAAGAATTTAGCTTTTGAAGCTTTGAAAAAATTATTGAAAGATGAAATAAGGATAATTACTAAGAAAAATTTAGTTTTGGAGAAATCTTTTATGGAGATGTTAGAAAGAACGATTAATAAGTACACAAATAAGAGCATAGAAGCTGCCCAAGCAATTGAAGAATTAATAACACTTGCAAAGAAAATAAAAGAAGAACAAACAAAAGGAAAAGAACTCGGATTGAATGATGATGAAAAGGCATTTTATGATGCTCTTGCTGAATGCAAAGAAGCGGTTGAAGTTTTAGGAAATAAAGAGTTAAGGATTATTGCTCTTGAATTGGTTGAAACAATTAGAAAGAATGTTAAAATAGATTGGACAGTAAGAGAAAATGTCCAGGCAAATTTGAGATTAAAAGTTAAAAGAATTTTGAAACTTCATGGGTATCCTCCTTCAGGAAGAGAAAAAGCTATTGATTTGGTTTTGAAACAAGCAGGTGTTGTTGCTGAAGACTGGGCAGACAAGAATATTTATGATTAAATTCTCTCATCTTCAATCCAACTCCACCACTTACCATCGCCGA
>Ga0210017_1005611_pt1 | contig 9988 bp, 11 predicted proteins | sample CryGeyCG2014_020_FD_183966 | JGI IMG/M metagenome (GOLD analysis project Ga0210017, IMG submission 183966) | Groundwater microbial communities from aquifer - Crystal Geyser CG08_land_8/20/14_0.20 (SPAdes) (version 2) | ecosystem: Environmental > Aquatic > Deep subsurface > Groundwater | place... | reverse complement strand
AAACAATCTTTTATGCCACTTCACTGAATTCATAATCCATTGAGGAATTTCATAATCCTTATTTGCTTTGTTTCCCGTCGGAGTTCCTAATAATTTCAGAAAAATCGCAAATGCCATTGAACTGCTTTTCAGAAACATCTCCTCTCTTGAAAATTCATAATATCTATATTGAGTATTTATTTTATGATTCCTATTTCTTGAATACATGCTTGAATTAAATCCTATTTTCTTCAAATCTTTTTTTATAATTTCCAAGTCATCTCTTTCGCCGTAAAATCCTGTCTGCGCTTTTTTGCCTATGCAGATACTTCCGTCGCCGAATACAAAACCCATTATTTTAATAAGGTAAGGAATCTTCGCATTATCAGAATAAAGAGGCAAAAGACCAAGCGATTTTAATTTTTTCTTAATTTGCAATTTTGATGTTTTGCTTCTTCCCAAATTATCTATATCTCTTTCTGAAACCAGCAATTCTTTTTTTGGTTTTTTATACTCAACTCCCTCGAATGGAAACAAAAGAACTTCATCTTCATTTTTCAAGTCCTCTAATTTTTTCATTCTGTCTTTGGTAAAAAAAGGGTGTTCTCCTGTCGCAGAAATTTTAAATCCGTCTGTTGTTTCAACTTCAAATACCTTTTCTGAGATTTTTTTCATGAAGAATTTTATATTTGAATTTGACAATTTTTTATTATCCTTATCAAGGATGTTTAGGGAATCTTCATTAAAACTTTTCTCAAATGAATTTATTTTTTTAAAATATCCAAATTCACTTAAAATTTTTGAATCTCTGCTCAGGCAATTAATATCATAACCAACCCCGCCAGGAGAAATTATTCCTTTGTCTAAATCAAAAGCAGCAACTCCGCCGATTGGAAATCCGTAACCGACGTGCATATCTGGGAGAGCGATTGAATAATTTAAAATCCCCCTAAGATGGGCAACATTTGCAACTTGTTTTAGTGCATCTTCTTCTAAAGCCATCTTTTCAGAAATAATAATTTTTCCAGGAACCAGCATTCCGCCTTCTTTTGGTAATTCATATTCGTATTTATTTAACTTTCTTAATTTTTCTTTATACATTTTTTAACCAATGGGTCTTTCTTTAAATATATTTGGAATTACCTTAAGATTAATCAATTTTTTGATATCTTCTTTTCTATTTATAGACAATTCATAATAGATTGTACCTATGCCATTAATTCTCTTGTGAACAAGAGAATGTATTAGAAAAAAATTAGATAATTTTTCTTTCAGCATTAATAAATTTGATTCTTCCTTGGAGACGACTCTAACTGGATAAGGCTTTTTTATTCTAGCTTTTTCTTTCAATATTCCCAAAACAATTTCCTTGCAATTATCTTTTGGGAATCTCCAAATGTAATCCATATAATCCCGAATGGCCTTTGCTAATTTTTCTTTTTTATCAGGATGTAAAAATCCAACTTCCTTTTCGAATCTCTTTAAGTTATCCTTTCCAAAGATAAATATTCTAAATATGCCTCGTTTTTTAATTGTTTTTTTGATTGTTTTTATTCCAATTCTGTTGAGGGCATTAACCACTTGATCTATCCCTTCTTCATTAATACTATCTAATCCAATATGCCTATTCTGATGATGTTTACAAAACACCCATCCCTCACAATCAAAAAATGCTCTTAACCATTTTCTATCCAATTTATTATCTAGCGAAGGCATTTTCCAATCGCGGGAATAAAAACTTCCAAATTTTCTTATTAATTTTTCATACAATTCTTTATTTTGGACAACACATCTCTCCCCTTCTATAAGTCGCGGAACAATCCCAAAATATTCTCTAAACCTCTTTTGAAAATCTTTCAGTAAAACCAGATTAGTATTTCTAAAACCAATATAATAATATTTTTGCTTTTGAGTATCAGGATTTTTAATAACATAACCGTCGGCACAAAGGTAAGCATGAATAGTAGAGAGGCTTTCATCAAATTCCATAATAACTAATAGAAATTATAATTTAAATACCTTATGTATGTCAGGAACTTTCATTTTTCCTTCTTTAGGAATTTCATAAATATTTTCAAAGATTTTTTTGAGTTTCATAGAAAAGAGAAGAGGGAAGAGTTTATTAAATTTGTCGATTTATAGGAAATGTTAAAAATAAACATTTTTATTATTTATGATGAACCAATAATCTACTCCTGAAGCGAGAAGACTTTATTATGAATTGAAGAAGCAAGGCGTTCCAGCATGTTTAGAGAAAGGGATGGTTACAAACATATAGACATTGCAATCCCTGAAGCGAAAATAATATTGAGATTGACGGAGTGCATCATAATTATAATGCTCAACAAGCATTGAGTGACTTAAAGAGAACATACTATTCTTTTAAAAAAATATTTTACATTAAGAATTCCCAACTCTCTCTTAAGAAATAATTTTGAAGAGGTTGTTAAGATAATTATAGATATTTTAAATGAGAGTAATAAACAATTAGATGATTTTGAGGAGGATAATCTTTGGTAATCAATTATTTAAATATTTCATCAAACATCAACCACAACCTGCACAGTCCATTTTCCTTTTTTCTCCTTGCGAACAAACATTTCATTATAAGTCACTGCCTTGACATCAATTGAAATTTCATAATTTTTAGCATCATCACCGACGAGAGTTGCAGTCAGTTTATTTTTTTCAATTTCCAATTTTTTAATCCCCCCAACAAAAAATCCCTCGCTGTCAAATAAAAACAACAATTCTTCTAAAAAATTATATAACAGATTCTCATAATCTTTTCCTTCAACCTTTATTTTTTTCTTCTTAATTGTTTTTACTTTTCCTTCATACATTGAATTAAACATTGCCAGCGCAGAATTTTCAAAAACTTCTTCAAGTGATTTTCCAAATGCCTGAAATTTTATGTCTGCTGTGTGTTCAAGGAATTTGAATTTTTTTCCCATATTATATTATCTAAAGGAGATTTTATATTTTTTATTGATGCTTGTGATATTTGAGTATAAATTTGTGTTGTCTTGATTGAAGCATGCCCTAGGATTTTTTGTATGATTCTTAAATCAGTTCCCTGTTCCAAAAGATGTGTTGCAAATGAATGTCTTAACAAATGGGGATAAACTCTTTTTTTAATTCCTGCTTTTTTTGCTGAATTTTGAACTATTTTTGCAATTGTTTTTTTGGTTAATTTTCCTTCACGATTTGATGGAAACAAATACTTTGAATGATTTATCTTAGCATATCTTCTTAATTCTTCCTTTATTGAAAAGGGAAGTTTGACAAATCTGTCTTTTCCTCCCTTAGATAATCTGATTTTAATTAGATTCTCCTCAAAATCCAAATCATTTGTTTTAATATTTATAATTTCATTAACTCTCAAACCACACCCATAAAGAATTTTTATAATTAATTTATGCTTTGTGTTTGAAATAGATTCTATCATAGATTTTACTTCTTTGACACTTAAAATATCTGGGAGGGTTTTATTCCTTTTTGGATTTGGGATTTCTAATTCCTGCTTTAGAATCTCTTTGAAAAAATATTTTATCGCGAATACATTATGTCCGACAGAAGCAGGATTGTTCTTTGATAATTTTTTAATTAAAAACTCTTTAGCACTTATTTCATTAATTCCCTTGCTGTTTGCAAATTCTAAGTATTTTTTAACGTGATTTAGATATGATTTAATTGTTTCTTTAGAATAATTTTTTAGTTTAAGATTTTCTTCTAATTTTTTTAATAAACCATTCATTAAAGGATGAACAATAACAATTATAAAAAGGTTACTAAACACCCTTTGACTGGATATATATAACCTAAAAAGGTTAATATCCGTTATGTTATATGTAATTCGAGACGCCTCAAAACTTCAGTTTAGAAATAGGAAATAATATTTTTTCTCCCGCCCAATAGGAGAGACGCGCGCAGTTTTCGAATTCTCGAAAACTAAATAGCAAAAACTTCGTTTTTGAATTTATAGGGGATTTTCTTAGTCCTTCGGACAGATAGCAAAAATCAAAGATTTTTTAGCTATTCTTCACGCCGATTGGTTTTAGGCGATTGTCAATCGCAAAAGCCATACGTTCTTCCAATGGCCTATATCCAACAAGTTTTCTAAGAGAAACCATGGGATCATTTTCAGATGCAGTATAAGAAACTACCTGCTCGGAATAGTTTAAAACTCTTCTCGATACCTCATGCAGTAGTAATTTACCTATCCCTTTTTTTTGAAAATTCTTGCTTATTCTAAAACCGCCCATTACGCTAATAGACGGATGTAAGGTATGAAAAGTTACTGTTCCAGCAATTTGACCATCGGTTTTCAACACATAAATAAATCCTTCTTTTATTTGATCTAAATATTGAGACTCAGTATAAGCCCTTTCATTAAATTCATCATAAACTGACAAAACTCCTTCTAAATCATTTTGCGTTGCCCTTTGAATTTTTGATTTTTCCCTGTCATTGTTGAAATTTATTTCCATGGGTTGACAAATTCCTTTTCTGTCCAATCTCAATATATCTTCTTCGCAACAAAAATTATATCCAAATCTTTTTTTAACCATTGATTTTATTAGCTCTTTTCGGTTTGTTCCTTCAATGAAAAGCAAAAACTGGTCTTCAGCTAGATTTGATAGATGTTCCAAAAAAGAATTCAGTGAATCAGCAGAATAAGATCTAATTATTGTGGTTGAAGGCTTTAATTCCTTGTAAATTAACATAGATTCGTCAGAACCCGCCTCTCCAAGAGCATAACAATCAGTATAATCAGGTTTGCACTCCAAATCAAATATTTGATACCCACTAATATCACTTCTTTGTTTAAATTTGCTTATCAATTCTTTGATTTCTGGTGTATTTTGTACTTTTTTAACAGATATCATTTTATTCATTTAACAATTTTAATTCTTTTAAGATTTGACATATTGAGCAAATATCTTCATCATTTTGGGTCAATATAAAACTGCCCCTACAATTTGAACAAATTTTTAATGAGGTAATCTGGGGTCTTGATAAATTCATTTTATAGTATGCCTTTTCAAGATAGTAATCTATTCCTGGAAACAAATCTAATAAATGACCCGCAAGTAACATTATGCTCCCACGCCAATCGTTACTATGAAGCCGATCTAATTTACTATCATTTATATCTTTTTTACTTAATTCAGAATAATCTTTCATTTTTTCAATCATATAATTATACTCCTCTTTTTTTAGAAGAGATGCTAAGGGGAAGATATAATTGAACTTTCCATCAGATTTTTTATAAAGCCCCAATAGTGAATCTCCGCTTAGATAAAATGACAATAGGGATGTTAAGATTGTTTCTCTTTCAAGTCCCAACATAATCTTATTTGCTTTCATCCTTTTTGCAGAATCTTCTAGCATTATTTTTATCATATGTTGTATAAAATTAATTGAAAGTTGTTTTTCTAAAAGTAAAAATTTATTTATGCAGGTATCTAAGTTACAATTTAAATTAAATCTCTCAATAATTTCTTTTTCTTCAATAAAAATATTTTCAATACCTCGACTATTACAAAAACTACCTATAAAATTCCTTTTTTTTGTTCCTGCCAACGACCCCACAGTGACTGCGGTCAGTTTAAATGAGGGGAGTTTATCTTTATTTTTTACTAATAGATCTAAAAGAATGCTACAGTCAGTTCCCCCAGAATAACCCAAAATTATATTGTCATTTTCTTCAATAAGTTTATTTTCCAGAATAGTTTTAATAAATTTTTCTTCAATATTATTGAAAAATCTTTTTTTACTCATGTGAATAATATTTTTTACCAATTCACCCTGTTTGTTAAAAGTCATAATACTTTTTGTAAAGAAAGTTTCCTCATTTTTATCTTCTTTATCAATAATAATTTCTTCTTTTATGTTTCTTAAATCTCTTAGAATAGTATTATATAGAAATTTATATTTTTCACCAGATTTAACTACTGAACTTTCTGGAATGCCATTAATCCTTAAGATTTCTTTTTCAGTAAGATGGGCTGGAATTTCTAAATCTATTTTTTCTCCATCTTTATCGTAGAATTCCATTTTGGTCTATTTTAACACCAACAACAATTGTCTACCCAATTAACACACATTCTTACTTTTTCTAGTCTATTTTTATTTTTTAAGCTTTCACTTAAAAGAACTGATTCTAAGACCAAATAGTTTACAGTGTTTTTAGTTATGGTTTTTTGTTCCATAAAAAATAGAAATGTTCATCCCTTATAAATCTTTTGTATATTCATTATGGAATAGCAACACAATCTAATTTTTGCCAAACACCATTTCTTTAGTCCCTCGAGTAATAGTCCTGGCTTGATTAGAATTTCAAAAGAAACTCAGGAATCTTTTTCTTTGCAGATTCTCTTCTTTTTTGATGCTCTTTTAAAAATTGGTTAATTTTTTCTATTGTATAGGATTTCATTTCTCCCGTTGAGATTTTACCTGAAGTATAATCTTTTTCTAATTGATTTAATCTCTCATCAGATTCTTCAAAAAAATGTTTAAGATATTGAAAAGAAACATCTATCTCTGGATTTCCGCCTTTTTTCTTGTGCTCTTCCATAGTTGCCTGTCCTCCAGAGAACGCATATTTATTTATTTTCTTTTTAACTTCTGAAGGTGAATCTTTTGCAGTAATTAACACTGAGCCTTTAGAACTGCTCATAACATTATTCATTCCTGTTAAAGAAGGAAACATTAATTTATGCATTATTGCTGGTTTATAGAAACCTAATTTGGGAAAAACATCTCTTGCAATTCTGAAGTGTGGATCTTGGTCAACCCCTAAGGGGATTAAACAAGGAACATTTTTTTTCTTCAAAACAGAAGGAAGGATAGCAGGGACTGCTTGCATTGATGTATAAAAGATACTTCCAATGTTGTTGCTATCCGTGAAACCAAAACTGGATTTTATTGTAGAAAAAGTTATTTTTTTTGCAATTTTGATAGCTTCAGGATATAGTAATCCTGCGTGTTTTGTATCTATTATGAAATGTGTTTTTTTCGGATTAAACCCTATTGCTATTACATCAAGCATATTCTCTTCAGTCCATTTTTGTATTTCTTCATAAGATAAATCTTTGTAAAGAAATTTCTCATCATCTGTAAATTGGAAATAAAGTTCACAATCAAATTTATCTTGTAGCCATTTTGTAAAATACCACATTTGCAGATGTCCTAGATGAATCGGTCCTGAAGGTCCGCATCCCGTATATAAAAAAAATTTATTTCCTTTTTCGTACTCATCCAATATCCAATTTAAATCTCTATGTGCAAAGATAATTCCTCTTTTTAACATTTGATGAAGGTCTTCTGTATAATTCTGAATTCTATTCAATACTTTTTCATCAATCTTTTCTAAACCAAACTCATGAATCAATCTATTATAATCAACTTTTCCTTTTACTTCATAAGGGTTAACAATATTTTCGTTACTCATAATAACAAAAATCTAATAGATATTAATAAATCTATCGAAAACAATCTTCTTTTTAGAAAAAAAAGCAAAAAGACAGAAATCCCCATTTTCTTTTTTTAGGAAAAAAAGAAACAAAAAAACGCGCGTCTCTCTAATACATTGCCCACCCAAAAAATATTATTTCTAAATACAAAAAATCGGCGTCTCGAACTCAAAATCTTTCAGATTTTGCCACGCCTTGCAGGCTCTCACTTCGTTCGGGACGCCTAACAGCGATTAAGAGGGAAATTCCTGCGAAATTTCCCCAAATTCGCCTTCGGCGAACTTCTGTTAATCGCATATGTTCAATTCAATCGTGAGCCAAAGATAAGAAGTAAAAAAGTTAGTAAAGAGGACACTTTAAAACCCCCGACCACCCGCCCCTAAATTGTAGAAATTGTTGTAAATAAAAAGTGAGCCGCCTTGGTGCTTCGCACATTTTGTCTTGACTTCGTCAAGCAGAAAAACTTCTTTTATCCGACCAACGAAAACTCACGAAATTAAAATTTCGTCCAACAAAGGATAAAAGGCTTCGCCCAAATTTTTCTGATTTATATTAAAAACACAACTTTTATAATTATTGATATTCTTCAATATGATATGAGAAAAGAACTTCAAATATTAAAGGCACTTTCAGATGAAACAAGATTGAAAATAGTTGAATTTTTGCTAGACGGAGAAAAATGTGTTTGTGAGATTTTCCCCCATGTTAAAAGAACACAATCCACAACTTCAATTCAGTTAGATGTTTTAAGAAACGCAGGAATTTTAGATTCAAGAAAAGACGGGAAAAAAGTTTATTATTTTATCGTTGATGATAAAGTTTGTAATATATTTAGGGCATTGGGTTTTTCAAAAGCAAAACTTACAAAGAAATCTTGTTGCTGTTCTTAGTTTTCGTAAACTTTATAAATATTGATATTTATCAATTTGTTAAGATGAATAAAAAATATATTTATGCAGGAATTGCAATCGCAGTAATTTTATTATTAATATTTGCAATACCAAAATATATGACTGGAAATGTTACAGCTTCAGGAGCCCAAATTTCTGGCGATATCGAAAAAATAGAAATATATCATTTTCATGGAACTAATCAATGTTATTCCTGTATAACTATGGGTGATATGGCAGAAGAAACAATCAAGACTTATTTTTCTAATGAACTAAAATCTAAGAAAATAATTTTTGGACATATCAATGGAGAACTTCCAGAAAATTATAATCTTGTTAAAAAATTTGGAGCAACCGGTTCTTCTCTTTGGATTGGAGTTACATATAAAGACGGAACTTTTACTAAAGAAGAGAATGTTAATGTTTGGTATAAGATAAATAATAAACAAGATTACATGAATTATCTCAAGAATATTATCGAAAATAAATTAAAGGGAGAATAAAATGTCCTTAATGTCTTTTATGGAAACAATGTCAACAAGCAGTTTCCCATTAATTGCTGCATTTTTCATTGGCTTAATGACTGCCTTAAGCCCATGTCCTCTTGCTACAAACATAACTGCTATTGCATATATATCTAAAAAAATTGACAACGGAAAAAAAACATTATTAACTGGATTAGTTTATACTTTCGGAAGAATGTTTACTTATGTTTTACTTGCTTCGCTAATTGTTTATGTCGGATTAAATGTTCAAACAATTTCTTTATTCTTGCAAAAATACGGAGAAAAAATTTTAGGTCCTTTGTTGATTTTTATAGGGCTGATAATGTTAAATATTATAAAATTACCCTCGCTAAAATCAGGAAATAGAATAAATAAAATAAAAGAAAAACTTTCAGAAAAAGGATATTTTGGAACTTTTCTTTTAGGAGTTTTATTTGCTTTAGCTTTTTGCCCTTTTTCAGCAGTTTTATTTTTTGGAGTGTTAATTCCTCTAGCTTTAAGTTTTTCAGATGGAATTTTAATTCCCTCAATATTTGCATTAGCAACAGGACTCCCAGTTATCATCTTTGCATTTATTTTAACATTTAGTGTTTCTAAAATTGGAAAAGTAATGAACAAAGTCCAAACCTTTGAAAAGTATATGGGATTTGCCATTGCTATAATCTTTCTTCTTGTAGGGCTTTATTACACTTGGAGAATTTGGTTTTAATCAAAAAGTTTATAAATATTGATAGATGTCAATATGTTATGAAAATAAAAGTTATTGGTTCAGGTTGTCCAACTTGCATAAAACTTCATCAATGGGTTGTAAAACTTAAAGAAGAAGGAAAGATTAATGCAGAAGTTGAGTACTCTAAAGATATTAATGAGTTAATTGAACTTGGAGTTATGGGAAGTCCTGCATTGGTTATTGACGGAGAAGTCGCTAATGTTGGAATGCCAGAGAATGAGGAAAAACTCCTTGGAATAATTAAAAAGAGTTCTGAATAAAATGGAAAGAAAAAATTTCTATATGCTCTTTTGGATAGTTTTAGTATTTGGAATTTTATATTTTGTTCCTTCTAATTCTGATTGGTTTAAGACTTCAATTTTATCTGCGTTTGATTTATTACATGATTATGCTCAGAAACATGTT
>Ga0210017_1005607_pt1 | contig 9990 bp, 8 predicted proteins | sample CryGeyCG2014_020_FD_183966 | JGI IMG/M metagenome (GOLD analysis project Ga0210017, IMG submission 183966) | Groundwater microbial communities from aquifer - Crystal Geyser CG08_land_8/20/14_0.20 (SPAdes) (version 2) | ecosystem: Environmental > Aquatic > Deep subsurface > Groundwater | place... | reverse complement strand
GCCCCTCTTTGTAGGCTAGGCTGCAGAGCTCTCTGAATGCCCCTGATGCAGCCCTTGCTCCAAGGCTTAGGTTTGCAATGTCTACGCTGTTATCAAGGGCCCACTCGATGCCTGCCATCACATCTGACTCAAGGCCATAGCCATCTGCACCCAGAACCCTTAGAGTGTACAACGTGGCAGCAGGCGCAACGCCGCATGAGTCAGAGACATCAGTGTATGCTCCTGCAATGATACCTGCTACGTGAGTGCCATGCCCATTAGGATCTAAGGGATCCCCTCCATCAACTATGTCAACCCCCTTGTTTGAGCCAAAGCAGGAGCATAGGGCAGGGTGATTATAATCAACCCCAGAATCAATCACTGCAACACTGCTCCCATCACCCCTTGAGATCTTCCAGGCGTCATAGCAGCCAATATTGTCAAGATTCCAGAGCCTGCCACTGGGTTTTGTCTCCTCCTTCCTGTAGAGGCTGATTGAGAATGTGTGTGAGAGCTCAAGTGAACGTAGGGCAGCAAGGCTGTACCCGAAGCTCGTATTGAAAGACCTATTCCTTGACCTCCCACTCACTGAGCCTACAAGCTGCTCTGCATCATAAGGCAAGCACCTTATACTGAGGTAAGGCACCCTGCTAAAGATATGCCTAATCTCCCCAAGCCTTGCCAGCTCCTTCTCAGCCCTCGCCTTAGCACTATCTGCAAGCCCGATAATCAGCTCAAGCTGGCTTTGCTCCTTCTTCTTAGCAGCAATCTCAGAGAGAAGCTCTGTTAAGCCTTCCTTCCTTATCCCCCTACGCCCCATCAGATGCCTGGGTAGATATCAAACTTAATATGCGCTGGCCACTTTTTTTCGGAAGATTTCCGGAAGAGGGTTATCAGCAAATAGCTACCAAATAGCTACCAATAGCCCCTGAATTCCTCAGTTTATAAATAAAGGGTGATTTCCAGCACTATACTGCCGATTGTTTTCCCAACACCCCCTCAAGAATATCAATTCTTGGATGTTGTTATTATAAGGCTGTTGTTATAAGGCTGTTGTTTTCTCATTGCCGAATAGAGTCAAGTGCTCTTATTAGTACACAGATGGAAATAACAGTATTTAAATACCCCTCCTGCTTCCCCGTGACTATGGACAAGAACCTAAGCATATTAAATGCCGTCGGCAACACACCGCTAGTAGAGCTTGTTAACATAAACAAGAAGCCAGGTGTGAGGATATTCGGCAAGCTTGAGGCCTGCAACCCTGGAGGCTCTATCAAGGACAGGCCTGCCTATTACATGATTAAGAAGGCAGAGGAGTCTGGTGAGCTCACTAAGGACAAGATCATTCTTGAACCCACCTCAGGAAACACTGGCATCGCAATTGCCATGATTGGGGCTGCAAAGGGTTACAGGGTTAGGCTTGTTATGCCTGCTTGTGTTAGTACAGAGCGCAGGCGCATACTTGAGGCATTTGGAGCTGATATCGTCCTCACATCTGCTGAGGAGAAGACTGATGGGGCTATAAGAAAGGCCCACGGGATCGTTAAAAAAGAGCCAGGCAAGTACTACATGCCGAACCAGTTTGAGAATGAGAACAACCCATTGGCGCATTATGAAACAACAGGCCCTGAGATACTGAGGCAGACTAACAGCGAGGTTGATGTGGTTGTTGCAGGCATTGGCACAGGCGGCACCATTATGGGGCTAAGCAGGTTCTTTAAGGAGAAAACGCCTGGTGTGCGCGTTATAGGGGTTGAGCCCACAGTAGGTCACAAGATCCAGGGCCTGAAGAACATGCAGGAGGCGATCATGCCTAAGATTTATCATGCTGAGATGCTTGACGAGAAGATAACCATTGAGGATGATGAGGCCTTTGAGGCTGCACGCCTTCTCGCAACAAAAGAGGGAATATTCGTCGGCATGTCAAGCGGCGCAGCAGTTGCAGCTGCTCTCAAGATTGCGGAAGGCATTGAAAAGGGCATAATCGTGGCTATTCTCCCTGATAGGGGTGAGCGATACCTGAGCACCACCCTGTTTAGGTCAATATGTGCTAACTGCCCTCCTTAGCCTGATCCAAATATGCGCTTCATTGTCTCCAGGTACTCCCAGAGGAAGCCCATCGCAAGGGCATAATTATGACATATCTGCCTTGCCCTGGCTTCTTGCAGTTCAGCAGGCTCATGTGAGAACTTCATATGTGCAAGCTCGTGCATGACCTCACAGGCAATAAACCTCTCAGGCACACGCTTATTAATCATAATGAATCTGTTGCCTGTTGCAAAGCACCCTGACTTGCTCTTGTCAAGGAGGATTCCCAGCTCTCCGAGCTGATCTTCAGCTATGCTATCTGCCCTCAGCACAGCCCTCAGCTCCTCTGGCTCGTAGAAGTAGATGGTGATTGGCTGCGAGCAGCCAGATATGCGGCTAAATTCATCATCCGGGTTGAACTGGCTCTTATTGCTCCTGAGATAAGCGTATATCTCCCTTAGTGCGGACTCCCCAACCATGCGAAGAATAGGTATTTTGAGATTATAAATTAATTGTCATTGAGGGCTTTGAATACTCCGCCTTCGCCTTCGGCTCGGCTACATATTCAAAGCCCTCAGATGTCGTCTCCGTCAGGATCGAAAAATAAGAGGCAAGAAAAAAAAAGGGCATCAATCAGGTTCAACCTCATAAAACAACATTCCTGACATGGAAAATCTTGAATACCGAGGCGAGCTGCAAGCGAAGCCGAGTGTAACGAAAATCTGCTGCTCGGGGCTATACCCACGAACTTTTGAGTATTCAAGGTTTTCCATTACTCTTTCTTCTTCTTGTTCTTCTTTATCTCATCATCAAGATTCAGCTTGTCCAGGAGCTCCTTGTAGCGGTTCCTTATTGTGACCTCTGTTACGCCGGCAACATCTGCAACCTCGCGCTGGGTGCGCTTCTCCCCATGGATTAATGCAGAGACATAGAGTGCTGCTGCTGCTATGCCTGTCGGCCCTCTGCCAGAGGTCAGTTCAGCCTTCTGTGCCTTTTCAAGTATCTCTATTGACTTTGACTGGGTCTCAGGCAAGAGCTTTAGTGCAGATGCAAACCTGGGTATGTAGTCAACAGGATTGCTTGGGAGTATGTTTATCCCCAACTCGCGTGTTACAAACCTGTAAGTACGGCCTATCTCCTTCTTCTCAATCCCTGAGGCCTCGCTCAACTCATCCAATGTCCTTGGAACCTCATGCCTCCTGCATGCTGCGTATAGCGCCCCTGCAACAACAGACTCCATAGAGCGCCCCCTTACTAGGCCGCGCTGTACTGCGAGGGTATATATCCTTGCAGATTCCTCCTCAACTGCCTTTGGCAGCTTAAGGTAGCTTGCAACCCTCTTCAGCTCTGCAAGTGCAAGCTTCAGATTGCGCTCTATTGCTGTGCTTATCCTGTACTGCCATTTCCTGAGTCTGAAGAACTTATTCCGGGATTTTGCCCCGAGCTGGCTCAGGTCTGCCTTCACGCCTACCTCTGTGCCCAGGCCTTGGTCATACTGGGTGTAGGTCATAGGGGCGCCAGAGCGGCGTCTCTTCTCAGCCTGGTCAGAATCAAACTCTCTCCACTCCTGGGTGAAGTCAACCATCTTATCCTCTATAACTAGACCGCAGTCCTTGCAGATTACTTCGCCCTTCTCCTTGTTCCAGAAGAGGTTTATGCCTCCGCATTCAGGACACTTCTTTATGTATTCAGCAATCATCTTGAAACCCCCTGGTCAGGTTTCCTGACAAATATCGTCAAAACCTGGCATTATTCCTGTCGTCAGTATACTTTTTTTCCCACTTTTTAGACAGCCTCTTTATTATGATTACGATAAATTTATAAAGAGGCAGTTGTTTTAGTATTTAAATCTTTCTGTTCTGGCGGGCTTCGGCATACTCAGCCCCGTCAAAATGCTCGGAGACACTGCTAGCAGACCAGGGGCATGCTCGCTCGCTAAAGCTTCGGTCTCCTCGCATTTTGTCAAAAATAAACCCCGCGTAAAGCGCGGGGTTTATTTTTGATCACGCCAGAAATTCCGATTTGCAAATCGGAATTTCTCAGCGTTTCCGGATTAGTCTCTCCGCCACTCAGAGACTGGCGGAAGGATAATCATTCTATTTATGGGAGAGCGCACATCTTATTAGGGCTGCCTTTACACCCTGGTGCCTGGCCTCTATGCCATTGAGAATTCCTAGCAGGTCAGAATCAAGCCTGCTATGCTTTGGGTAACCTGCTTTTGTTACTATTCCATTGATCTTCATAAAGCAGTCAATCTCTGATCTGAAAAAGCCTGCAAGTGGAGCTATCATCACGCTGCCCTTTAAGCAGCCTGTAAGCCCTTTATGCCCTGCCTCCTTGTTTGAGATCAGACCAGCTAGGAATGCGATGATCACGTCATCAGCAGTTAGAGGTAGTATGACTACCTCTGCCTTATCCCTGCCTTTAGGCTCTAGTCTCCTGGTTCTCAGCCTTCTGCCTATAATCCTCCCTACTCTTATCCTCTTGTTAAACCTCTGCCTTAGTTTTTTTACAAAAAGGCTGATAAGCCTAGATGCAGGGCTCTCGTTGTCGATGAGGACTGCATGCCTGTTAATCAGATCTGCTGGGGGCAGCTCATGGTGCATGCGCTTCTCAAATAATGAGGCGAAGCATTCTGAGCAGAATCTGTCATTTGTAAGCTTGAAAACAGGCTTTACGTCCTTACACCTGCTGCATCTTGCACCGCCTTTTCCTGCTGACTTCATACGATAAACCCGATTCTGAACAACACCCATGATTGTAAATCATTTTAAAGTAGCAAAAAGCAAAAACTTAATATAGGAGTTGTGCATAAACCTTATTATCTTTGATTGGGGGGATGAAACCAAGGTGATGATCGTTGAGGATAGTTATATTAATATTATTTGTTTTGCTGACGGCTCTTGTTGTGTACGCTGAAGAGGAGGCGCGTGCTGTTCTTCTCTTCAACATAAACGACAACAGCAGCCCTGAAGATACTGATAACGCAACAGGGGAGGCAATTGCAGGCAACACCCCTGCAGTGGAAACACCTGCAGAGGAGATTGTGAAGCTTAGCAGGGCAGATCTTGCCAGGCTTTCAGATGACTGTGCCCTAAGGTTTGAGTGTGAGAAGCGCGATGATGGACTCTACAGATTCGGCTGCTACTATGATGCTGAAGCAGGCGGGTGCAGGTGCTTTGCAGGGAGCCTTGAGGACTGTGACATCTCAAGAAGCTCGCTTAAAGAGCCCGCGGCTACAGAAGAGGGGAATGCAAGCGGTAATGTAACAGATATTGTAGGGGCAGTCAGTGCAGAACTAGAGGAGGCTAGGGCGCCTAGCTATATGAGGCGCGTAACCGCGATGGTGATAAGAGGCCCTGCAGTCAAGAGAATTGGAGCTGCCATTGTTATCCTGTTCTTAGTGATTATAGGCTCTGTATGGTTCTATAACCGGGATACGGAGTATAACGACTACCATAAAGCCAGAAGGTTTCATAAGGCTGCTGAGGAGGCCTATGAGCATAACAACCCGAGGCTTGCGAAGAAGTACTACAAACTGGCTGAGGAGTTCAGGGGGCGTGCAGCCCAAAAGGGAAAAGGCTGATGAGACGGTGAAACAAATGCAGTGGTTTGAAAAACTCGATTTTTATGACAATCCCTTCAGCATCGACACTGATATTGAGGATGAGCTCATAGGTGTGGATGACATACTAGATGAGCTTTACTACAGGGTCGAGTCTGGGAGCATCGTCTTTTTAGAGGGGCAGGCAGGCACTGGAAAGACCGCTGTGCTTAAGAAGGTGATCGGCAGGTTTATGGGCAGTAAGCAGGTCATATTCTTTGATTGCAAGGAGATACCTGACAAGAGGCTGAACATCGAGAGGCTGATGTTTGAGAGGTACGGGACAATAGGCAAGCTTCTGAGGCTAACGCCTAAGAATATGATCCTCCTCCTTGATAATGTGCCTGCCCTGTCAAAAAAGAACACTGAGAGGGCTAAGTTCTTTTTTGATCAGGACTTCATAAAGGCTATTGTGCTCACAGGCAAGAGCTACTCGAGGCTTTCGATGAGTGAGGGTATAAAGGAACGCATCGGCAGCCGTGTTATAAAGCTTAGGAGGCTAACCCCTGAGCAGGTTGTAGAGCTGGTAAACTACCGCCTTGGCGACGCCAAGCTTATGAACGAGGAGACAGTAAAAACTATCTTCAAGCGATCAAGAGGCAACCTGAAGCGCTTCCTCGAGTACTGCGATATGGCTTGCCAGATCGCTGTTAACTCCAAATCAAAAAGGGTTAAAACAAAGCACCTGAAAAAGCTCTTCGGTGGTGGAGATGAGTGAAGTCTGGTATCAGAAACTGGGTTTTTACAACAACCCCTTTAGCATAAAGCCTGCTGCATTCTATGATGAGACCATCGGCTATAATCTCGATGACCTCTTCAAGCTCATAAACAACGGCGAGCTCGTGTTTATCGAGGGAGAGTACGGAAGCGGGAAGACAACAATACTCAAGCACGTAATCAAGCGCTTCGGGGGCAAGGGCAAGGTCGTATACTACAGCTACAATGTAACAGAGCGCGGCATGGACATGAAGGGTCTCCTCTCAGGGGGCCAGGGCTTCTTCAGCCGCGTGTTAAAAAAGATGCCCAATGATATGATACTCCTTCTTGACGAGACGCTAAAGATGAACAAGCGCGACTGCGCTAACATACTGGGGTATAAAAAGGCTGGTAACTTCAAGTCAGTGGTCTTTGTCGGCCCAGACTTCAAGGAGGCAGGGTTATCTGACGAGCTTGCAGCAAGGGTGAGGAAGAACAGGATTAAGCTCAGGAAGCTAAAGGCATCGGATGCTGTTCTGCTTGTCAGGCGCAGGATCGGTAATCTGCCCTTGATATCAGACAGCATGATAAGGATGATCTACAGGTTTGTAGGCAGGAATCCTAGGAGGCTTCTTGAGGCATGCGAGGATGTCTGCAGGTTCGCTGTTGAACGCGGGGATAGCAAGGTAAGGAAGGCCCACATAACAGCTGTTGTTCACGCCTGGGAGGAGCCTAAAAAGAGGGCAAAGAGGATTGAAAAGCCTCTTGTGCTTGAAGCACCAGTACCTTCATCAGCAGCACCTGCGGAGGCAGAAGAACTAGGAGCAGGACTAAGGAGAGGAGCAATAGAACATGAACCAAGGCCAGAAGAGGGGCTTATGCATGGCAGGCCAGCTGTAAAAATCCTCGAGCCAAAGGTTGAAAAGGGCGTGAAGAGAGAGCCTGTAAAAGAAAAGGCGGTGAGCCAGAAGCAGTTTTTAATTGACGAGGACATACTGGAGATCAGGGAGGAGGAGCCTGCTGAAACAGGCTACAATGTCAAAGAGGTCACGCTTGAGCACGGGCAGGGCATTAAAGGGCGTTCTGAGTTTAAACCAGCAGGGGAGCCAGCTCCGGCAGAAAAATCAGAGAAGCCAGAGAAGCGAGAGAAGCACAAGGCTGCTAAGAAGTCAGGCACAAAAAAGGGAGAGGAGAGGAAAAAGAGATTCAAGAAGGTCAGGGTAAACAACGAGTACGAGGTTTATGATTTTGAGGACGAGTTTTTTTAGGTAAAAATTCAGTGGACCCGGTTATGGCATCATGCTAAGCAAGAGTTCTGAAGTATACACCCTTTACGATTATTTTATTTACCCGGAAAAATCCAGCCACCCATGGCTGCAGACGGACATTTTGCTCAGCAAAGCCTCGCAAAATGTCCTGCTCGGCATCCCGAAGGGAGCAACCCCTGCCGAGCCTGCGCCATGGCTGGATTTTTCCGACAAAGGTTTTGTTCTTTAGCAGGGAGGTGGGTGGGGGACGGCAGGGTCGGAGTAATTAATAGAAAACTTTGAATATAAATAATCCCCAGTAAGATACCTCCTCGAGGATTTTTGTTACTCAGCCCCACCCAATCTCTGCATTGGGCTTCCGCCCTGGCCACCCCCGCCAATCGATAGCGTGAAAGGCACAGTAGGCCAACCAGAAGCCATCTAGCACCCCCAGAAACTCGAGTCTCAAGCTTCATTACTGAGTACACAAGACTGTCCAATCCTCAGAGAGTAGCAACTGCCCTAACAAGCGATGAGAAGAAGTGATACCCGTCAAACGGTGGCAATGGGATCATGTTGAATATGAATAGGAAGAGGTTGATCTGCCTTGTTATTATCAGGGCAATCCTGTGGCTGTTTTTCTTTATCCTTTTTGTTTTCAGGAGGTATGATGCTGCTAGGAATAGCAGGAGGTTTGTGCCTGGGCCTGCAAAGGCTACAATAGCATTCTGCAGGGGTGTCAGCAAGCCCCCGGGATACTGTACGTAACCTGGCACAAAGAAGATAAAGCCAACCCTCATAAGCTTCAGCAGCACCCCTATGAAGAGCCAGGTGTATGCTGCGTGGAAGGTTGCGTGCACGCCGAAGGCCATTGCAGCAAACTTATGGCCCATCTCATGGAGTATGACTGCAGGAGCTGTCACTGCTGCTGCAAAGCCAAGGTCTCTAAAATCAAAACCCCTTCTTGGCTTTAATGGATCGTAGTCATCTGGCTCTGGCTTTCTGAATATCCCTGAGAATATGAATCCTATGGCCAGGGTCATTATTACCAGGTCTATTAGCTCATATATGCTGATCATGGTGCTCAGGGATTTTAAATAGTATTTAAGGGTTACTTAAGATTGTTGGTTATTACAGTAGATCCGAAAGTTGAAGCACGTTTGGTAGAAGCCGACGTCATCAAAATCTCGCCCGCCATGCGCGAGGGGCGAGCATGCCCCCCGCTTGTTTTGTGCGGGCGAGATTTTGACGCTTTCTGCTGCAATGATTTAAGGCCCCACCCAATCTCTGCATTGGGCTTCCGCCCTGGCCTCCCCCGCCCATCGATAGCGTGAAAGGCGCAGTAGGCCATCTAGGAGCCATCTTGCACTCTAATTAGACATCATAGCACCCAGAAATCTTGGAGTTTAGGAAGATTTCACTCTCGAATCTGCTGTCTAAGGCATAATCTTTTAAATGACCGTCTGCCGCCATTGATGGCTGGATTTTTCCGACAATACATTTATTCTCATGGCTCATGTCTCAAATCTCAAGACTGAAAACTGAAAGCTCAAGACTGGAGGCTGATGACTCAAGACTGAAAACTGAAAGCTCAAGACTGGACTCTGATCTCTCGCCTCTCAAGACTCTTTCAGCTTCGCCTGCGCAGCAGCAAGCCTCGCTATGGGGACGCGGTATGGGCTGCATGAGACATAGTCCAGGCCAGTTCTGTGGCAGAACTCCACTGAGCTGGGCTCTCCGCCATGCTCGCCGCATATCCCTATCTTTAGGTTCTGCCTTGTCTTTCTCCCCTTCTTGACTGCTATCCTTACAAGCCTGCCCACCCCATCCTGGTCTAGGACTGCAAATGGGTCCTTCTCAAGCAGCCCCTTATCCAGATAGTGCCTTATGAATCTGCCTGCATCATCCCTGCTGAAGCCGAGGGTTGTCTGCGTGAGGTCATTAGTGCCAAAGGAAAAGAACTCTGCGTGCTCTGCAATCCTATCTGCAGTCACGCATGCCCTCGGAAGCTCGATCATCGTGCCTACCGCATACTTTAGCTTAACCCCGTATTTCTTCATAACATCCGATGCAACCTTGTCAACAATCTCCTTGGCGAGTTTCACTTCATGATCACTCTGCACAACAGGTATCATCACCTCTGGCTTAACATCCAGGCCTTGCTTTTTCAGCTCGCATGCTGCCTCAAAGATCGCCCTTGCCTGCATCTCGCTTATCTCAGGGTATACTATGCCGAGCCTGCATCCCCTGAATCCAAGCATTGGGTTAAACTCATGCAGATCCTCAACCCTAGCAAGCAGGCATTCCTTTTCTTTTAAATCCTTGCCACCCCTCTTTGCCTTAAGCAATGCCACCTCTACCATCAGCTCCTCCCGCTTTGGCAGGAACTCATGCAGCGGAGGATCAAGCAATCTTATTGTTACAGGGAGCCCTTGC
>Ga0210017_1005606_pt1 | contig 9991 bp, 9 predicted proteins | sample CryGeyCG2014_020_FD_183966 | JGI IMG/M metagenome (GOLD analysis project Ga0210017, IMG submission 183966) | Groundwater microbial communities from aquifer - Crystal Geyser CG08_land_8/20/14_0.20 (SPAdes) (version 2) | ecosystem: Environmental > Aquatic > Deep subsurface > Groundwater | place... | reverse complement strand
AAGTGAGAAATTTTAGAGCCAGATATTCTTTGTTATATAGACCCATTGCGTAATAACTCCTCATATATCTCAATTTCTGTTAAAATAGAGGTATATGATGAGATACAACAACTTAAAACAAAGACCAAAGCACTTTCTTTCATTCACCGGCTTGACCGTTGCCGAGTTTGATAAGTTAGTTAAAGATAATCAACAGGACTGGCAAGAGCAAAGAATACAGCGGCTTCTGAAAAACAATCCGAAAAGGAAACGGAAAATCGGAGGAGGCAGAAAGTTTGCCCTGCCAACACTTGAAGACCAGCTGCTTTTGACCTTAATCCTGACCAAACACTATTGCTCCTGTTTGCTCTTGGAATATCTGTTTGACATTGACGCCAGTACGGTCTGCCGAACCGCTCATACCCTGATGTCTTTAATCAAAAAAGATGGCAAATACATTATCAATCTTGGTCCCAGGCCAAGCAAGAAAATCACCACCCTGGAAGAATTAAAGAAAGCCATTCCTGACCTTGATGAAATCTTGGCTGATTGTACCGAGCAGAAAATACCCAGACCTCAAAAGAAAACGAAAAGGAACAAATATCATTCTGGCAAGAAGAAGACATTTACTGTTAAAACCCAGCTCGCCACCACTAAACAAGGACTGATTGTTAATGTTGGAAAATCAATACCTGGCAGGCAACACGACTACAAACTCTTCAAGGCGTCTAACCTGCCCAAGATTATTCCCAAGAATGTCAAGCTCTATTTAGACAGCGGTTATCAAGGAGTTCAGAAGGACTTCCCTGATTTAAACTCATCAATTCCTTACAAAAGAACAAGAAACAGTGAGCCTCTCACTCGCTCCCAGAAAATCCGAAACAAAAAACAAAGAAAAGTCAGAGTGGCTATTGAACATACCTTGTCTCAATTGAAAAAGTTCCAGATACTTCACCAAACCTATCGCAATTCTTTGCAAAATTACGAAACCACTTTTGGATTTGTGGCCAACATTGTCAACTTTCGTATGCTTTGCCGGTTAAATACCGCATAGCAAGCGAAAACTGACAATTCAAAGGTTAATTTGCTTCAATTTTTAATTATTTCGCAATAGGTCTATATTACTACTCCAAAATTGCAAAGCAATTTTGGAGACCACAATAATAATAAATTATTATACCAAACCAGATTTAGCAGTCAAGCCCTTCGACTGCTAATAATCAACGAATAACGAATCAATTACGAATTTACGAATAAAAAAAGTCGTAGAATTTATGTGTTTTAAAAAGATAGATTCGCTATTCCTTGATTTTCTGCTCAAGGGCTTGCAAAATAAAACAAATCCCCAAGGGCTTTCCATAGGATTTTGCTTGTCTAATAATTTCTAACTGCCGCAGCTTTCTAATACGTTTTTCTTCCTCATTTGCTTCTTCTATTTCTTTTCGCCTTCGGTTCTCATCCTCTATTGTGTATAGATGACTTTCTTTTCTCTTCTTAGGCATTTTTTCCTCCTATACAAAAAATTATCATAAATATAAAATACCACACGTAGATAAGGAATTTAAAAATAATATAATGCCCTCTTTTACTAAAAATTTTTCTAAGAAAGTAAGAGAGGGTTTTTCTTTTCAAATTTGGAAAATTGTGTAAAAATGAAATCAGTACATAAACTTTAAAAAGGAGGAGAAATTGGAATGATTGGGATAAAGATAAAGAACATTATACTTAATGCAATTAATGCGTTAAAAAGAAAAGTTAATCCTGATTTGGGTATCGCTTTAGCTCTATTGAGTACGGGTGTAATATTGCTTTTAGTCTTAAAAGAAAAAGAAAATGATATAGCGATAATTTGTTTAATCTTCGGACTCATTAAGTTATTTCCACATTAACTTAAGGAGTTTATCTTTTCTATAAAAAAATTTGAGACCCTTTAAGACGGGGTCTCTCTTTACTTTTTTGCAAAAATTAGATGTGGTAAAATAAAGGAATGGTAACAATGTCAATAAAGGCTCAAGGTTCAAGGATCAGGGCTAAAAAGTATTTTTTTATTTTATTAGCTATTCTGACAATTGCGGTTTTTTTTAGGTTTTGGCAACTATCCAATATCCCTCCTGGTATTTATCCGGATGAAGCAATAAATGCCAACCAGGCGATATCAAGCCCAGGGAAGGTTTTTTACCCAGAAAATAACGGTAGAGAAGGGCTTTTTATAAATTTGATTTTTTTATCTTTCTCTATATTTGGAATATCGATTTGGTCTTTTAAATTTGTCTCGGCAATAATTGGCACTTTAACGGTTTTGGGATTATATCTTTTGACAAAAGAGGTCTTTCAAGGCACAGGGTACAAGGAACAAGGCGTAAGGAGTATAGCACTTCTTTCTGCTTTCTTTTTGGCAACATCATTTTGGCATACAAACTTTTCTCGGATTTCTTTCCGGGCAATCTTAGTTCCTTTTTGTTTAGTGTTTTTATTTTATTTTCTCTTTCGAGGATTCAGAACTAAAAAATTCCCGAATTTTATGATCTCGGGGATTTTTTTTGGTCTGGGATTTTATACTTACATTGCTTTTAGGGTAGCAATTTTTTTAGTCTTTATCGCCTTAACATTTTGGTATTTAGTTTATAGAAAGCAAAATCTTCAAAAAAAATTCTTCCTTTTTGCTTTTTGCTTTTTGCTTTTTGCTTTTCTTCTGGCTTTGCCAATCCTTATTTACTTTTTAAAAAATCCTCAAGATTTTATCTCAAGGGCAACTGGGATTTCTGTCTTTGCCCAAAAAAACCTACTCAAATCCTTTGGCAATAGTTTGTTGCGTCATCTTTTAATGTTTAATTTTACCGGAGATAAAAATTGGCGCCACAATATTTCAAGCCAACCAGTCCTTTTCTGGCCCATTGGGATTTTATTTTTAATTGGTCTGGTCTATTCAACCTACAAAACAGCAAAGATATTACTGATTCGAAACGGTATAATTTATATTAATTTCATCTTTGCATTCTTGTTAACTTGGTGGTTCATAATGTTGCTCCCTGGGATTTTAACACTCGAGGGAATTCCCCACTCTCTTCGAACGATAGGTGCCATCCCTCCAACTTTTATTTTTGCTGGATTGGGAGGGATAATTTTATGGCAAGAAATTGAGAAAAGATTGGAAATCAAAAAACACAATTTTTTAAAAATTATTATGATAGGTATCGTCTTGGGCGGCCTTTGTTTTTTAGAATATTGTCGGTATTTTGTGTGGTGGGGCCAAAATCCTGAAGTTAAAGGAGCTTTTGCCAAAGATTACGTTGAAATTGGAAATTATCTGAATTCCTTGCCGCCAACTATTAAAAAATATGTAATAGTCAACCAAGGAGGAGTTTTGGTACAGGGAATTCCAATGCCTTCCCAAACCGTAGAATTCATTGAAAGAACAAAATTTACTAAACCACGAGCTACTTACTTATTGCCAGAAAATATTGAAAAGATTAAAATAGAGGAAGATACTGTAATTGTCCCGATGAGATACGATGAAGGTTTATTCCAAAAGATTTCTGAAATATTTCCTACTGGAAGCATCCAAAAAGAAAATGAAATTTGGATATACAAACTTGAATAAACCATGAAACTTGTAACATGTACCTTGTAACGCAAGTTTTATTTTCTTGTGTTACAGGTTATTATAAGTTACAAGTTACAAGAATATTATGTCCAATCGTACTACTAATTTAATAGCCGCTGGGCTTTTAGTTTTGATGTTTCTTTTGACTTTTTTAAGTATGAGAGGTGATTCAGCCACTATGGATGAATCAGCCCACATACCTGCCGGTTACTCTTATTTAAGCCAAAAAGATTTCAGGTTAAATCCAGAACATCCTCCTTTAATAAAGGATTTAGCTGCCCTGCCGCTTTTATTTTTGAAACTCAATTTCCCAAAAGACCATCCTTCTTGGCAAGAAGGTGTTAATAATCAATGGTGGTTTGGGAATGTATTTTTATATCAATCCGGGAACGATGCTGATAAAATTATACTTTGGGCGAGATTGCCAATGATTCTTCTTTTAATTTTGCTCGGTTGGTTAATTTTTTATTGGGCGAGAAAACTTGGCGGGAACATAGTAGGGATATTTGTTTTGTTACTTTTTGCTTTCTCACCTACCTTCTTGACTCACGGAAGATTGGTTACCACTGATGTAGGAGCTACCTTTGGAATAGTTTTGGCAACTTTCTTTTATTTAAGATTTTTGAAGAATACCAGAAAATTAAATATAATTTTAGCCGGGATAACTTTTGGAATCGCACTTTTGTTAAAATTTTCTTGTGTATTGCTTTTACCTTTCTTTTTCATTATCACTTTGGTTTTTGTTCTTTTTAACTTTGAAGGATGGGTTAATAAAATCAAAAACTTGGCAAGATATCTTGTTTTTCTGATTTTAATAGGTGTAATTGCAGTTTTAGTTATTTATCCTGTATACTATTTCCATACCTTAAATTATTCCCAAGCCAAACAAATTCAAGATACCAAATCTATCTTAGAATCGAGTCCTCTTTCTTCTTTATTAAAACTTAATATATGGATGGCAAAAAATTCAATATTAAGACCTCTTGCTCATTATTTTTTAGGTCTTTTAATGGCAACTCAAAGGGTAGGCGGGGGCAATACTACTTACTTTCTTGGCAAAATTTCAAGTGCTGGGACTTGGTATTATTTCCCGGTTGTCTATCTTTTGAAAGAACCATTAGGTTTTCACATTTTGGCAATAATTGCTTTTTTGATTATTGTCTTGGCAGTAAAAAACAGCCTTAACAGAAATATTTTAAAAAACATAAAATCCTTTTTCCTCAATCACTTCCCGGAATTCTCAATGGTAGTCTTTTTGGCAATCTATTGGATTACCTCCATAAAGGGAAATCTTAACCTCGGCGTCAGACATATTCTTCCAGCCTTCCCATTTAACTATATTCTTATTACCTTAGTCATTAAAAACAAGATAAAATCTTTCGAAAACATCACTTTGAAAAAAACGCTAATTCTCTCAATTGCTCTTTTTTTGGGGTGGTATGTCGCCTCTTCCATTTCTATTTATCCCCATTACTTATCTTATTTCAACGAAATAATAGGGGGACCAAAAAATGGCTATAAATTTGTAGTAGATTCAAACTACGATTGGGGCCAAGACTTAAAAAGATTAAAAGCTTTTGTTGATAAAAAAAACATCCAAAAAATCTATGTGGATTATTTTGGAGGAGGAGACGTCCCTTACTATTTAGAGGATAAATTTGTACCTTGGAATGGTATGAGTAAAGGAGAAGAATTTCTAAAGGGGAATTATCTTGCTGTCTCAGCGACTTTTCTGCAAGGAGGACGAGGAATTCCTGTCCATAATTTCAATCAATCAACCGCTCATTATAATTGGCTAAACAATTATCAACCTGTTGCTCGAGCCGGCTATTCAATATTTATTTACTTTATCAATCACTAAGCTCTATTCCTATAGGGCAGTGGTCCGAACCCTTTATTTTAGAGAGGATAAAGGCATTTTTTAATCTTTTTGTGAGATTTTTTGAGGTGAAAACATAATCTATCCTCCATCCCAAATTTCTTTCTCTGGCTTTAGCAAAATAGGGCCACCAGGTATAATAACCTCCCTCTTTGTGAAATTCTCTAAAAGTATCTTGAAAGCCAAGATTTATTATCCTGTCAATTTGCTTTCTTTCTTCTTTAGTAAACATTGTGTTATTTAAATTATCTTTAGGCCTTGCTAAGTCAATTTTTTGATGGGCTACATTAAAATCTCCAACCAATATTATATTTTCTTTTTTAAGTTTTTTTAACAAACCAGAAAGATAATCGAAAGCTTTTAATTTATAAGGTAAATTCTCTTTATCTCTACCACCATGGGGTATATAGATATTGATTAAAATAAAATCAGGATAATCAAGTTTCAATATCCTTCCTTCACTATCAAATCTTCTCATGTCTATTTTTGTCTCAACACTTAAAGGTTTCTCTTTGGTAAAAACTGCTACTCCGGCATATCCTTTCTTTTTTGCTGAATTAAAAAAAGAATAAAAATTACTAAGTTTCACTAACTTGAGTGGAAGTTGTTCTTTTTGAACTTTAATTTCTTGCAAACAAAAAACATCAGCTCCAGTTTCTCTTAGCCATTTCAAAAAATTTCTTTTATAAACTGCCCTCAAACCATTAACATTCCAAGAAATAATTTTCATAAGTTCTTGTATTTATAATAGGCTTTCAAAAACCTCAAATCGATATATTCAAGTTTTTCTCTCTGCTCTAAAGGAATCTCTTTTTCTAAAATAAGTTTTAATTTAGTCAAGGATAAACTTATGTCACTTCCTAAACTAAAATAAATCTCCCATCCTTCTTCTGTCTTTACATCTAATCTTTCTTTGCCATCAAATGTAAAAAATTCCACCCCTATCTTTAAAATTTCTTGAAGATTTTGATAAATTTCCAAAATCTTTTTAATTTTATCTTCAGGAATCCCATTGGTGCCAAGTGGTTGAACCTCTTCCTTTTTCAAAAAAATCAAAACAAAATTATTCCAAAGACTATCTTCTTGAATTTCTTTAAAAATTACCCCATCTTGGTCGGCTAAAAAACAGTGAGTGCTTGTTGAGTAACACAAAGTAACTACAGGGTTCCTTTGTTCAACCTCCAAGACCAAACTTTGAGGAAATTTTTTTTTAAGATTCGCTTTTTTGAGTTCTGGATATTCTTTAAGAATCTCTTTTTCTAGCTCTTCAGAATCTATCAAAAAAATAGAGCTGGAAACCCAAAAACTAATAATTTTATTTTCTGTTTTTCTTCCAATTATTTTTTTTAAATCCTGGGTAAGCTGGTTTCTGGCGCCAATAATTTTAATATCTTGGACCCTGAAGACTTTAGAAAAAAATAAAAGATAAAAAATCAGAAAAATCAAAATGAGAACTAATATAAAATCCCAAAAAAAACGACTTCTAAAAATCGTCTTTTTTCTCTCCAGTTTATAATATCTCGCTTTTCTTTTCTTTTGAATCATAATCTTCTTTTCTTTTTTCTTAAAATTTCAAAAAAGAAAGTTAACCAATATTTAAAAGAAAGAGGTAAATCTTGTGTTTTAACATATTCTTTTTGATATCCGCCAAAGCCAGTTTTAAAAAGTGTTAATCCTGCCCAAGGATGTCTATAATTTTGAATTTTAAATTTTGAATTTTGAATTTGTTTGTCCGCCAGCTGGCGGATTGGTGCTTGGAATTTGGAATTTCCCATTTTTGCAGAAGCAAAAATGGGTGCTATTCCCCAAAAGTTATAAATCCTACATCCTCTATTTTTTGCTTCTTTTATTGCTTCCCATTGTAAAAGATAAGAAGCAGGGATTTGAGGGTATTTTTGAGATGAGGCACCCTGATGATAAAAAGCGATACCTTGCCAAAAAATTATAATGGCTGCACTTAAATACTCCTTTTTGTATTTGGCTAAAAAAATTAGAGCCTGGTTATCTTTTGAGAATGCCAGAAATTCATTTCTCAAATACTTGAAGGAAAAAGGAATAAAATGGTGTCTATCAACGGTATTCTGGTAAAGATTATTAAAAATTTCTACATCTTTTATGTCTTGAGATTTCTCTATTTTTAGATACTCATTCTTCAAACCCTGTCTTATAAGATAACGGGTAGTCTTTCTCATTTGCCCCAAAAGTTCTTGTTCGGAGGGAATAATATCTAATTCCCAGGTTAGTTCAGGATGAACATAAATTGGAGCATTGTGAAAACCGAGATTTTTGAATATCTCTCTATTCTCCAAAGTATCCTCCCAGATCGACGCTATCCTAATAAAATCTACCTTCTCCTCTTTCGCAAGTTTTTTCAATTCTTCTAATGACGTGTTTAGAATTTTGAATTTTGAATTTTGAATTTGTCCCGCATCTTGACGGGATCCCGCTGGAAGCGGTGATTTAGAATTTGGAATTTCGGATTTGGAATTTTTGATGTTTGGTCCATGTGGCACAAGTAAAAAACTCCCCCTCTTGGCTTTAATCTTAATAATTTGGGCAAAGGCGATTAAATTCCCATTTTCAAAAATTCCAAAACGCCAAACTTTTTCTCCCATCATCTTCTGAAACTCTCCCCAACTCCAACTTTGTAAAAAAGTCTTCTCTTCGATTTCGCCTAAAAAGTTCTCCCAAACTATTTTTTCTTTTATTTCTTTAATTTCCATTTTCCTCAATTAACATTTTAACTAATTTTTGAGGCACACGACTTTCCAAAAGTATCACATCTCCCTGATTACAGAAATTTTTTATTTTTTCAAAAATCTCATCTGCTCCTTTTAAAAATACAATATTTTCTTTTTTCATCCCAGTTTTTTCAGCGCCTTCTCTCAAATCCTTAAAATAGTCCTCTGTCGTAATAATAGCCAAACCGCAAATCTCCCCAATTTTTTCTCCTATCTTTTGGTGAATTTCTTTAGCCACAGCCCCCAATTCAATAAGACAAGGCATCACAATAATCTTTTTCCCTTCCCATAATTTAAGATGCTCTAAGTGAGAAATGACCCCTTGGGGATTAGCAGAGTAAGAAGCATCTAAAATATTCAAACCATCTTCTCTTTTGAGTAATCTCATCGCTCCTTTAAGTGGCTTTAATTTCTGGCAAGCCATTGAAATTTCTTTAAAATTCATCCCCAATTCTTTAGCACAACAGGACGCCAATAAGATATCTTCTACATTCTGGGCACCAATTAAATTGACAGAAAAATCAGCAGAATCCCCATCTTTTGAAAAGATACGGAAAGAAAGATGTTCTTTCTCAACGATAATATCTTCTGTCCACAAATCCAGTTTTTCTTTTGTTGAACATAATTTTTGATTCTTAACTTTGATTTTTGTCCCGCTTTGGCGGGATTGATTTTGAATTATTTTATTGTCTCCATTAAAAATAGCCAATCCATCTTCCGGTAAACTTTCTATTAGTTCAAATTTAGCCTTTATAATGTTCTCTTGAGAGCCAAAGGTTGAAAGGTGTTGTTCTGAAATACCGGTTAAAATACCTATTCGAGGCTCTAACATTTGACAAACATCTTTTATCTTACCTCTTTCATAAGCCCCAATTTCGGCAACAAAAATCTCATGCTCTTTTTTAAGTTCTTTTAAAATGCTTTGAGCAATACCAATTTCAGCATTAACGTGTTCTTTTGTTTTCAGTACCTTGTCTCCAAATTTCTCATATAAAATCGCGTAGAGGAACTCCTTGGTTGACGTTTTACCGTAACTTCCTGTAATCCCAATGACTAATAGGTTTTCAAATCTCTTTATCTTGAGCTTAGCTTTTTTTAAAATCCTTTTTATCAAAAAATATGTTGGAATTTGAAACAAAAGAACAATTAAAGAAGAAATTATTGGAGTTATAAGAAGCAAAAAGAGCAATAAAAGATAAAATATAAAATTTGGCAAAGAAAAGATATAAAAAAGAATAACTCCTTCAAGTATCACCCCCGACAACAAAACCAGGATTATCTTTTTCGTAAATTTTGGGATTTTAACTCTCCAAAAACCAGAAATTATTTTTTTAAATTTTTGGGTCTCAAAATGGGCCCGCAATCTTCTCGGATGATATTCTTTCAGCTGCCAAAGCCAAATCCAAAAAAAGAAAGTTTTGACTACTAAAAGAAACCAAAGGATTAGAATGATAAGTCTCATATTAAAAATTCTTTAATTTTTTCAGCTAAAAGTTTTGGATTTTCCAGGTAGGGAGCGTGTCCTATTTTTTCTAAAACTTCCAATTTTGAATCTTTAATTTTTCTTTTTAGTAACTTTGCATCACTTAAAGGAGTTATTCTATCTTCACTCCCCCACAAAATTAAAGTTCTTACTTTTATTCTATCAAGATAATGAGTTAAATCCTCCTCAATCACTTTTTTAAAGGTCTCTTTTAAATACCCTTGAAGTTGAAGGTAGTCTGTTTTGCCTACTATAAATTTATAAAATATTTTTCGCAAAGAATAATATCCTGGCAAAAAAGAAAA
>Ga0210017_1005605_pt1 | contig 9993 bp, 11 predicted proteins | sample CryGeyCG2014_020_FD_183966 | JGI IMG/M metagenome (GOLD analysis project Ga0210017, IMG submission 183966) | Groundwater microbial communities from aquifer - Crystal Geyser CG08_land_8/20/14_0.20 (SPAdes) (version 2) | ecosystem: Environmental > Aquatic > Deep subsurface > Groundwater | place... | reverse complement strand
CGCCACAAAAGAACTGGCACTCCCATCTATTATTGCTGGAAAGCGCAATTTGTAATTGTGGGTTCTCTTGATAAAGAAGATTTATTAAGACAAATTCAAAACACTTTAGGCTGCGGCAGGATTCATTATATTACCGGAACCCAATTAAGGTATTCAATTCAGGATATCAACAGTCTTTATAATGTAATAGTTCCCTTTTTTAGGAAATATCAGTTATCTGGCAATAAAAAACACGACTTTGAACTATGGGCAGAAGCTATTAAAATCCTCTTTCAGAATAAAGGCAAGTCTATAAGCCAGTGGTCCAAAGAACCCTTCCAGCGTTTGATAGATATCCAAAAAGCAATGCAAAAATATAAGGCTAAGAAACTACCCGGTTTGAAGTGGATTTCGATAGCTGAATCTATTGTCGCCACCCTTAACGAAGCCTAAACTTGCCTTATTTTTAGCCCCAAATTGCCCTTTTGTGCGGTTTTTAGAGTTAAAAGGCATAATTCCCCATTCCGTCTCCCTCCCTCTATTATTGTCGCACAATAAACCTATCCACCGCCAGTTCCACTCCGGCAAAAATTTAAAGGAATAGAAAAAAACCGTTAATCCCCTTAACGGTTTTCTCTCATCTATTAAATGTCGAATAAATGAAAACCATGCTTGACTTATCTTCACGTTGTTTGTGTAATAAATAGTTATTTAAAACGTCGTAATATAAAGAGAGAGAAACTAAAAGACAAAAGTCTTTTGTTCCCGCGGTAACGCGGGATTTTTAAGCGCCCATCCTTCTTTCTCTTTCTGAATAATCTTCAATAATTTTTTCAAATTCTTCTGGACCAAATTCAGGAAAAAGAGTTTCGGTAAAGTAGAGCTGGGAATAAGCTGCGTCCCACATCATAAAGCCGGCTGAAAGGTGGGGATCGTTTTTGCAGCCGGTTCTAATTACGAGATCAACCGCCGGCAAATCTTTTGTCCAAAGATTTTCTTTAATTAAGTTTTTGGTAATTTTTACTTTCTTATCTTCAGCAATTTTTGTAATTTTCTGGAGACAATCCAACATTTCATCTGTTCCATCATAAGCCAAAAGAAAAGTTAAAAAGTAATTATTATAATTTTTTGTTACCGCAACAGCTTTTTCAATTGCTTCTTGGGTTGTTTTCGGCAAGATTTCCTCCCAGCGGCCCAGAACATTAACTTTGACTTTATCTTGATGAATTCTTTTATCTTTTACTATTCTTTTGAATTGTCCGGTATATAGTTTAAATAAAAAGTTGACTTCCATTTTTGGCCTTTTGGTCAGATTGTCCCAAGACCCACCCCAAAAAGTAATATAAGGAATTTTTAATTCTCGGCTTTTTTCTAAAATTTTCTCAAAAGATTTTATTCCTGCTTGATGGCCAATCCAGGGTTGAAGACCTTTTTTTCGCGCCCAACGCCGGTTGCCATCGGGAATAATAGCTATATGCTTGGGAATATTTTTCATATCAAGAATTTTTTGTTGCGATATAATTTATTAAATCGAAAAGAAATTGTTTTTCTTTTTTCGAGAAATCTCTTTTTCGGTTTAAAATTTCTTTAGATTGGTTTATTAATTTTTTTACTGTATTTTGACAATATTGAAGCGAATTACTTTTTCTAATAAGGGTTGGCTGGTTTTCCCGAGAATCTGATTTAACATCTAAAATATCATCTTGGATTTGGAAAGCTATTCCCAGAGGTAAAGCAAATTCTTCAATTTTTTTCAAAAATTTTTGGTCAGCTCCAGCCAATGTCGCGCCGATTTGTAATGGCCCAACAAAAGAATATTGGGCACTTTTATTTCGATAAATCTCAAAAATCTCATTTTCCCCTATTTTTTTATTAAACTTTATTCTTTCCCTTAGCCGCAGTTCGAACATTTGCCCATAGCAAGTCGAGTGAATTATCTGATTAAGTTTTGCCAGGGCTTGAATTTTAAAATTATTTGGAAATTTGGCAAAAGTTAAGATTCCATATCCTAAAGAAGCCATCAAATCTCCAGCTACCATTGCTATAGATTGGCCATAATGTTCTTTTTCTTTTTTATCTAAATAAGGGGTTTTTTGATACTGATAGTGTAAGGCTTTTCCTCCCCGCCGAATTTTGTCTCTGTCAATGATATCATCATGAATAATTAAGTAATTATGGACTAGTTCAATAAAAATTGAGGTTTTTAAAATTTTTCTCTTTTCTTTACCTCCAGCTAAAAAATATCCGTAATTTACTAAAATTGCTCGAGTTCTTTTTGCTGGTCGTAGAGAAAATTCTTTTAAGATTTTTAAAGTTTTTTTTAAGAAAGGGAGGTTGGTTTGACTAATTTTTTTATCAAAAAATCTTTTTATCTCTTTATTTATCTTTTTTTGATAGTTAATTAGAATTTGGGTAAATAATTTTTCCATTTATTTAAATCAAAAAATCGCCTTCAATTCTGACATTTTTTGGTATTAACCAGGGAATATTAAATCCGAAAAAATAAACCATTTTCGCGGCGATTTTGGAAAAAATAATTTTAGGCAGAAAGAATCTTTTTACCTCTTTTTGATATTTTAGAAAATCTGGGAAATTTTTCAAGAGCAAGTCAGCCGCCAGCAGTCCCCAGATGACCCCTCCGCCTGACCAAGGCTTAGTTAAGCCGGCGGCGTCACCGCAAATGGCAATCACCTCATTTTTAGGAATATTCAAATCTCCCTGTGGGATCACGGCCGATTTTATACCTTCCAAAGAAAGATTATTTTTCTTCAAAAATCGGTCAAAAAGAAGATTAGCTTCTTTTGGATTTCCAATTATACCGTATTCTGTTATCGAGCTTTTGCGTAGCGAAGGCGAAGATGAAGATGAAGGAAACTTCATCGACTCTTCACCCCTCGGAATCCTCCAAATAAAACCATTTTTAGTTGGCCAAGTTTCAACATAATTACCGGAATCGTTTTCGGAAACGAATCCTTGAATTCCTAAGCGAAATTTTGGTTCCGACAAATTTATCCATTTTCTAACGGTTGAATTTGCGCCATCGCACCCAATAATTCTGTCAAAACCTCCTTGCCCTTCTAAATTTTTTTTAGAAAAATTTTGGAGGGTGAACAAAGAATTAACGGAATGAAACAATTTTTGCTCTGGCTTCTGCGGCCAATTTAGCCACTATTCTATCTAATTCGGCGTGATTCATAACGAAAAACTTTCTCCGAAAATTTATTTTTAACGTTCTTCTGGGAGGTCGATGAAATTTCCTCCTTCGGAGTTTGCTTTCATCTTCATCTGTGCTTTCGTCTTCACGAAAGCTTGATAAGTGGACTAAAACAAAATCGATTTTATTTTGAATTAATTTTTGGCTTTCAGGAACGAATTCTAAAATTCTTTCTGAAAACAATCCCGAACAAACCTCTTTGCCGATTTTTTCTCTCTTTTCAAAAACGGTTACTTCCTCTCCCCTTTCAGCCAATTTCCAGGCCAGATACAATCCGCAAATTCCGGCTCCAATTATTGCTATCTTCATATATCAAGCCCATAAAATGGGCGCAGATAAAGATGAATCTTTAGATTCATCGACTGGGGTTTCTTCAAAAAGTAAAGGCGTTTTTTCTTGTTGTTTGGCCACTATAAAACCTGCGGCAAAAGAAACTAAGGAAATTAAAATAACGCCAATTACCAAAATTATATCTTCTTGATGTTCTTTGACAAATTCTTTTATCCTTGTTAATATTATCATTAGTTTGTGATGTAAGTATTACTACTATGGCTAAAACTAAAGCCGCAGGCGCAACAAAATTAGGAAGAGATTCGCAACCCAAATATTTGGGAATTAAACTCTTTCAGGGCGAAAAAGCTAAAGTTGGCAGTATTATTGTTCGGCAAAGAGGCACTAAGTTTTTCCCCGGGAAAAATGTCAAACGCGGCGGAGACGATACTCTTTTTGCCCTGAAAGAAGGGGTAGTTCGCTTTGCCACAAAAAGAAAAGTCGGCTTCAATAATTCCCAAAGAAAAGTAAGGACTGTTAATGTTGAATAGCTAAGCCGCAGCGAAAGCTCATAGATGAAGGTAAACTGATGAAGGTAAACTTCGAGAAAGGAAAACTTCATCGTATAGCAACTTTAATAAATTCTCTAAATAAAGGGTGGGGATTTAAGGGTTTTGATTTAAATTCGGGATGAAATTGGGTAGCGACAAAAAAAGGATGCCGAGGAATTTCAATAATCTCCACCAAATCTCTCTCAGGATTAATTCCTGACATTGTCAATCCTTTATTCTCCAAATCTTTCCTAAACTCGTTATTTAACTCATATCTATGGCGATGTCGTTCTCGTATTAAAATATCGCCTTTTTTGTTTTGTTTTCCCCAATGAGATTTTAAGTAAGCCAAATGGCTGCGGCTTCCCTTTTTAATCAAACAGGGATACTCGCCCAATCTCATTGTTCCCCCATATTTCTTTTCCTGAATTAGCGCTTTTTGTTCAGGAAGAGTGTCAATTACCGGATACTTACAGTGTTTAACAATCTCGGTTGTGTGGGCGTCTTTCATTTGACAAACATTTCTGGCAAACTCGACAACTGCCAACTGCATTCCAAAACAAAGCCCCAGATAAGGAATTTTATTCTTTCTGCAATACTCAATCGCTTTTATTTTCCCCTCCACTCCCCTGCTCCCGAAACCGCCCGGCACAACTATGCCATCAAAATTTTTTAATTCTTTTAATTTTGCCTGATTCTTTTCATACGCTTCGCTCGACAACCAAGTTAATTCCGGTTTTACTTTGTAAAACCAGGCGGAATGTTTTATCGCTTCAATAACAGAAATATAAGAATCGGATAGCGTAAAATCGCCAGTTTCAAAATATTTGCCGACAATACCAATTCTTACTTTTTTCTTTGAGGTCTTAATAACCTTAACCAATCTTTGCCAATCTCTCAGATTTTCTTTTTTTACCCTGATTCCAAATTTCTTTAAAATTAATTTTCCTAGATTATCTTTTTCAAAATTGATTGGAATTTCATAAATTGATTCGATATCGGGCGCGGAAATTATGTCTTCTTCCTGAACGTTGCAGAAAATGGATATTTTCTTTTTTCTCGGCTGGTCAACGGGAACCTCGGATCTGGCAATGATTATGTCGGGCTGGATGCCGGCCGAATTCAAGGTCCTTACGGCGTATTGAGTAGGTTTTGTTTTCATCTCACCGATCATTCGAGGAATCGGCAGATAACTGACTAAAATAAAAAGAACATCCCTGGGATGTTGAAGTTTCATCATTCTGGCTGCTTCTAAAAATAAAAGATTTTGATATTCGCCCACCGTTCCTCCGATTTCTATTAAAATGAAATCGGCTCGGGTAATTTTTGTTGCTTTTTGAATTCTGGAAATTACCTCGTTGGGAATATGAGGAACAACCTCTACGCATTTGCCCCCGTATTCCAAATTTCTCTCTTTGCGAATAACCGTCTCATAGACACGGCCGGTGGTAATATAATTTTCTGTAGTTAATTCCTCGTTTAAAAATCTTTCATAATTTCCCACGTCCTGATCGCATTCTATTCCGTCTTTGGTCACAAAAACCTCTCCGTGTTCAACAGGATTCATTGTCCCGGCATCAACGTTGATATAGGGATCAATCTTGACTGCGGTTACCTTAAATCCTTTACTCTGCAAAATTTTTCCAATCGAAGCCGTTGTCACTCCTTTGCCAATGCCAGACATTACGCCGCCCGCAACAAAAATATAGCGTGCCATAAACGCTACCTTATTTCTCTTCAGGCAAAGAGGGCTTTGCCCTCTTTTTCACCTTCAGTTTTTAATTTAGCGACTATTACTCTGATTTCGACCTCTAGGTTATGTTCAAGTTTAATTTTTACCGGAAATTCACCGATTTCCTTAATGGGTTCTGGTAATTCAATCTGGCTTTTCTTAAGATCAAAACCCATTTCTTTTAATTTTTCAGAGATTTTTTGCGCATTAATTGATTCAAAAAGCTGATCATTCTCTCCGACCCTTACCGGAATAGCCACCTCCAAATCGTCAATAGTGGAAGCAAGTTCTTGGGCTTTTTTTAATTCCTCTTCTGCTTTTTTTTCTTGAATTTCTTTTTGAACTTCAAGCCATTCCAAAACTTCTTTAGTGACCGGTTTTTCCAAAACTTCTTTAGTGACCGGTTTTGCCAAGCCCTGAGGAATCAAAAAATTCCTGGCATAACCATCTTTAACATCTTTAACTTCAAATTTCTTGCCCACTTTTTCAACGTCTTTTAATAAGATGATTCTCATAGTGCAGCTTATCTCAATTTTGTCTCTACTTTATATCTATTTTAATCTAACTCTTTTATTATTTCAATGGCTTTATCCAGTTGAGGATCTCTGCCTGCATCATAATCTTCGGCTGTCATCTCTACTCTTATATCGGGCTCCAATCCTTTATCAGTAATAGACTCTCCTATTGGGGTCAGCCATTTAGCAATAGTTATCTTTAAAGAAGATTCTCCTTTTAATTCAGCTAATTCCTGAACCGACCCCTTTCCAAAAGAGGTTTCACCGATTAATTTTACTCCCCTATTATCTCTAAGAGCTCCGGCCAGGATTTCAGAGCCTGAAGCTGACCCTTCATTGATTAAAACCACTATCGGATAAGTAACTAATTTAGCGTTACCCTCGGCTAAAACTTCTTTTTGCTCCTCTCCTCCACCAAAATCTTCAATAGCCACTATTTGCCCTTTTTCCAAGAACCAGCCGGCTATCTCCTGAGCCACATCCAAATATCCTCCCGGATTATTTCTAAGGTCTAAAATTATTTTTTGAGCATCGCTGCCTAAGATTTTAATTGCCGCATCCCTAAAATCATAAGTTGCTTTCTCGGAAAAATGATAAAGCCTTAAGTAAGCGACATTATCGTCTCTGATTTCTAATTTCAGCGAAGGAATATCAATTACTCCCCTGACTATTTTAATGTCTTTTGTTTCTTTCCATTCTTCCCGGTAAATTGTTAAAATAACCTCCGTTCCTTTGGGTCCGCGAATTAAATTGACGGCCTCATCTACAGTTATATCAGTTGTCGGCTTTCCGTCCACTTTGAGAATTTTATCGCCCGGCCGAATCCCTTCTTTTTGGGCCGGCGTTCCCTCCAAAGGCGCCACTACTTGTAATTGACCTTCCTTGATAGCAATTTCCATTCCTACTCCTTCAAACATTCCTTTAACATCTTCTATAAATCTTTTAGCGTCTTCCGGTTTCAAAAAGACGGTATAAGGATCATCTAAAGATTTTATCATACCGGAGATTGCTCCGTAAATCATTTCCTGAACGTTAAGTTTCTCCTTGTCTACGTATTTCTCTTCAAGGGTTTTCCAGGTTTCCCAGAAAAGAGAAAAATCCACTTCCTCCGGAGGACAAACCGGACAAACAATTTTGGACTTTCCAAACCAAAAACCAAAAACAAAAGCAACCAATATAATTACAATTAAAAAAACTAAAACAAAATTTTGTCTTAAGCCAAAGAGAACTTTCTTCTCTTTTCCACCTTCGCTTCCTTCAGAAGCTCGGTAGTCGAAGAGAACTTTGTTCTCTTCTTCACCTCTTTTTGGTCGGTATTTAAAAAACATTAAATGAATATACCATAATTAAATATCTTAAACAATGGAAGGCAAGAAGCAAAAAACATCCCTTAAAGATACTTTTCTGTGCCCCCGTAAGGAATCGAACCTAGAACTTATTTTTGATACGAATTTATGAGATAATCCAGTATCTTTCTTTTTTCTAATTTCTTTTTCCAAATGCTATTTTTACGAGCTGGATTAATATAAATTCCTTTTGAAAAATTAATTCTGTCTCGAAATTTTATAAGATTTGGTTTCCTTGAAATAACGATTTCTTTATATTTTTCATCGATTTTGCTCTCAATGTCAAAATCTTTTAATAAATCTTGAATTAGTTTTAAAATTTCTAAATTGTGCTGATAACCTCTAACTAGTTTTTTATCGAAATGAACACTGCCCTCATCGTCAAAAAAGGCCTTAAGAAATATTTTCTTTTCTGATAATGCGGCAATTTTAATGTATATTTTTAGTTCTCGAGCTTTTTCTCTTATATAATCTGCCAGTTCTACATAGTGATAAGAAATTCTTCGTACGCCAGTGTCTTTATTAAACCAATCATAGGGTTGTAAATTGAACACCTTTCCCATTAAAGATTTAACATGGTCAATTAAGGATTTATTGCGATTATTATAGATACAACTTCCTTTGGAAATCTCTCCGTCAAACATAAAATGAGCCGTAAGGAATATTAATTTTTTTGTCCACCCTTCTGGTTTAGGAACAACTCTGCCGAATAAACACTTACCTTTTCTTTTTCTACTAAATTCAGTTATTCTTTTAATGCTATCTTCTTGAATTTCTCTTTTTCTTTCAACCGAAAGTGGAATATCTTGAATATGGTCGAATATCGTAGTCTTAGGAAGCTTAGTAGCTTTAATAATATCTCCAAGAGTAAATCCTTTTTTTCTTAAGGTTCTACATTTTTCGATTAATGAAGAATCTGTTTTATACATAAAATAGTGCCCCCATCAGGACTCGAACCTGAAACCTTGATCTTAAAAGGATCCTGCTCTACCAATTGAGCTACGGGGGCGCGGCTTATATGCCTTCTTCTTTCAATTTTTCTAATAATTCTTTTTGTTTTTTTGTCAACTTCTTCGGTATTTTTACAACTAATTCAACATACATATTTCCTCTCCCGTAACTTGAAAAGCGAGGAACGCCTTTTCCTGAAATTTTTAATATCTTTCCTGATTCGGTGCCTGCCGGAATATTAATTAAAATTTTCGTTCCATCTAAGGTTGACATTTCTGCCTCGCCGCCCAAAACCGCCTGGGTAAGAGAAATTGGAATTTTAACATACAAATCATCTCCTTTTCTCTGAAAAACTGAATGGGGTTTTACAAAAATTCTAACATACAAATCGCCAGGTTTTCCCGCTCTTCTGCCGGCCTCTCCCTTGCCTTCAACCTTAATCACTTGGTTTGTGTCTACTCCAGCCGGAATAAAAACTTTAACATACTCTTTTCCTGTTATTCTTCCTTCACCCTTGCAAACATTGCAGGGTTTTTCCGGTTTAAATCCTTCCCCGCCGCATTCGGGACAGGTAGTGCTTCTAGTAAAAGAACCAAAAGGCGTTCTTTTTATTTGCTGAACCCAGCCCGTTCCCCGGCAGGAAAAACATTCTTTAATGCTTGTTCTAGGCTCTGCTCCCACTCCCTGGCACCTAAAACAAGAAATAAACTTCTCTAAAACAATTTCTCTCTCCCTGTTCTTAAGAACGTCTTCTAAAGGAATTTCCATCTCAACTTCAATATTTTTCCCTCGTTTAAAATCTTTTTTTTGTTTGCCAACTCCAAATCCAAAAAAATCTTCCATCAAATCGCTCAAATCCCCAAAATCAAATTCAAAATCCATATCCGGCCTCCCCCAAGCAGAACCAAAGTCAAATCCCGGCTCAAAACCGGCTCCTTCCTCAAATATTCTGCCAAACTTATCATACTGGGCCTTTTTCTCTTTATTTGAGAGGATTTGATATGCCTCGTTAATTTCTTTAAATTTCTTCTCGTCCCCGCCTTTATCGGGATGATATTTATGAGCTAATTTATAAAATGCCTGCCTTATCTCTTTTTCAGAGGCTTCTTTTGAAACGCCTAAAATTTGATAATAATCTTTTGCCATCAAGCTTTCATTCTTTAATTAATTAATATATGCAAAAGCGAAGATAAAGATGAAGGCAAACCCGAAGGGGCAAACTTCATCGCCTATTCTTTTTCTTTGTATTCTCCTTCTTCGGCTTTTGGTTCCTCGCCTTCGCCAGGTTTTTTCTCTTGGCCGGCTCTATACAATTCTGCTCCGATTTTCTGAATTACCTGAGAAAGCTCTTCCGTCTTTTGCTTAATATCCTCTATATTATCACCGTCTTTCACTTTTTTCAAAGCTTCGATTTTCTCTTCTATTTCTTTTTTTG
>Ga0210017_1005595_pt1 | contig 10001 bp, 8 predicted proteins | sample CryGeyCG2014_020_FD_183966 | JGI IMG/M metagenome (GOLD analysis project Ga0210017, IMG submission 183966) | Groundwater microbial communities from aquifer - Crystal Geyser CG08_land_8/20/14_0.20 (SPAdes) (version 2) | ecosystem: Environmental > Aquatic > Deep subsurface > Groundwater | place... | reverse complement strand
CGAATATTTTACTTTTAGGCATGGGCGGCAAGAACCATGAAGGCAGTTATTTGACCGATACGATCATCTTGGCCAGCTTACAGCCCTCCACCAAAAAGGTTTCTTTGGTCTCTTTGCCCCGCGATCTGGTCGTGCCGATGGAGAATATGGGTTGGAAAAAGATTAATTCCGTCAATGCTTTCGCGGAAATGAACACGCCCGGCAGCGGCGGCCTGGCCGTTAGCCAAGCACTGGCCGATTTAAGCGGCCAGCCGGTTGATTACTATGTCCGGGTAGATTTTACCGCCTTCGTCAATATCATTGACCGTTTGGGCGGCGTGGAAATTGATGTGGAGCGCGCTTTTGACGATTACCGCTATCCCATTTTGGGCCGCGAAAGCGCCGAACCCTATGAGTCCCGCTTTGAACATTTGCATTTTGAACAAGGAGCCCAAATTATGGACGGCGCCGCGGCCCTGAAATACGCGCGTTCCCGCCACGCGGCCGGGCCCGAAGGATCGGATTTCGCTCGGACGAAACGACAGCAGAAAATTATCCAAGCTGTCAAGGACAAGCTCCTTTCCAGCCAGATCGTTTTTGATCCGGCTTTAATCGCGGATATTTTCCAGGAATTGAAAGAAAACATATCCACTAATTTGAAAATTTGGGAAATGTACAAATTATGGCAGATCGGGAAAGAAATAGACAGCCAGCAAATCATCACCAAAGTTGTTGATAACAGCCCCAACGGCCTGCTTATTGATTCAATTTCCGATCAAGGGGCATATGTGTTGACGCCGCGAAGCGGAGATTTCGCGGAAATACAATATTTCATCGCCAATATTTTTACCGACGCGCCCTTAGCCGATAAAAGCAAAGTGATCAGCGAACATGCCTCCGTGGAAGTGAGGAACGGCACGTGGATCAATGGGCTGGCCTCGCAAGTCGCGCTGGACCTGGAAAAATTCGGCTTCCGAGTCGTCCGTATCGGCAATTCTAACCGCCAAAATTTTCAAAAAACCGTCATTTACGATCTGACTTATGGGGAAAAATCCGAGGCCTTGGAAGTCCTGCGGAGTAAAACCGAGGCTAATGTTTCTCCGGATCTGCCGGAGTGGCTGATGACTGATATTAACGCGGATGTGAGCGGCCAGGAAAAACCGGTCCAACCGGATTTTATCCTGGTGCTGGGACAGGAAGCGGATATGACCAAATCCGGCAAGGAAAATCCGGATGACTAAACGAGTATCATTATCTAAAAATTTTTTAGACAAATTTACCGATTATTTTGGTAAAAAATATTCAAGAATAAAATAAATCAGAACAAGAAAAATATATTGATAATGAATAGCAAAAATTATTAACTATCTTCTTTATTTAATCTTCTGAAGAGTCTAAAAAAATACTCGTTATGCCAGATAGACAGGAAAAAATCCCTTTAGTCGTCATCGTCGGCCGTTGTAATGTCGGAAAATCAACGCTTTTTAACCGTTTAGTGGAAAAAAGGCAAGCGCTCACCGCCAAACAAGCCGGCACGACACGGGACGGCAATCTCGGCTTGGCGGACTGGCGCAGCCGGCAGATTGCGCTTTACGACACTGGCGGCTTGGATATGGATAAAAAAAGAGCTGTGGGAGAAAGGACAGGCGATGCCTTGGCCGCGCAGACCGAAAAGAACACCTTGGCCTATCTCAATAAAGCCGATCTTGTCCTGCTGGTGGTTGATGCCAAAGACGGCCCTTTATCAGCGGATAAAAATTTGGCTCTTTGGCTGAAAAAAGAGATTGTTCCCCGAAAACCGGTCATACTGGCGGCCAATAAAGCGGACAGCGCCCAGACCAGCTGTCAAGCGGCCTCTTTTTATCGCTTGGGAATGGGTGAACCCTGGCCGGTATCCGCTTTGACCGGCGCCGGCACGGGCGACCTTTTGGACCTGATTTTTACCTGGCTGGCCAAGGCGGATAAAACGCCGGCGGCCGCGCCGGCCGAAACGGAAACGCCTTGCCGCGTGGCCATCATCGGCAAACCGAATGTCGGCAAATCCAGCCTGATTAACAGTCTGCTCGGCGAAGCAAAATTGCTGGTCAGCGCCAGCGCCCACACCACCCGCGAGCCCCAAGATATTTTAATCCGGCATGACGGCCGCTTGTTTCTCCTGGTTGATACGGCCGGCATAAATCGCGCCGGGAAGAAAACCAAACTTGGATTAATTGCCGGCAGCGTCCGACTGTCCTGGTCGGCATTAAAAAAAGCGGATATCGTTTTGCTTGTCCTGGACGCCAGCCAGCCGGTTTCCCGGCAGGACGCCAATCTCGCCAAAATGGCCATTACGGAAAAAAAGGGCTTGCTCTTGGTCGGGAACAAGTGGGATCTGGTGGAGAACAAGGACGTCAAGGCTTTGACCCGGGAAATCAATAACGAATTGCCTTTTGCCGGCTGGTCGCCTTTGGTTTTCGTGTCGGCCTTAAGCGGCGCCAAAATCAAAAGCATCTTCCCCAGCCTGGTAAAAATTGACGCAGCCAGGCGGCAGATCGTTCCCCAATCAACACTGAATACCATGTTGAAAAAAATGGTTTCACTTTGCCGTCCAAGCCAAAGATCCGGCGCCCGCAAACCGCATATTTATGAATTCAACCAGTTAAAAAACAACCCGCCGATCTTTTCCCTGCGCTTGGGGCCGCATGACAACCTGAATTCCAGCTATTTTCGTTTTGTGGAGAATCGCTTGCGCAAAAAATTTGATTTTACCGGCGTGCCTTTGAATATCATCACCATTCGCCGGCCAGTAAAAAAAGATCAGTCGGAAAAAATAATCTCAACCTAATTGATAATTTATGCGCTTGATCGTCGGCCTGGGCAATCCGGGCCGGAAATACGAAAAAACTCGGCATAATGCCGGATTTCTGGCTCTGGACCGCCTGGCGCGGGAAAAAAAATTAAGCTGGCGCCTGGAAAATAAAGCCAACGGCCTGTCCGTTCGTCTTGGAGATGACATCTTGTTTAAGCCCCAGACTTTCATGAACGAATCCGGCCGCGCGGTCCTGGATTATTTGACCTATTACCACTGCCCCTTTTGGCCGGCGCTCAAAACAAGCGCGGATTTTGATTTGACCCGGAAGCTGATCGTGATCCACGACGATCTGGATATTGCTTTGGGCGAATGCCGGATCAGCGCGGATTCGCGCAGTGCCGGGCATAAAGGCGTCCAATCCATTATTGATTTTTTAGGCACAAAACGATTTACCCGTTTTCGTTTAGGATTGAAAAACGATCATCAACCGCCATCAGCCGCGGAAAAATATGTTTTGGAAAAATTTTCGGCCGAAGAGCTGGTTTTGTTGGATCAAGCGATTGCCATGGCCTTGGAAAAAATCCAGAATTGACTATCAATTTTGAGTTCGGCAATGGCCGGGCCTGGTTTGCCATAGCTTATTTATAGCTGATTTTCATTTACCCGGTCTGGTGGGGAAAAATGCCCGCCAGCTTGAAAGGTTTTTTTGACCGCGTTATGACTCCCGGCTTTGCCGGCCGCTATATCAAGGGCAAAATTTTTCAAATTGGTAATTGTCGGCGATGGAGTGGCGGGCGGGAAAGTATTCTCAATAAAATCGCGGAGCGCGCCAGCCAATATATATAATCACAATAATTATGTCCCTGGCTTACAAAATTTCCGCTTTCAACCGCCGCCGCAAATGGCAGATTTTTTTAGAAAAATTCCCGCCCGCGCCGGATTGGAAAATACTGGATGTCGGCTTTAACGCCATTGAATATTCAAACACGGATAATTTTTTGGAAAAAAATTATCCCTGGCCGGAGAACATCACCGCTCTGGGCCTGGACAAGCCGGCGCAATTCCAGGCGCGTTATCCAAAAGTCCAAGCCGTCCAATATGACGGCGGCCTTTTCCCTTTTCCGGACGGAGCTTTTGACTTGGTCTGGTCCAATGCCGTGCTGGAGCATGTCGGCGGCCGCCACCAGCAAATTGATTTTTTGCGGGAAATAAAGAGAACGGGCAAACGGTTTTTTTTGACCACGCCCAACCGTTTTTTCCCGGTGGAAGTCCATACCCGCTTGCCCTTTGTCCACTTTTTACCCAAAGCTTGGTTTGACCGGATCGCGCGCCTGGCCGGCCAGGGCTGGGCGGCCGGCGATTATATGCGTCTTTTATCCGAAAAAGACCTGCGCGCGCTTTTAAAACAGGCTGGTTTTGATGATTATCAAATAATCAGAAATCATTTTTTCGGTTTGACCTTGGATTTTATCGTTTATTCCAAAAAAAATTCAGGCTGTCTTTACAAACAAGCGATTGTCCGATAAGATTGGGAAATAAATCCGCCACTGCGCTTTGAAAAATACAAGAAGTCCGCCCTCGTCGTTCAATGGATAGGACACAAGATTCCGGATCTTGTGATGCGGGTTCGATTCCTGCCGAGGGCACCAATAAAAAAAGTCCAATTTCGTTGGTTTGTTTGCCCTTGCCCGGCCACTGATTCGCATTTCAATTTTGGCAGAAATTTTTTTAATCGTGATCAGAGCGGTTTTTAAAAATGTTTCATTCAAAATTGAAATTAATTTAAAGTAATATTTTTTTAGCCAAATGCTTATTCTCGGCCTGGAAACCAGCTGCGATGAAACCGCCGCCGCCGTTGTCAAAGGAACGCGGACCGACGGCCGAGACAAGCTGCTGGCCTGTTCCAACATCATTTCTTCGCAGATAGAAATCCACCGGGCTTTCGGGGGCGTTGTGCCGGAAGTGGCCGCGCGCGAACATGTCAAAAACATCCTGCCGGTCATCGGCCAGGCTCTGGAACAAGCGGGCCTGGATCCGCAAGCGCCGCGCGGACTGGATGCGATTGCCGTCACCATCGGCCCGGGACTCATCACTTCCCTGCTCATCGGCGTGGAAACGGCCCGGACCTTGTCCTTTGCCTGGGATGTGCCCTTGGTCGCGGTGAATCATATTGCCGGGCATATCAACGCCAATTTCCTGGAACCGCCCGTGGCGGCGGATCCGCAAGCCGCCCGGCACCGGCGAAACAACATTTTTCCCGCTTTAGCCCTGACCGTTTCCGGCGGCCATACCCTGCTCGTCTTGATGGCTGGCTACGGCGATTACAAAATCTTGGGCGAGACCCTGGATGACGCGGCCGGCGAAGCTTTTGACAAAGCCGCCAGCCTGCTCAAGCTCGGCTATCCGGGCGGACCGGCCATCGCCAAAAGCGCCGCGCTTTGGCGGAAAAAAGAGATCCGCCCATCAAGCAAAAATCAAGACAAGCGAAAATCGCCGTCCAACGCCGTCATTCTGCCCCGGCCCATGCTGGGAAAAAATAATTACCATTTTTCTTTTTCCGGCCTGAAAACCGCCCTGCTTTATGCTTTGCAAAAGGACAAGCATTGGCGGAAACGGACCGCGGAATATTCTCACGCTTTTGAAGAAGCAGTGACGGACGTTTTGACCGCCAAAACCGTCAAGGCCGCCCGGGAAAGCCGAGCGAAAACGATCCTGCTCGCCGGCGGGGTGTCCGCGAACGCGCGCCTGCGCGAAAAACTGTTGGCGCTGGCCACCGAACGTTGCCCCGCGGTCCCGGTCCTGATGGCGGATCTGGCCTATACCACGGACAATGCCGCCATGATCGCCGCGGCCGCCTATTTCCAAGCGCGCCGGCAAGACTTCACGGACTGGCCGAACCTCAAAGCCGAAGCCGACGCGGAACTTTGAAAAAATTCGCGGACAAAAGTCCGGCTTCCTTTAGAGAAGCCGGACTTTTGTTTTAATAAAACCAAAATTGTGCAGCCAAACATCCGCTCAAGCCGGCCGGTCTTCTTTTTCTTTGATTTCCACTTCCAGTCCGCCGAACCATTTAGCCGCCAAATTATAAACCAAACCGCCGATCCAGCCGATGGCAAAACCCAGAGCGCCGTAAAAAATCGGCAGAATAATCAGCATCACCAGGCCGATAAACAAGGAGGTGCGCCCGGAAGCGGGGCTTTGGCCGAAGACGGCGCCGGCCACGGACAAAAAAAACATGACCAAGCCGGCCGCCAGGCCGATCGCCAGATAAATGGCCGCCGAAATCCGCCCGAAGGAAACCGGTTTGATTTTGGTAAGAACCTGCATAGATATTTAAGCTAATAATTATTTTCCGGACCGGCGTTTCTTTTCATGCCCTCCGACCGCCATGGTCGTCTTCACGACCGTGTCCGGCGTCAAGGAGATGCTGTTGATGCCGCAATCAACCAAAAATTTGGCGAATTCCGGGTAATCGGACGGCGCCTGGCCGCAGATACCGATCTTCACGCCCGCGTCGCGCGCCGCGGCAATCACAAAGGCAACCAAGGCCTTGACCGCTTCGTCCCGCTCGTCATAGACATGGGCGACAAGCGCGCTGTCGCGGTCCACGCCGAGCGTCAGCTGGGTGAGGTCGTTCGTGCCCAGCGAAAAACCGTCAAAGATCGCCGCGAATTTGTCCGCCAAAATGACATTGGACGGGATCTCAATCATGCAGTAAAGCTCAAAGCCGTTCTGGCCCTGTTTCAGGCCGTGGCTGGCCAGGATCTTTTTCACCGCCAGCGCTTCTTTGATCGTGCGGCAGAAAGGCACCATCACTTTCAAATTCGTGAGTTTCATCTCGTCCCGCACTTTTTTCAGGGCCTGGCATTCCAAGTCAAAGGCCGGCCGGAATTTTTCCGCGTAAAAACGGGAGGCGCCGCGCCAGCCGATCATCGGGTTTTCTTCCTTCGGCTCGTAGGCCGCGCCGCCGATCAGATTGGCGTATTCGTTGGATTTGAAATCTGACAGGCGGACAATGACGTCTTTGGGATAGAAAGCCGCGGCAATCGTGGCCACGCCTTCCGCGAGCTTATTCACGAAAAATTGTTTCTTATCCGCGTAACCGATCGTAATCTCATCAATCTGTTTTTTGGTTTTCCCGTCCTTGATTTTCTGGTAATTCAAAAGCGCGAGCGGATGGATGCGGATATAATTATTAATGATGAATTCCAAGCGGGCCAGACCCACGCCGTCGTTCGGGATGAAAGAAGTGAGAAAAGCGGAATCCGGCTCGCCCAAGTTCATCATGATCTTGGTTTTGGGCCGCTTCAAGTTCTTGATGTTCGTCTTTTTGACCGTAAAAGGGACCAGGCCGGCATACACAAAGCCGTCCTCGCCTTCCGCGCAGGAAACCGTGACTTTTTCCCCGATTTTCAGGCGAAAGCTCCCGGTGCCGGTGCCGACCACGCAGGGAATGCCCAGTTCGCGGGAAACGATGGCCGCGTGGCAGGTGCGCCCGCCTTTGTCCGTGACGATGGCGGACGCGATCTTCATGATCGGCTCCCAGTCCGGATCCGTCATGTCCGTCACCAGCACCTCGCCCGCTTTGAACTTGGCGATGTCTTTCACGTCCATGATGCGATTAACAGCGCCGGCGCCGATCTTGTTGCCCACGCTTTTGCCTTTGGCCAGAATCTTGCCCCGCGCGCCGATCTTGTATTCTTCCAGGATATTGAAATCGCGGACGCTGTGGATGGTTTCCGGCCGCGCCTGGATGATGTACAATTGCTTGTCTTGGCCGTCCAAAGCCCATTCAATGTCCATCGGCCGCCCGTAATGCTTTTCAATGATCATTCCCCAATTGGCCAATTGCTTGACTTGCGCGTCAGTTAAAGATGGCTTCACTTGTTCCGCGGACGGCACCAGCACGTTCCGGGTCGGCTTGTCCGGATCGTTGTTATAGATCATCCTTAAGCGCTTTTTGCCGATGGCGCGGGAGATAATCGCACCCGTGGGTTTGAAGACATAGAATTCATCCGGATTGACCTGGCCTTGGACGATATTTTCGCCCAAGCCGAAGATGGAATTGATCAGGACAACATTTCGGAAGCCGGATTCCGTGTCAATGGTGAACATGACGCCGGACGAAGCCAGATCGCTGCGCGCCATTTTCTGCACGCCCGCGGACAAGGCGATTTTGAAATGATCAAAGCCTTTATCGGCCCGGTAAGAAATCGCCCGGTTGGTAAAGAGAGAAGCGATACAGCGATGGACCGCGTGCGCGAGCGCTTGCGGTCCGCGGATATTGAGATACGTGTCTTGCTGTCCGGCAAAAGAAGCGTCCGGTAAATCTTCGGCGGTCGCCGAAGAGCGCACGGCCACATCCACTTTTTCCGCCTGATATTCATGGGATAACCGGGCATAAGCGGTTGTGATCTCCTTTTCCAATTCCGGCGGAAATTCGGCCGCCAGGATCGCCTGGCGCACGACCGCGCCCCGCTTCATCAGGTCGCTGACGTTATGGGTGTCCAATCCGCGAAGGATTTTTTTGATTTCGCCGGCCAAGCCGGTCTTGTCCATAAAATAGCGGTACGCGGCCGCGGTCGTGGCAAAACCATTCGGCACTTTGACGCCCGCGCGGGACAATTTGCGGTACATTTCGCCCAAACTGGCGTTTTTTCCGCCCACCACGGGCACATCTTTGATGGATAATTCTTCAAAAAACTTGATGAATTGAGACATAAGCATGGGAAGCAAATTTTTTCGCTCTATTTATTTGTTAGATAGCCAGATTGTCTGGCCGGAACATTTTTCAAGGTGATAATTTCTCTATCGTCTAAAATTTCAACTTGCGGGCGTAAGCGCCGATAAAAGGCAATTCTTTCCGATGGCCGTTCGCCGCGTTGATGATGCCGATGATACCCAGAGCGCAAGTGCCCAGGCCGAAAAACGACAGGAGTATCCAGCCGATGATCGGAATCAGGCTGAGTACGATACTGCCGCCAATGCTGACGATCAGCAGGACCAAGGCTTGTTTGACATGAAATTTGGCGTTTTCGTCTTTTTTCAGGTTTTCATCGGCAAAAAACCAGACAATGCCGACCAAAAGGTAGGCCAAAATGGCGACGAGCTTGCCATTTTCATTATTAGGCTGGTTCTGGCTGTTGTTTTGGTTTGTATTTTCGGGCAATCCTTTTTCTTCAGTCATATTTTTTTGTTCGGACGCGGCCGTTGGCAAGAAATATACGCCGAGCGGGCGAATCCGGTTTCAATTAATTACTAACTACTGACAAATTAAATATATAATGAAGTATTTTTTTATATATGAATTATAGCATATAATATTTTTTCTGCCAAAATTTTGACTAAATAGGGATATTTTTTATATAGATAACTCGCGGGCGAGTGGCGGAATTGGTATACGCGTTAGCCTTAGAAGCTAATGGGAGCATATCCCTTGGAGGTTCAAGTCCTCTCTCGCCCACCGAAAAAAAATCACCGATTAATGGTGATTTTTTTATTGGCCTGCCCAAACTTGAAACATAAGGACAAAATCTGTTATAATTAAGCAAGCGATGACAACCCATTATCAAAATCCACAATGGCTAAATTCAATTTCAAAACAATTTGAATTCTTTTATCTCATGAAATATCTAAAACCAATATGCCTGATCTTTTTCCTCGGCCTTTTTTCCTTGGTCTTGGTTAACCAGGCCGAGGCCGCCACGGACTTCGTGTCCGTCATTGACCCGGGCAACGGCGCCGGCGCGGATTACACCTCTTTGTCCGCTTGGGAAGCGGCTGTCCAGAGCGATCTCACGGTTGCCACGACCAAGGTTTTCTCCTGGTCAACCGCCTCCGGCACCATCCCGGACCTGGGCAGTGTTACCGGCCTGTTTTCCGGCGCCACGGCCAGCGCCACGCATATGACCGCGAGCACGACTGACACCGGCTCGGCCCAGATCCTCCTCACCAACATCAACGGCACTTTCCAGTCCGGCGAACAAGTCTATCTCACTTCCACCGGCGCCTCTTCCACCTATGCTGTCCTGTCAGACGCCGGCGACAGCGCCATTGCCGTGGCCACCTGCCGCACCTCCAACGGCTCCCCGGACACCACGGCCGTCACCATTAACGGCTGGACCACGAGCGCCACGAATTATATCAAGATCTGGACTGACCCGGATGAGCCGTATCGGCATCGGGGCGTTTGGGATGAGAGCGGGTATAGGTTGGAGGCGAGTAATAGTAT
>Ga0210017_1005594_pt1 | contig 10001 bp, 8 predicted proteins | sample CryGeyCG2014_020_FD_183966 | JGI IMG/M metagenome (GOLD analysis project Ga0210017, IMG submission 183966) | Groundwater microbial communities from aquifer - Crystal Geyser CG08_land_8/20/14_0.20 (SPAdes) (version 2) | ecosystem: Environmental > Aquatic > Deep subsurface > Groundwater | place... | reverse complement strand
CAGAAAGGCTGAACAGGTTTTTGTAGGTCGGGTTTTAACCCGACTTTGCTATTGATTCACACACTGCTGTCGGGTTGAAACCCGACCCACAATGGATTTCTCTCACACCCAATCTTTGGGCACCAGGAATTTGTCGTACAGCTCCGCTTCCGGCGTGCCCGCCTCCGGGTGCCAGTCGTAGCGCCATTTCACCAGCGGCGGCATGGAGAGCAGGATGGACTCGGTGCGGCCATTGGATTGCAGGCCAAAGATGGTGCCGCGGTCGATCACCAGATTGAATTCCACGTAGCGACCGCGCCGATACAACTGAAAATCGCGCTCGCGCTCGCCATAAGGTGTGTCACGGCGCTTCTCCAGCAGCGGCACGTAGGCCGACAGGTAATGATCGCCGACACTCTGTTGGATGGCAAAGGCAGTGTCGAAATCAGGTTCGGAGAGATCGTCGAAAAAGATGCCGCCGATGCCGCGCGGCTCGTTGCGATGCTTGAGGAAGAAATACTCGTCGCACCACTTCTTGTATTTCGCGTGCAGCGAAGGGTCGAACGGCGCCAGTGCGTTCTTGCAGATCTGGTGAAAATGCACCGCGTCTTCCTCGAAGCCGTAATAAGGCGTCAGGTCCATGCCGCCGCCGAACCAGAAGATCGTGTCGCCGTCCGGCTTGTGCGCCATGAACATGCGCACGTTGGCATGCGAGGTCGGCGCGTAGGGATTGCGCGGATGCATCACCAGCGACACGCCGAGCGCTTCCCAGCGGCAACCCGCCAGCTCGGGCCGGTGCGCGGTGGCGGATGCGGGCATCTTGTCGCCCTGCACATGCGAAAACGCCACACCGCCGCGCTCCAGCACATTGCCCTCCTCGATGATGCAACTGATGCCCTCGCCCTTGCCGATGCCGCCCGAACCGGTGGCGCGCGTCCACGGATCGCGGATGAATTTCTTGCCATCGACCTGTTCCAGGCGTTCGACGATCAGCTCTTGCAGTTCGAGCAGGTATTCCTTGACGGCGGCGCTATCCATTATTTCTCCTCCAGTATTCACTCCCCTCGCCCGCTTGCGGGAGAGGGGCCGGGGGAGAGGGTCTCAAACCCCCGCCTCTCCCTGGCCCTCTCCCCATGCGGAGAGGGGAAAAGATGAGAATCGCTGCTGCGATTCGATTAATTATTGGCGCACGATTTTACCATCCGGCCACGCGCGTATCGTCGAAGGTTTCTTGCGCTTTCCCACTTTCCCGCGCAACACCCGCACCTGTTTGCCGAACAGCCGCCGGCACTCGGCGTAGGTCTTCGCCGGACGCATCCCGCCGCGGTTCGCGCTGGTGGAAACCAGCGCACTGTTCACGCTGCGGCAAAGATTTCTGGCGAACGGATGCGCGGTCAGCCGGACCGCCAGCGTCTCGTGCTCGCCGCGCAGCCAGCGCGGACAGGAAGACCTCGCCGGCATCAGATACGTGACGGCCTGCGCTGGCTTGTTCTGTAATCGTGATCGTTCGGCAAGCGGGAGCGGTTGCAGATAACCTTCGACTTGCCTGTCGTGCGATGCGATCAGGATCAGCCCCTTGCGCTGCGGGCGCTGCTTCAACTTCAGAATGCGCCGCACCGCGCGCCGATTGCGCGGATCGCAACCGAGGCCATAGCAAGACTCGGTCGGATAGGCGATCACGCCGCCGCGCTTGAGGTGGGCGGCGAGAGATCGGGATGAAATGGGCAGGAATGGTGGCATTATTTAGCCTGGATTGTTCAATAGAACCAGGAACGCTTGTGGGAGCAATTCATTGCGCGATAACGTTTGGCAATCGCCCGATAAATCGGGCTCCCACACCACAATCGATTATCCCGGTTTAGAGGGTTTTGTGAACCTGTCTCGGTCGGGCCTCAAAATAAACAGCGGCCGCGTTACGCGCGCCATCATACCGAAATTGCAGTGGGTCGTACCGCGCTACAATGCCCGCCCCGGCCAGCCGCCCAACTTTCAGAGCCACCCCATGGATGAAGCACGCTTGATAAACATCGAAGAAAAGATCACCTTCCAGGAAGACCTGGTCGAAGAACTGAACAAGACGGTCTACCAGCAACAACAGAAACTTGAGCGCCTTGAAGGCATGTGCATCGCGCTCGCGGGACAAGTGCGTTCTCTGGCTGAGGCGGGGAGTCATGACAAGTCGCCGGCGAACGAAAGGCCGCCGCATTACTAACGTGCAGCGCCGCCTGATGGCTGATACAAATATCTCTGGAATCCAAAAAAAAGATTGCGTATCGCGCCAATGTCGCCGCCCAGATCGGCGACCGCATCGGGGATCGAGTCTTGATATTTCAGCCGTAGCAGCTTGGTCAGCTTCTCCTGCTCCAACTCATCTACGCCTTCCTGCACGTAATGCGCCAGCACAAAATCGAGGAAGGCCTGCTGCTTGTCACTGAAATGTTCGTGAATTTCCGAGTGTGCCGAAGCCGCCCGCTCTTTGCGGCTGATCGGTTGCATCGCGAACGCCACATGCGCCAGCACATCGAACAAATCGCTGTTCTCGGCATCGATGATCTTCTGCATCTCAACCAGCTGATCTTTGCCAAAGCCTTTTTCCGCCAGACCTTCCAGCAGTTTCTTGCGCGTATCCGGCAAGCTCCACAGCGCGCGCAACTCATCTTCATCTTTGAAGAATTCCGGCAACTGCCCGAACAGTAACATCAGGAATTCTGCCGCCGAGATCGGTTTGCCGTCCGGCCCCCAGAAGGTCGTCACCGAAATATGCCGGATGTTGCGTTCCTTACCGTCGCGCAGCCTTACGCGAACTTTCTGCTGTGCCTCGTATTCGGGGCGCGGCTGCTTTGCGTCAGGCTGCGGTTTTGCCTCGATGGGCGGAAAGGCTTTATCGCCACCGTTATCCACCTCGGCTGGCTCGCCATCCCACTCCGGGTCATTGAACAAATGATGAGCCTTCACAAAATCGTAAATCGTGAAGTAATCCTTGCCGTCATACAGGCGCGTGCCGCGCCCGATGATCTGCTTGAACTCGATCATCGAATTGATCGGCCGCATCAGCGCGATGTTGCGCACGTTGCGCGCATCCACCCCGGTGGAAAGTTTCTGCGAGGTGGTGAGCACCGTCGGAATGCTCTTCTCGTTATCCTGAAACTCGCGAAGATATTGCTCGCCGCGCTCGCCATCATTCGCTGTCACGCGCACGCAATAGTTCGGATCGGCGCTATCGGTCTTTACTTGGTTTATCAAATCGCGCACCAACGCCGCGTGCGCCTGATTGGCGCAGAACACCAGCGTCTTCTCGCGCTGATTGATCGCCTCCATGAACAGCTTCACACGGTATCTTTCGCGCTCCACGATCTCGATGCTGCGGTTGAAATCCTTTTCCTCGTACAACTTGCCCGCCTCGATCTCGCCCTCAATCAAATTATCGTCCGAGGTGTAGCGGTATTCATCTAACGTGGTGGCGTACTGCTTCACGCGGAATGGCGTGAGGAAGCCGTCGTTGATGCCCTCCTTCAGCGAATACACATACACCGGCTCGCCGAAATACGCGTAGGTGTTCACGTTGTCTTTGCGCTTCGGCGTGGCGGTCAAGCCGAGCTGCACCGCAGGGGCAAAGTATTCGAGAATGCCGCGCCAGGTGCTTTCGTCATTCGCGCCGCCGCGATGGCATTCGTCGATGATGATGAAATCGAAAAAGTCCGGCGGGTACTCGCCGAAGTACGGTGTTGGCTCCCCTCGCCCTTCGGGAGAGGGGCTGGGGGTGAGGGCTTGCCCGCTCATGAACGTCTGGAAAATAGTAAAGAACACACTCCCGTTCTTCGGCACGCGCCCCTTCTTGCGAATGTCGTCCGGCGCAATGCGCACCAGCGCGTCTTCGGGAAAAGCGGAGAACGAGTTGTACGCCTGATCCGCAAGAATGTTGCGGTCGGCAAGAAACAAAATGCGCGGCTGACGCGCCGCATCGCGCTTCAAGTTCCAGCGCGACTTGAACAACTTCCACGCCAACTGGAACGCAATAAATGTCTTGCCCGTCCCCGTCGCCAGCGTCAGCAGGATGCGCTGCTGGTTATCCGCAATCGCCTCCAGCACATTGTTGATCGCACTATCCTGATAGTAGCGCGAACCCCACATGCCGCCCTTGTCCTCGAACGGCACGGCGGCGAAACGCTCGCGCCAGTCGTTCGCTTCGGCAAAGGTGCGGCTCCATAATTCATCCGGTGTTGGATAAGCCTCGACATCGCCTTCCGCACCGCTCTGCATATCCACACCATAGATGCGCTGGCCGTTAGTGGCGTAAGTGAAGCGTGCGCGCAGCTTGCCCGCATACGTCTTGGCCTGAGCCAAGCCCTCGGTGTGCGGCAAATCCCAGCGCTTCGCTTCGATCACCGCCAGCTTGTGGTTGCGATACACCAGCACATAGTCCGCGATCTCCGGCTTGCTGCGCTGCCCCGCGCCCTGCAAACGCCCCTCGGTGATGCGATATTCGCGCATTACCCGGCTGCCCTCCACCACACCCCAGCCTGCGGCGCGCAAGGCGGGGTCGATGTGTTCGGCGCGGGTTTCGGCTTCGTTCACGTTTCTCAATGGACAACTGACAGTTGATAATGGACAACGGTCATGTGTTCATTCCTCGTTTAGTCGAATTGATAATGCTGGTTAGCAATTTCAGAAGCTCTTTATTGTCATTGATGATGGATTCCGATTCTTGTGTATTCAGATAGTCGGTCTCAGCGAGTAAAAGTACCCAATATTCGGTTTCATTGGATTCCTTCAGAGCAATCGCCATTTTGTGAATGAAATCAGGCTTGCTTTCCGCCTGCTCTGCCTCCCTTACCAAAGCGCCAATTGCCGTACCTGAGCGCAGTAGTTGCTTGGAAATGACATATTCCTTCTTCTCATGGCACAGGTACTTGTAAAGATTCACAACCCGCACCGCGAAGGCAAACGACTTATCCTCTATGGCATTCGGCTTCTTCACTGTCAGTTGCCCATTTTCAATTGTCAATTAACGACTTTACTTTTCCAACTTCTTCTTCGCGCTCTCGATCTTCTTCACGCTTTGCTCTGGCACAGGCAAATTCTCCGGCATGGTGCCGCCCAACTCCTTGATGGTCTGGCGCACTTTCTGTCCCACTTCGTAGTGCGCCTGATTGGCGCGCTGCTTGCCGCTGATATTGTCCCGCTTCAACTTTTCTTCCGCCTGTGTAGCGCGGAACAGATTGGCCGCCAGCTCGGTGCTGCCCATGTGATCAAGAATCTTCTCACTCTTCTTCAACCCCTTGCGGGCATGAATATCCTTTGCACCCATGCCGCCGTACAAACCCTTGTAACCGTGATCCTGAAATATCGCGTAGTCGAGCGGCGTACCCACCCCGGCATCCTTGGCGGCAGCGGCGAGTTGTTTGTTGTGCTCGGCCAGCTCGTTGCGAATAGCCAGACGCTTCTCATCTTCCGACAGGCGCGCGAACTTCTCGTCGTCATTCAGCTCCTGCCGCCGTGTCTGCAACGCAAAATAGGTTTGTCCATTGGCAATTACCGGCTTGGAAGGATCACCGTTCTGCACAATCAGGTAGCAGGCATAACGCGACAGCCTTATGTCGGATACTTCTCGTTTTGCTCCCGAACCAATATCGACCATTGTGAGGACATCCTCAATATGGTTCTCAACCGGTTGGCCGCTATTAAGGCAGGCCTCTTTTGCCCGTTCAACGACAGGTAGGAAATGGCGATACTGGGAGTAATCCAACACAACGGCCAACTGTCTGGCTAACCAGAACTCCTCGCCGTCATTACTTAAATGGCGAATACTTTCAAAGGTCGTGTGATGCTGGTTGGCGATGCGTTGGGCATTCATGGAAACTCCTTTGTCAATGGAGAATGGACAATTGATAGTTGACAATGATGGCGTGCATAGGGAGCGTTGTCCATTGTCAATTATCCCTTATCAATTGTCCTGAGAACGCCTGATGCAGCAGCGACTTCTTCAGCTCGTCGAGGGCGGCGAGCTTGCGCTGGTAGAGGGATTCGAGGCGTTGGGTTTCTTCCGACAAGGAATCGAGTTGGGCGACTATCTTTAGCTGCTCGTCTATAGGCGGCAAAAACAGTTCAACGCTTTGTAATTTTTGAATCGTCAGAGTGTCTACTGTTGCGCCGTTGCCTCGGTCGAGCTGGTCAAAAAACAGCGAAGACTTCAGCCAAAATTTGATGAACTCACTACTAACCTCAGCACTTCGTTTCATCCACAGAACGCTCGCATCCTTGAAATAGAATCGGTCGCTACCACGAACAATATGCGCGTTCCCAATCGTCCCAATGGCAGTGATTACAATGTCACCAGATTTTGGCACACCATACTCCTTCGATAGCTCGGCAAAATGCTCTTCAGAAATGAACAGTTCGTTGTCCACGAAGCCATTAGCAGCTAATCGCGTGACTTCTCGCCCGCGATAGAAGGGCACACCTTCCGATTTCCATTCGGATTTCAAGACGCGTTTGCTTGAACCAACTCGATAAATTGCGTCCATTCGCGCCCTTACCCACCCCTCACCGCGCTGGGTGAAGACGGATTGCAGGTGGCTTTCGAACAGGGCGCGGGCGTTTTGCAGGTTCTGTTCGGCGTTAGCTTTGGCGGTGGCGATGCCGTCAAACGCTTCGTCGAGAATGCCGACGATGCGCTGCTGTTCGGGGAGTGGTGGCACTGGAATTGGAATTTCTCTCAAACTGCCTTGATTCAGTTTCGGCACCGTGAGTCCGGAGACGAACTCTGATAAGTCGAAATGAACCAGAAAATGGATAAGCCAGCTGTCTGCTATTTCAGCGCGATGTGGACGCAGTACATGAGCGTGGTTGTTAACCCAGCATTTTCCTTCAATGGAAAATGCAGTGTTTTCGCCTGATGCCCATTTAGCGCCATCTTCGCCAACGAGCACCAAAGGCTCATCGAATAAAAATCCAGCAACGAAATCCAGAATGCCTGTCGCACCGTAGTACGGGTAATCACCGGCAATTCGATCACGTTTGGTTATTGGCTTTCGCTGGTTGTCGAGTATGTCGCAAAGACTACCTAACGGCTTGATGTGCCACCCAGCCCTCATAGCAACGCCCTGATATTCCCCAGCACTTCCGCGCTCTCCGCATCCAGCGCGGCGATCTCGTCCATGATGTCCTGCGGACTGCGATGCACCACGGCTTCGCCGCCATCGGGATTTTTCACCGATAGGTCGAAGGTCGCAGGGTCGATGCTCGCCGCATCCACGCTCCAGCTCTTGGGCGAGTCGGCGAAGGTCTTTTGCAGCGCGATGAATTCGGCGAGGTCGGCATCGTTGAGCGGGTTGGTCTTGCCCATGTTGCGGCCGGGTTCGAGTTGGTAGTACCAGACCTTGCGCGTCGGTGCGCCCTTTTCAAAAAACAGCACGACGGTTTTCACGCCCGCGCCCTGGAAGGTGCCGCCGGGGCAATCGAGTACGGTGTGCAGGTTGCAACTTTCGAGCAGGTGTTTGCGCAGGCTCACTGAGGCGTTGTCGGTGTTGCTCAAGAACGTGTTCTTGATGACGATTGCGCCGCGTCCGCCCGCTTTCAAGAACTTGATGAAGTGCTGCAAAAACAGGAAGGCGGTTTCGCCGGTCTTGATGGGGAAGTTTTGCTGCACTTCTTTGCGTTCCTTGCCGCCGAAGGGCGGGTTGGCAAGGACGATGTCGAAGCGGTCTTTGTCCTGCACGTCGTTAAGGTTCACGCCGAGGGTGTTGGCGTGGGCGATGTTGGGCGCTTCGATGCCATGCAGGATCATGTTCATGATCGCGATGACGTAGGCGAGGCTTTTCTTTTCGATGCCATAGAAGGTGGATTCCTGCAATATCTTGAGGTCGCGCGTGGTGAGTCCGGTTGGCGCGCCGTTCAACCCTTCGACAGGCTCAGGGCGAACGGAATTTTGGGCTCTGGCTTCCTCCGTTCGTGGTGAGCCTGTCGAACCATGAATGGAGGAACCACCTTTGCCGGAGCGCAGGTAGTCGAACGCTTCGCACAGGAAGCCCGCGCTGCCGCACGCGCCGTCGTAGATGGTTTCGCCGATCTTGGGGTTGACCACTTGCACCATGGCGCGAATGAGCGGACGCGGGGTGTAGTACTCGCCGCCGTTGCGCCCGGCGTTGCCCATGTTTTTGATCTTGGCTTCGTACAGGTGCGAGAGTTCGTGCTTTTCCACTTGCGAGCCGAAGCGCAGTTCGTCGATGTGCTCGATGATGTCGCGCAGGTTGTAGCCGCTTTGTATCTTGTTTTTGATCTCGCCGAAGATTTCGCCGATTTTGTATTCCAGCGTTTTGGAGTTGTCGGCTTTTTCCTTGAAGCGGTGCAGGTAGGGGAATAGCGTCTGGTTGACGAAGTCGCGCAGGTCGTCGCCGGTCATGGCGGCGTTATGGTCGATCTTGCCGTCACGACCCTTGGGCGCGGCCCAGGTTTCCCAGCGGTAGGGAGGGTCGATCAAGTAGGTGTATTTTTTGCCTTCCAGCTCGGCTTCCATCGCTTTGCTGTGTTCGAGTGCGTCGAGGTATTTGAGGAACAAGAGCCAGGAAGATTGCTCGGTGTAGTCGAGTTCGCTGGCGCAGCCCGCTTCTTTGCGCAAGATGTCGTCGATATTCTTGAAGGCTTGTTCGAACATACTTACTGTTTCCCCTGAGCTGAAAAGTTTGAGGTCGCGAATTGCGACCTCAACTTGATGTCGCAATTCGCGACTGCAAGGTAAAGGCACTTATCACACGCCCCCACCCTGGCCATCCCCGAAAGGGAGAGGGGATTGTTTTACTTTCTGCCTATCGCCCGATACCCGATGTCTCGCCGCATCTGGCTGCCGTCAAACTTGATGGTGTCGGCGATCTCGTAGGCGCGGTTTTGCGCCTGCTTGACCATGTCGCCGAGGGCGACGACGCACAGCACGCGACCCCCGCTGGTCACGACCTTGCCGTCCTGCATCGCGGTGCCGGCGTGGAACACATGCGCGTCTTCCATTTTCTTCGCCGCTTGACCGTCAGGCAGGCCGGTGATGATGTCGCCTTTGCGCGGGGTGTCGGGGTAGTTGGCGGCGGCCATCACCACACCCAGCGCGGTGCGTCTGTCCCACTCCGCCTCCACTTTATCCAGCGTGCCGTTGACAGCATGCTCGACGATGGCAGCGAAATCGCTCTTCAGGCGCAGCATGATGGGTTGCGTCTCGGGGTCGCCCATGCGGCAGTTGAATTCCAGCACCTTGAGGCCGCCGTCCGGCGAGATCATCAGTCCGGCATAGAGGAAGCCGGTGTAGGTGATGCCCTCGGATTCCATGCCGCGCATGACGGGCTGGATGACTTCGCGCAATACACGCGCATGGATCTCCGGTGTGACGACAGGCGCCGGAGAATACGCCCCCATGCCGCCGGTATTGGGGCCGTTGTCGCCGTCGAGCAAGCGCTTGTGGTCCTGGCTGGTCGCCATCGCCAGCACGTGCTTGCCGTCGGCCATCACGATGAAGCTGGCTTCTTCACCGGCGAGGAATTCTTCGATCACCACGCGCGCGCCCGCCCTTCGACCAGGCTCAGGACAGGCATCGCCCAGCTTGTTGTCCGACAGCATCATGTCGATAGCATCGAACGCTTCTTGTTTCGACATCGCTACAACCACACCCTTGCCTGCGGCCAGCCCGTCGGCCTTGATGACGATGGGTGCGCCGTGTTTTTCGACATAGGCTTTGGCGGGTGCGATCTCGCTGAAGGTCTCGAAGAACGCGGTGGGGATGTTGTGGCGCGTCATGAAACGCTTGGCAAAATCCTTGGAGCTTTCCAGTTGCGCCGCCGCCCGGGTCGGGCCGAAAATTTTCAGCCCGGCAGCGCGGAACGCATCCACCACGCCCGCCGCCAGCGGCGCTTCCGGGCCGACCACGGTGAGTTCGATGTTCTCGCGTTTGACGAATTCAATCAGGTCTGGAATCGCGCTGATGGCGATGTTCTCGACGCCGTCTTCCAATGCCGTGCCGGCATTGCCGGGCGCGACATACA
>Ga0210017_1005589_pt1 | contig 10010 bp, 9 predicted proteins | sample CryGeyCG2014_020_FD_183966 | JGI IMG/M metagenome (GOLD analysis project Ga0210017, IMG submission 183966) | Groundwater microbial communities from aquifer - Crystal Geyser CG08_land_8/20/14_0.20 (SPAdes) (version 2) | ecosystem: Environmental > Aquatic > Deep subsurface > Groundwater | place... | reverse complement strand
ATATGCCAACTGTTGATCCGTGACAAATCCGGTGAAATATACACAATCTTCCAAGCCCATTTCTTCTACCAGCTTAAAAATTTCATCAAATAACCAACCCTTTTTACCGGCAATTATTAGTTCTAAATCCGGAATAATTTTTTTGACAACATCGAATGCTTTAATCAAGGTCAAAACATTTTTTCTTGGTTGGAGTGTTCCAACATAGAGTAAAAATGGTTTGTTTGTAATTGATAATTCTGCCTTATTTTTAAGAGTGGGGAGAGATTGTTTTTTTTCATAACCATTATAAATAACTCTGACTTTATCATCGTTTAACTTATAAAATTTATGAAGGTCTTTTTTTGTTGTTTTGGAAACGGCAATAATTTGCTTTGCTTTGGTAACCGATGCTTTTGTCCAGTTTTGTAATTTATATAGATCTTTTTTTAAAAACTCATTTGGATAATAATAATAAGCTAGGTCATGGATTGTGACCACGATTGGAACCGGGCAAAAAGAAGGTGTGTAATGCGCGGGTGCAAAATAAACATTAATATCTCTATTAAAAAATAAATGAAGAGGTAGAAAGAACTGAATCCAAAAATGCGTTCCTTTTATTATTTTATATTTAAAATATCGATTTTCTGCTGGAAGATCTTTTTTTGGATTTTCACGTAAATAAATAATAAACTGCGTATTTTTGTCTGATGATCTTTTAAAATACTCCAATAACTTTAACGTATAAACCGATACACCGACTCTTTCCTTGACATTTGCTTCGTTGCCGTCAACGCCAATGATCATAGGTTAAGTCGCGAAACGCGAAACTTGTAACGCAAAGCGTGCAACGTGTAACACGAAACGTATAATGTTAAAAACATATTAATTACTTTTTGGAATTCAATAACAAGGTTTCAATAAGCTGATTATAATATTTCTTCCACGTGAATTGTTTAGCATGTATTAAACCTTTGCTTATTAAATTTTCACGTAACTGAGCATTATTAATCAATCGTTTCATTGCTTGAGCAATTGATTGAATTGACATTGGATCAAAATATAAAGCATTGTCTTCGGCAATTTCTACTAAAGAAGATGAATTTGACACTGCAACCGGTGTACCATTTTGTATTGCCTCAAGAACAGGATAACCAAATCCCTCCCAAATTGATGGATATATAAAAAATAAGGCTTGTTGATATAAAACGTTTAAATCGGCATCGTTTAGATATCCTAATACCTTGATTTTATTATTTTTCTTTATTATTTTTTCTATTTCTATATCCCAACCTTTTGATCCAACAATTACCAGATCAGGTTTTTGCTCATCTATTGACGAATAAGCCTCGATTAATCTTTTAAGATTTTTCCGAGGTTCAAGTTTTCCTACTGACAAAATGAATGGTCTGACGATTTGGTATTTTGATAAAATTTCTTGATAATTACTTATTGATTTTATTGGGTTTAGTCCGGGATAATTAACATGGATTTGATTAGGATTTATCTGTAAAAAATTAATAATGTCCTTTTTCGTGGATAGTGAATCAGCAAAAATAATCCGAGATTCTCTTTTTACCCAACTGATTCTCTGTGTTTGAGTTTTAAGGATTTTTGGATGAATTGTTTCTGGATAGCGAAGATAAGCAAGATCATGAATGATGGTTGCTTTTTTGAGATTGCTTGGTGGTTCAACCCAATCTGAACTAATAAACCAATCCTCATAACCAACTAAATTTTCAACATTAAATTTGTGAATATTATTCCATAAAGCAGATACTGCAGTTGGCGGAAGTGGTAACTTTATTAACCGATGACCTTTTTGTTTGACAGAGTTTTCTAATGAATTTGGAAAAAACTGACGAAGGGAATAAAATAAAAAAGTCCATTGGTTTTTGGGATCGTTTTCTAGAATAGCATTAACTAATCCATCGGTAAATCGAGCAACGCCTGATCCAGAATGAACGATTTGAGAGATATCAATTCCAATTTTCATGGGAAACGATTTTTTCATAAATAATTTCTAATTGTTGTGCAATTTTATTCCAATTATAACGGCTTTTAATTAATTCAAAAGCATTTTTTTGGATTTGACGATAGAGAGTTGGATTTTCAAGAATGTTAGTAATTTGTTTGACAAATTCTTCCGGTTTGTTGGCAATTAGAACGTCTTTTTTATTGATTAGATCAAGACCTTGAATTCCAGTTTTAGTTGCAATAACAGGTAAACCGTTTGCCATGGCAGCCAAGATTTTTAATCTTGTTCCTCCAGGTCCAAAAATTGGTGCGAGAAACAGAGTTGCTTGACGATATAATTTAATTACAATCTGTGAATCTTCCGGAGCAATATCAATAATTTGAATGCTTTCATCAGTTAGTTGATTGATTTTATTTTTCGCGTTTTGCCCTGCAATTATTAACTTTATTTGCGGATATTTCTTTTTTAACTCGGGGTAAATTTTATTGAGTAAAAAATTTGCTGCTTCAGTATTCTGTAACCAGGAAAAATTACCCTGAAATAATAATAGTAGCTGCTTAAGATTCATTTTTGGCAAAGATGAAACAATCATTTCTTCTCCAGCTCCATTTGGGACAACTACAGGTTTAATTAAGGGCTCAAGTTTTTGAATTATGGCACGGTCACTTTGTGAAACTGTACCAACAAGTTTAGCTTTACGCCAATAATATCGTTCAGATCGTTTTAATTTCATAATATCCAATAGGAAAAAAGGTTTAACAAACCAAGAAAGCGAGTTCACAAAATGCTGATAGACCATATATTCGATTGTTTGTTCCAGTAAAAAAATTGGTACAGTTGTTGGGGGTAGATGAGGCATGATATAAAATGTTTCTGCGTGGATTACATCAAATTTTTCTGTTTTTAATAAATGATCCAACAATGTCTTTGCTTCAGAAGAAAAATTTCTGACAATTAAAAAAGGGTCGCTTGAAAATATTGATTTAAAAATATTCTTAGTTTCCCATGGTTTAGTTGGACGCTTGCATAAATAAACTGATTTACAATATAACTGTAAATGAGATAAATATCTTTTTTCCTGATCATTTTTATACAAAGAAATTAGAGTTATATCGTGTTTTTTACTAAGATATTTAATTAAGTTTAATGTCCGTATCTGACCACCAGATGCTGGCGGATATGGTAAATAGGGAGTGAGCATTAGAATCTTCATAGGGAAAAAAGTGTAAACTGACTGTTTTCAAAAACAGTTTTATACAGTTCTGTTTTCTTTGTATTGGCAATTGTTTCCGGATTTAGTGTGACGAAGTATTGATATCCCATATTCTTTAACTCAGATAGTTCTTTATTCAACGCCGGCGAACCTTTTCTATCAATTAAATATAATAGCGTCGTATCTCCCATGCGATCGGTAATGATTTTTGCATCAGGAGGTGTTAATGTTCTAACAATTTTTGCAATTTGCGGAAGTTCGGGTGGAAAGTAGTAAAAATCTCTAACTTTATAGAATGAAAAGAACCAAGAGAAAGCAAATATGGCAATTATTAATAAAGTTCCAAAAAAAGGATTAATGAAAATTTTTCTATTTGTAAATAATGAATTAATTCCAAGTCCAATCATGATAGCAATTCCAGGCAAAATTAAAGTTTGATAGTATTCGTGTTGAACATTACCACCTTGGAATGTGAAGAGATAAACTAAGCCTGATATTAGTAGGGAGTGTAAAATATATTTTTTTGTTTTAATGAAAATACCCAATAATACAAAAAAAGATAAATATACACCTAACATGTTTTGACCGATGCGTTCAAAAAATATCCAACGAAAAAAAGCTGGTCGGAAAAAAATATTTTCCTGACCTTTGTAAGTATTAACATATGCAATCAGCCAGGAATTGGCTGGAATGCCTTCAGGGAAAGCTTTGATGTAATTACGCCAAAGCAGTAGCGGAACAAAAACGATAATAAAATACAAATAAAATCTCCAACTTTTAATAATGTGTAAGCGTTCTTTTGATAAGAAAATAAATCCTAAAGTAAATGAATAAAAAATCACCGTTGGTTTAACCAGTAATGCAAGGGCAAAAAAAATTGCTGACAATAAAACTAATAAGGTGGAATAAGAATTTTTATTTAACCGGTGCGTTTCTTTATATAAAAAGAAAATTGAAATCATTGCTAAAGCAAGTGCCGGAGTTTCCGGAAGAATGACCCGTGAGAAAAATACAAAAAAGGGGAAAACTGCGTAAATTCCGGAAGTTACAATGGCAGTTAGTCGATTAGCTTCTTTGAGACAAAGATAATAAAGTGTTGCAATAATAAAAAGTGAAAAAAGTGCTGTAGTTATTCTTCCCCAAGTTTCGAGTGACAAACCAGGATAAATCTTATAAAATACGGCAAAAATTGCATTATAGATTGGGAACTCAACAAACCTATATCCGTTTGGATTTTCAATCCCTGATTCAATCGCAGATAGGTCATCGTAGCGGGGTGACATCAGATTAAAACCATCTTTTGCAAAATTGCGGGCAACTGCAGCCGTATCAACCTGTCTCCATGAATGATAATCAGCTAGGGGAGCGTTGACCTTATAAAGTCGTAGTGAAAAGGCAATGATTAAGATAATTGATAATAATATTGCGTCAATTAAAACAAAAGACGACAAAAGTAGGGGTTTTTTTGTAATCATATTTTTTTGAGTTTGGAATAACCGATGAAAAGTCCTGCCATCATCCAGAATTGAAATGCAACCTTAGATGCTTCAAAGATGTCGAAATAAGTTGCCGTAATTAATAAACTTATAAATCCAAATAAGAATGCATAGTATAAATATTGTTTAGGTTGTTTCAATTTTTTAGCAAATATTAATAATTCTCTGAAAATTGTAATAAGAATATATATAAATAATAACGTACCAATTAATCCGAATTCGCCTAACCATCGTAGATAGTCACTGTCAGTTGCCTCAGTTAAAGCCGATGGTCCGATACCAAAGACAGGATGTCTTAAAAACGCATGGATTGCTCGAGGCCATTCGATTTGAATTCTTGTTGCAAAGGAAATGTCCGAAACAACAGTGCTGATTGGTTTTAATGTGGCGGATATTGAAGCAAGCAGAGTATCTTCTTCTTGTTTTGTTAAAATTCGTCCTTCTTTTAAAGCCTCGTTACGAATATCTTCGAGAATTTTTAAATTTACCAAACCTTGATCGTTAGCAATTATTGCAGGGTTATAATCTACGGGTTTATTAATTTGGACATACAGTGAGCCAGCCGGAACTTCTTTACTGGAAATTGTTTGTGGGATCACCACCTGCCCGGTTTGAGGATTAATAAATATCTGTTTCACTTGAAACGTACGACTGATGCGCGAAGTTAGGTTTTTTGAAGTAAATGTGAAAAGTAATGTAAAAGCAAGAATGATTACCAAAGTTTTTGGTTTTTTAAAAAATATTAACATTGGAAATATAGTTGCAAGATATGCTCCAAAAGAGGCACGAGAGGCAGTAAGAATTAAAATAAAAATAGATAGAATAAAAAGTAATAAATAGTGGATTTTTTGACGTAAAAAATAAAAACCTAAGATAATCGGCATTAAAAATACTGTCCAAGCTGCCAGATCATAATGTCCACCAAAAGTTGAGGAAATTCGCGCCTCTGGAGTTAGAAATAATAAGTACCCCTTTGAATATTCAGGATTCATTGTTTGCACTGCCGGCCATCCTAAAAATTTTTGGCCTACACCATATATATTTACTACCAATACCGTGAATAAAATTAGAGAAAGGTAGTAAAAAAAATCTTTTTTATTTTTCACACTTGACCAGGCAATAAAGAAAACACACATATATTCAATTCGTCTTAACATGTGCAGAATTCCCAAATGGCGGATAATAATAGTTTTTAAGATTAAGTGACCAACTGCCACCGAAATAAATCCGGCGATCCAAAAAAGAACAAAGAACAGTAAATATTTATAATCAATCTGAACACGTTTTCGGAGAAATTGAATAAGAAAAACAAACAATAAAACGGCAATAAAAAAATCCTCCATACGAATTGAAATATAGGTGTAGTTAACGTTAGTGATGCGTAGTTTTGGATAAAGGGGGCTTAAAAAAATAAAAAGTGAAACAAAAATTTTTATGGAATTGTTATCAATCCATTTGAGCCACTTGATAAGCTTTTTCATAGGTTTCAATTAGATAACGGTTATTAAATAGTTTTCCAAGGATAATTCCAATTAACGCCTTTAATTTTAACATAATTGTTAGCGTCTTACAGAAAAGAGGGGAACGGTGCTTTTTATAAAAATATTTGAGTCCTTTAAAAACCTGAATAATGGGAAATGTTTTTCCACTGCTTGATCCAGATCCAAAATGGATAAAATACGCTTTTGGGTAAAAAAGAGTTTTATAGCCCAACTTATTTGCACGATACAATAAATCAACTTCATCCATGTACATAAAAATATTTTCATCAAAACCACTTAGTTTTTCTAAGTAAGATTTCTTTGTTAAAATACAAGCACCAGAAATCCAATCTACTGATTTCTCTTGATTCGGAGATGATCGGGTTAATCCCCAGTAATCACCGCGCAAAAATAAATGGGCAAAAATCATTGGGAGTGAGTAAAACGGTCCACAAGATGCTTGCGGGGAATTGTCTTGATTCAATAGTTTTCCACCGATAAATTGAAATTGGTTTTCACTATTCTTGAAGCGTTCTGCTAATTTTTCTATAGCGTCATCTATTACAACCGTGTCGGAGTTTAGTAATAAAATATAATTACTGGACGCTTCTTTTATTCCAATATTGTTTGCTTTTGAATAACCCAGATTGCTTTTATTTTGAATTATTTTTAAATAAATATTTTTATTTAAAATTTCAAATTCTTGCCCTGAAGCGAACTTGTTCTGCTTCAGGGTCAAATTTCGAATTTCTTCGACTGTTTCGTCTGTCGAAGCATTATCAACCACAATAATTTCACAGGTAATATTTTTTACAGATTTGATTATTGAATTTATACAGTTTAGGATAATTTGTAGGGTGTTATAAGAAACTATAATAATTGAGAGGTCGGGTTTACTCATTAGCCTTAATTTTATCAAAAAATAGTAAAGATATCAGGATGAACTGTTTTCTGCGGAAAAAGAGGCAAGGGAGAAAAGAATTGGGGTGTGGAAAAGGTAAAATCTTAAACTTTAAAAGAAAGACTTTATTTAGATTTTAAGAAATAAACTGGTAAAATATCTTCATGTCTCAAAACATTCAACCTCCCAGCCGAAGACAAATAATCAAAAAACTTATTGAAGAAAAAAAGAAGGCATTAACGGTTGATGAGTTGGTAAAGCTTACCGGAATTCCAAAAGATAAAATCCGCCAAACCATAACAACATATGATACGACCGTTGTCCGAGTTGGTCCTCAAACATACGATACGGTTGAAAGAATTTACCCGGGAAAAACTTTTCGTTATACTCCCCAAGAAAAAGAAATAAAAAAAAGAGTACTTTCGGCAGAAGAAGATCTTCATTTATTTTTGACTGCTGCGCGTGATTACTGGGAAGACATCACTTTAATTGATGATTTAAATAATCAATATTTTCTAAAAAGGAGTAAAGCTGCCACTAAAAGATCTTTTTCCGCTTATCAAGGGTTAGCTCTTTGGTATAAAAAAGTTGGTTTTAAATATGGCGATGATATTTTGTTTACTTGTCTTGATTTTAGTCAAAAGAAATATAAAATCGTCCACTTGAAAAAGAAAAATAGGGATGAGTTTGTTATTAAAATTAAAAATAAAAAATTAGCTGATTTTGTTTACAGTATCCTTTCTTTTAACATGAATAAATATGAGATGGATACTTTTTTAATAAGAAAATATCTTTTTATTTATCCGTTTAATGATCCGGTTCCTCCTGATTCTCTGACCAAAGCCATCTGGAATGATAAACGTTTTTTAATATCAACAAGAGATAAGATGTTGAGTTGGACAGGGCATCTATTAACTTATGAATTATCTATTGGTCTTCGTAAGTATTATTATCTAAATGAAAAAGGTGAGTATGTTTTAGTGACTGTTTTATCTGACGAATATGGACGTTATGGTTTTTGTACTTTGTGTGATCAAAGATTAATCTGGGAGAAGGATATTGGTTGGCGTCATCCAAATGATGAGATGGAATGGACCGATAGTTATTTGACTAAAGAGTTTTTTGACATGGGTAAAAAAAAGGTAAATTGAATTTAGATTAAGTTTTCATCTGCTGAAAAAGAAGCAAGGGAGAAAAGAGTTGGGGTGTGGAAATAAAAATTCAGTATAATTATTAAATCATGGATAAGTTAAGGGATGGTCAAGGTCGAGTGGTTGGTTTAAACAGAGTTCAAAAAGATGCTGTTATTGAAGGTTTATATGCTCCCAACGCAACTTTTTTTACATTTAAACAGCTCCAAGAATGATTGAAAAGTTTGGACCAGACGCAAAAATCGTTGCAGTTCAAGAAGCATTAGCAAGACAACAAGCTAAAAGACATTAAAACAGCTTTAAACTTTTTTCCTACTCTAAAATAATAAGGTTTGCTAAAAATCCCTCCGGAATAACTTTTTTTTGAAAATAATTTGGAATCTTCATGATTAAATTGTGGCAAAAGAAAAAGATTAAATCAAATTTTGAATTTCTTCACCTCTTCATTGACACATTTCTTGTTAGTATATCGAAGATAATATCTTATTCAAATAACCTAAACAATATATTTTGTTGCTTATAAACCGTAGACAAATAGTTTTCTATTTATTAAAGTATCTTCGTGATTAATATCGCAAATAACCTCGGGGGTTTGTTAGCTTTGTCTGACAATTTAATCGTTGTTTGTAAGTATTAATTTATGTTTTCCATTATTTTATATGCCGTTAAGATCTATTTTTGTTAATAACTACTACTACCATATTTATAACAAAACGTTAGATGATTTAAAACCTTTTGAAATCGAAATTTCTTCTGATTATTTTATTAATCTAATTAACTATTACCAGTATTCTGATATTAAAATGAGTTATTCTGAAACACTGCGATTAGAGTTGGATCTAAAAGAACAATACTTTAAACATTTAAGACAATCGGCTAAGCATAAAGTCGAGATTCTAGCCTTTTGCCTTATGTCTAATCACTTTCATCTGCTTTTAAAACAAAAACAAGAAGGGGGAATATCAAAATTTGTAGGAGATGTATTAAATGGATTTACAAGATTCTGTAATATCCAAAACGAAAGAAAAGGACCAATTTTTTTGCCTCGATTTCGCTCAAAGCCAATTATGGATGAAGAGCATCTTATACATGTCTCAAGATATATTCATCTAAATCCTTATGTTGGCGGGTTAATAAACACGGTTAATGATATTTGGTCTTATCCTCTTTCTTCTGCTCATGAATATTTTTCCGAAACGATTGGTATTGTTAATACTGAATATATTTTAGGTCTTGGATATTTCTTAGGTAATCGGAGAAAGTACAAAATGTTTGTTGAAAACGAAACCAAACACAGCAAGACACGAATATTAACAAAATATCTTTTTAAATGGAACAATTAGTTAGATTGTCTATTCAACCCGCCACACCCCCGAGGTTGTCTATAGTGTCCCAAATATTTTACTTAGCCTGGGGAATTAGGCTTTTTAAGTCAAGATTACAGGATCAAAGAGTTATCCCCCCGAGCCTCTTAGTATTAGAATCTCTTTCCGAAAGAAACTTTCGGTTATAAATTTTTTAATCTATACCTTTTGTTCCGTTAAACGCGAGATAGGCTGGGATAAGGAGAATTTATTAATTAGACCGGGATTGGTAACGGGATTGCCACGTCGCTCTCTTCGGTCGCTCCTCGCAATAACAATATATTCTTAATTAATATTCACAGTATTCAGGAGTGGGAATAACAGGTGGGGGTAGTGTTACGGTTGGTGTGATTGGAACCGTTGGTGTGGGGGTTGGTGTTGGAGTTGGCGTAAGTATTCCTGTTGGAGTTGGACATGTGATTGTTCCGGATTCGGAAAAGTCAGTAA
>Ga0210017_1005585_pt1 | contig 10012 bp, 16 predicted proteins | sample CryGeyCG2014_020_FD_183966 | JGI IMG/M metagenome (GOLD analysis project Ga0210017, IMG submission 183966) | Groundwater microbial communities from aquifer - Crystal Geyser CG08_land_8/20/14_0.20 (SPAdes) (version 2) | ecosystem: Environmental > Aquatic > Deep subsurface > Groundwater | place... | reverse complement strand
TATTATACCAAAACAAAAAGTTAAAAACAAAAACATTAAAACCCAAAAATTATCTTTTTCCTTTCATGGTTAGAATGCTGGAAGCAAAGATGTTGGCAATTTCCCTACGTTCTTTTATAAGATAATCGCATTCGGGCATTAACATTTTTGGTACCAAACCGCCATCTTTTAAAATTGCTAACCAAAAGATATATTCGTTGGATGATTTTAGGGTCTAGCTGTAGAAGTCGGACTTCTACAATACTTCGATACTTAATATTCCAGAGATTTGCTTTTCCAACTCTGGAAGTTTATTTTTAATAGTTTCCCAAACTAGTTCTAAATTTACACCAAAATACTCGTGAATTAACTTATTCCTCATCCCAGCAATATCCTTCCAGGGAACCTCGGGATTTTTTATTTTTAACTCCTTACTAAGATTCTTTGTTGCCTCTCCAATTATCTCAAGTGCTCTTAAGACAGCATATTGTTTTTCTTTATCTTCATAAAATTTCTCTTTGGGAACATCTTTTGTAAATCTCTTTATATCGGATATTGCATCTAAAATATGTTTTAAATAGGCCTTATCTTTTTTCATAAATTGTTTGCATCTCTTTTTTAATATCCTCTTTTATGTACGGATTTAGACTACTAAAAATCCCCAGATCTACTTTTCTTTTAAATATTCTTGTCAATTCGTCTTCTATCCGAACCAGATCCAAAAGACTTTTTCCACTATTTTTAGCGAACTCAATTGCTATATCAATATCGCTTTCCTTTGTTTCTTCCCTCCTAATGAAAGAGCCGAACACAGCTATAAAAATTATGTCTTCTTCTTTGCAAATCTTAGCCAGTTTTTCTTCCAATCCCCTTTTCTTTAACTCTTCTGGCAAATTTTTGATTTCAATTTTGATACTCATGGTTAATTTACCCCCCCTTAGAAATTTATTTGTTTTCTATTTTAACCTTGCTTATCTCTTCCGGCTGGCTGTAGAAGTCGGACTTCTACATACATTATAATAACCCTCCTGCAATTTTTAAAAATTTTTTACCCATAAACTAATAAAATAGGGACGTGCACATTTTTCTCTTTTATATCGGGTGGAAAAAGGGGCCTAACTCTATTTTTGTCAAAGATTAAAGATTAAAAACAAAAAGTTAAAAACAAAAACATTAAAACCCAAAAATTATCTTTTTCCATTTTTCATTTATGTCTTTGGTCTAGGTTTTTAATTTTTGGTCTTTATTTTTGGTCTTTGGTTTTTAATTTTTAATCTATCTGAACCTGACCCTATTTCTCGCTTTTGTGAAAATCCTGCCAACCCTATCTTTTCTTTATTTTAAATATTTTTCCAGAAAAATAAAAGTCTTTTTATACAATCCCGGGAATTCCTTAATGAAATTTTGAATTCTTTCATAAAGAATGTCTAAATATTCGTGGGCTAAAATGTTTCTTAAATTGGCCAGTCTTGAAAATTCTTCTGATGACTTGGCATCAAAACCAACCAAAAGAGCAAATTTAAATAATGCTTCTTTATAATCTCTTGGCATTTCTTTTTGCTCTGAAGCTAAAACAATTTTGGCAATGTCAATTGCGGCATTAATAATAGTTTCCACCCACCTTTCAACAATTTTTCTCTTATCCCAATTATTTAAATAATCTTGCCAGCTTAACTCTTTAAATTTATCTATTTTTTTAACTTCATCATTTAAAAAATCAAATCTTACCCTCAACCTTTCTTTTTCTTCTCTACTTAAAGATTTTGCCCGTTGTTTAATCCTCCAGAAATCTTCAATAAATTCCAGAAAATCCTCAGCCTCAGAGCTAGTTTTTAAATAAAGTTCCCAATATAATTTTTTATCCCCAATCTTTAATGGAATACCGGTTTTAAAAACATCTGAAACTAACATAGCCGGAGCATTGTTCAAACAAACTAAATCAACATTTTCATTAATAACTTGAGAAACTTTAGACCAAATCTCGTCTTCTTTTTTTATTGAAGGTTCTTTGAGATAAACCGCGACATCAAAATCAGATTCTTCCATTTCCAATCCTTTAGCATAAGACCCAAACAAAAAGGCCAAAATAACTGCTGGTTCTTTCTCAAAATATTTCTTCAGGGACTCAATTTTTTTAATCTCTTTTTGTTTATTCACCTCAATAAAGAAAACAGGGACACGTCCACTTTTTTGCTTGGGGAACAGAAAATAGGGACGTGCACATTTTAAACAAGAAATTTTAGTTTTCTTTTCTTTTGCTAAATTATTTTATTATTTTTCCCCGCAGCTGTTCTGCGGTGACAAAGCCGAACTGGCGGGAGTCAAAACTTGAAGGACCGGTCTGGTTGCTCAAAACCAGGTAAGTGCCTTTGGGTACGACCTTTCCTTCAAAAGATTCCCGAATAGTGTCGGCAAAAAGATAGGGCTGGCCTTCAGAATTTTTTTCAATGTTTCCTCCCACTTTTAAAAAAGCGCCCTCAAAGCTTATTTTGTTGCTTGGGACGGCTACTACTTTTCTTACAAACACTCCTCTGCCCTCAAGCATCACTGTCACCGCATCTCTTCTTTTTGCTTTGTTACAGTCAAAATACCCTATTAATTCTTTTACGGTTTCGCCCTGGTTTAACAGGGGGGCCATTGTGCTGTCGGTAATGGTAAGGCTCGCTTCGGTGTAGCATTTTGTTGTTCCGATTTTCAAAGATATACCATTACCAAAAAAATGCTGGTAACCCAGCCAGCCCAAAAGAACCAAAACAAATATCTCTATCAGGGTAATAATTGTTAACTTTTTAAATTTGGGCAAGGGAGACATAAAAATTTTAGATTAGATTAAATTTAGCGCTGGAGATATAAAAATTTCAAAGCTAAAAATTAATCCAATCCTTTAAATTAATCCGCCAAAGTTTTTCTTCGAAAAATTTAGGTGGATTAATCCTTTCTTTTATTTTACCAAAATCAAGGTTTGTCAACAAGTGTGGATAACTAAAACTTTTGTTATTCTGCAAAAGTCTGTTCTCTGTCAGTACCAGACGCTGACAGGCTAACTAAAACCCGCGGCAGAGCCGCGGGTTTTGGGACACTACGAGATTACGAGTCCAGGTCTCGTAGACAATTCAAAAAAAAATGTGCACGTCCCTATTTTCTCATAAATAGGGACGTGCACATTTTTAACCCTCCCTTCTTGGCCTTCCTTTCGACCTTAAGTTTATCTCCACCCCTCTCTTTCCAAAGAGCTCACTCATTTTTTCTTTAAAAGAGGCTGAACCAATCACTAATTTTCTTTCTTTCAAACCTAACTGTTCTTTCATCTTCTCATCATCTATCCCGGCGACGAACTCCCTGTAATTTTTCTGCCGTTCTCCCGGTGATTGACCAAATTTTTTGTAAAGCGGATCCTCGTCAATCAAATCCACCCATTTTTTTATTCCACCGATTTCAATTTTAACTCCAAATGGCTCACCATAGGCATAAAACCGATAACTCGACCAGCGCCACTCGCCCGGCTCCGCTACTAGCCCTACCCGCACCGGGTTTCGCTCAATATAAACACCTAATTTCTTGTGGTAGTCGCCCTCCTCAACAATCATATTTTTGTAGCGACCCTGCCAGAGATAACCAACTGTTTGATATTTCTCATGGTGATATTTGGTGTAAGTCTGGGTGATATCATGCATTGCCAGGGACAAAATCTTACCTTCTCCAACCTGAGGCTCTAAATGAAAATGATTCGGCATTAGACAATAATGATAGAGCTTAAATCCGTATTGGGCCTTATAGTGGGCCAAAATATGGAGGAAATGCTCAAAATCTTCATCGTCATTAAAAATGATTTGTTTAGCATTCCCGCGATTGAAAACATGATAGATGGCGTTATCGAAAACTAAACGAATGGTCCGGGGCATAAATATTATCTTGTTATTTTATTTATATTATTAGACCGTTAAATAATTCACTTTTTAATTCGTGTCATTCGGGTGAATTCGTATATTATAGAGTGTTGAACAATTATTTTTCAGCGTAATTTCAGCGTATAGTTCAGCGTAGTTCAGCGATAAAAACCATGTTTACGCTAAACAACGCAGATATCTACGCAGAACAACGCTGAACTATCAAAGGTCTCATATTAATATCGCTTTTAACCCGACACCAATCCACGAATGGACGCGAATTTACAAATAACTTACTTAAAACCAATTAATCAATGCTCTCATTATATCACTTGAATGAAATCAATTAAAATGTGCATGTCCCTATTTTTTCTCACTTGACATAATTTTAAAAAAGATTATGATTAAAAATAGGAAAATTAATTCAGTAAAAAATCATGAAACTATATATCACTCAATACATCGAAAATCTTTTGCGCAAAGCCGAATACGAATACGATAAAGAAACCAAGAGTTGGTGCGCCAGTGTGAATGATTTACCCGGTGCCTATGCTCAAGCAAATACCGTAGAAGAGGCAAGGGAACAGTTAGCTGAAGTAATTGAAGACTATATTCTGGTTAGCCTTCGGGAAAAACAGTTCTTGCCTGGATTTAAAAAGCCCTCTTTAGACAAAATCCAGGTCTAACCTTTCTCCCCTTCCCCGAAAGGTTCTAATAAAAAAGTTAAGAAAATTTGGATTTTCTGGTCCTTATTCTGGAACTCGGCATCAATACATGAAAAGGAATAGCGAAAAAATTTTCGTACCGAATCCTCACGGAAAAGATGTGGGTTTACCAATCATAAAGAAAATCATCTGCCAGTTCAAAATTTCAAACCAAGAATTTCTTGATCTCTAGCTTTATTTTGTTTTTTAAATAGTTTTTTAATCTTAGGGGCTGTTTTTTATTACTTAAAATAGACTCAACACTATTTCCTCACTGTTGACACGCAAGGAGGGGAGTGTAAGTCTCCCCGGGTCCATCCAAAAACCCGCGACAAAGTCGCGGGTTTTTGGGATACCACGAGATTACGAGTCCGGGTCTCGCCCCCCACCAAATTTTGGTGGGGGGCGAGGAGTAGACAATTTAAAAAATGTGCACGTCCCTATTTTCCCATCTTTATTCCATTATTTGTAAATATCGTGGGTATCTATATCGTAATAAATCGCTTCATTATTTTTAAGAAAACGAAATAACACTCGAAAGTTATCGTTAATATAAAAAGACCAAAAGGCGGAAAGTTCGCCTTTTAATTTATGAGTATTAAGACTGGGGTGAAAAGGATTGTTTTCAAATAGCAATATTTTTTGGCTGGCAATTCTCTGAAGATTTTTAGGTAAGCGATTGAATTGCTTTTCAAAATAAGGGGTGGTATGCGATTTAGAAATTTTTGGCATACTCTGGGAATTCGGATTTCAAAAAATCTTTAAAACTACGGCTTTTTCCTTTCCGCAAAGCCAATTCGCCTTCTATAATTGCCTTTATCGCTGACCGCAATTCCACATTCTCTTTAGAAATTTTTTCAAAACTCTTTCTGTCTATTATTAATAAATCATCCTTTATTAACTTTTTGGGAATAGTGATTGTAGTCATATATTAAGAGTGTTGAACAATTATTTTTCACCCCGTTAGAAATTTCGAAATTTAAAGGGATTTCTATTATTCAAGGATTCCACCAGAAAATTCTAAAATTTCTAACGGGGTTCAGCGTAGTTTGTAGTTCAGCGATAAAAACCATGTTTAGGTTGAATAACGCTGATAGCTACGCCGAATAACACTGAATTATTCAACGGTCTCATTTTAAAACTATCATTTTAAAAAAAAATTGTCAAGCGAGTGGACAATTCGAAAAAATGTGCACGTCCCTATTTTCCGGTCGAAACAAAAAATGGACGTATCCCTATTTCAAAAAAATGTGCACGTCCCTATTTTCCTTATAACTCATCTTATTTTCGCCTCCAAGGCCCTAACTCTCCCTTCCAAAGCCTCAAAATCTTCAATGTCCACTTTCTTTTTCAGAGAATTCTTAATTATTTCGATGTCATTTTTGATGATTGCAACATCATTTTTTGTAGTTTTAATATCATTTTTCACAATCTCGATATTCTCCTGAATAGAATCATACTGCTCCGAAATCAAAGCAACCTTGCCATCGAAATCCTCTCTGGTAACATCGAAATGCCTTTTGACTTCGTCAATTTTCTGATCGGTATGTTTTTTATATTCTTCTAAAATATTCTTAGTTTCTTCTGCCATAATCTAATTTCAGAATAGTAAACTTCAATTACTATGTCAAGTTTTTGTACTGGATGAGTATATTGGTAACGGTTAAGTGACAAATGAATGTCGACACCCTCAAATTTATTTTGAAGATCAACAAAAACTTAAAAGAATTAAGAAAATTAAATTTAAAATCAACCAAAGATCTAAAGAAAAGTGTCGACGTTTATATGTCATCTAACCGGTAACACTTATTTTTCCAAGGCCGGGCGTTGGTTAGTGGAAATACGGACAAAAAATGACTTTGGAGAAGTTGAGAAAATTGACCGCCTTGGTGAGAAAGCTGAAAAAGAAGATAGAAAAAATTTAACAAAAAATGGCCGGAGGAGAAAAATAGAGCTGACCCCATTGTCAAAAAATGGACATGTCCCTATTTTTGCTTTTTTAACCTTTATCAGACTTCGACCTTCTCTTTTATAAAATTTTTATACCAATTGTCATATTCCTGCGGAGTAACTAAGTGAATTTCAAAAGGAGAAAAAATTCCTATTTTTTGCCATATTTTAACCTTTATTTCCCTTTTCTTTTTTGCTGTTCTTAACTTTGGTGAAATGATAAGAATATCAATATCCCGCGGAACCTCTTCTCTTCTTAAGATCGAGCCGAAAATAAAAAGCCTCACGCCTCCCAAAAATCTTTCAGCCTCTTTTTTAATAATCTTTGCCCAACCCAGATAACTTTCAAAATATTTCTCTTGAGTCTTTCGTCGACTTAATACAACTTCTGTTAGTTTGCTCATACTTTTTGTAAAAATTTAATTAGATTTTTGGTAAACTCTTCCATTGATTTAATCTGATATCTGGAAAATTCAACTGGTAAATAGCAGGAGGTAATGTAGGCCTCTTCCAAATCAGCTATTGCTTGAGCATATTTTTCTCCAAATTTTTTAACTTCGCCTTTCTTGTTATAAGCTTTACCTAAATCTGCCAACAAATCACGCAGGCTATGAGTTTTAGGGAAATCAGCAATTTTTAAAAATAAATAATATTTTAAGTAGAACTGACAAACCTGCTCTAAATGAAAAGCGGCCAAAAACCATTTCTTACGAGAAATATCGTATTTGGCATCCTCAAAAAAAGCCTCTGCTTTTTCTTTAAGAAAATCTGCTTTTGCCATAGTGCATCAATTTTATTATATCATAACAAAAAACCCGCACAATGCGCATCCCTAATTTTCTCCATTTTGACCCCTTTTTTCTCCAACAAAAAATACACGGGTTTCACCCATGTATTCTCCTTTTGGGATGGGTGGGGTGTGTAGAGTGTGTGGGGTGTGGGGTGTTTAACACATCGCGCACGGATAAAAATAAATGCTTCAGGCATAGTTTGAAGCATTTACCGGGTTTGAAAGAAAAGAGGGTCTGACCCCTTTTTCACAGTAGACAATTTGAAAAAATGGACGTGTCCCTATTTTCCTGTCAAAACTAACGGGGTGGAAAATGGCATCATCAAAAGTTAAACGACGGCCTCTTGGCATATTGTAATGACAATAGCACAGATAAAAAAAATCAAAAAGGGAGAATTAGCTCCCGTTTTTGTTTTGTCTTAAAATTCCTATTCCTAAAAATTCAGAAACGTCCCTATTTTTTGTGATTCGGGATATCGCCTCCTTACCCCATTTTTTTCTCCAGCAGCTCGAGACGTTTCTCAAAAATTTTAAATTCCTCTCGATTAACTTTTTCTTTCAGGTCATCTTTGATGACATGTAAATCCATTTTAATAATTTCGATGTCCTCCGTATTTTTTGCCACCATATCGCGAATTGCCAAAAGTTGTTTTTGAATTCCCGTAGCTGACTCGGCGACTAATTTTACTTGCGATTTAAAATCTTCACCTAAAACTCCTAAGTATTTTTCATATTCTTCGCGCTGCTCTTTTAAAATTTCGTTCAATTTTTCTTTTTGAATTTCCATAAAAATATTTATTTACCGGTATCACTATTTTACATTCTAACTTAACAAGAGCTCTTGTCAAATCAAGATAAAGGGGCCTGACCCCTTTTACCATTTCACAAAACAGCTAAAAAGAAACGGAAAACCGGCTTGTGCTTCCTCCGAGGAAGCACAAGTGCCCAAAAGGAATTAGGGGAGAAGAAGCATTTTTACGAACAAAAAATGACTTTAATTGTAACAATCGCTGTCTGTTACATTGGGGCTTGGGGTTGTGGAAAGAAACTCAGTGTCGGGTACTGATTGTTTTGGAATGGACATATCCCTCGTTTTCCACTCTATAAAAGCTTCTGAAACTCTCTATCCGTCAGCCCGGCATCGCGGATAATTCCTTTTAAGGTGTAAGGGTTCAGCCGGTTTTGGCGAGGAATGGTAATTTTTCTCCGGCCATCAGTCATTCCGGTATGCTTTCCACCCGGCTTGGAAATCCAAAAACCGGCCTTTTGAAAGGCCTTGACAGCTCGCGCATGAGAAACGTCGGTAAAAAGCATGATTAAGTGACTGCCACCTCAACCTCACGGAGTTGGGCGCCTCTTAAATCTTCCTTCTCCATCTCAAGATAAGTAAAAATAGCGTCTTTAATATTTTCTAAAGCTTCCTTCTCGGTTCTTCCCTGACTGTGACAGCCCGGCAGAGCCGGTACGCGAACATCATAACCATATTCACTTTTATGAACTACCACTGAGTATTTCATGTTTTTATCATATCCTTTTGAAAAGTAATGTCAATGGTCTGCACGAGACGGGGACATTGTTAACACTTATTTTCCAACACCGGGTGTTGGTTAGTGCGAACTAAGGCTACTATTTTTTCCAAATTTAGTCTTTCTTATGTATAAATTCTTTTGGTGTTAAAATTGATAAATTATATTTTTGAGCAAATTTCAATACTTTAGGGTTGAGAAAATCCTTTTTATCCAAAGTAAGAAGGAAGTTAGCATTCTCAACGGCAGAAATTAAAACTGGTGCATCATCTTTATTAATTATTTTTGAAACTTTTTTTAATGAAGATCTTGAAGGATTAGATAAAATTCTTATTTTTGAAAACCCTAATAAAGAAAATAGATGGCTTTTAATCTCCTCTTTTTGAGGAAGCTTTTCCTCTATAACCTCTAATGTTTCCTCAAGAACATAGTTATTTATTAAAAATCGATATTTATCTTTTAATTGAGAAAGAATATAAAAAGAACCGCCCCGGGAAGAAAGTAGAGCGGTAATTAAAATACTGGTATCCAAAACGACCCTATTTTTTCCCATAATATTTCTGATAGAGTTTTTTTCTAACTTTCTTTGTCGCAGCCCTAATCATTTGCCAATTTTTTTCATCAACATCAAAATCAGGCTTTTCCAAAAACGAACGCTTTAGAAACTCAAGATCTCTTTCGATGTTAAAAATTTTTTCTTTAATCACTTGCTGATTCATATTTTAAAAATAACAAATTATATTTTAAAGTCAAGGGTCTACACGAGATGAATACATCAGTAACACTCATTTTTCCAACACCGGGCGTTGGTTAGTGGAAATACGAACAAAAGGTAGTTTTGGAGGAATTAAGAAAATTGACCAGTTTGATGGGTAAATTGGAAAGAAGAATTGCTAATCTGGAACGAAAACTGGCACATTGACTATGACTATGACGATGACAGCTGCTTGGTAAAACCTTTTACTCTTTTTGCTAAACTACTGGCTTTTTGCATAGAAGTTTATTTCAACCCTAAATCTCCTTGCATCTTTATAAATATCCCATTCTCTAAACCTGAATCCAAATTTGTCATCGTCAAAAGTCATGGTCAAAAGTCATGGTCAAAACACGGCAATGGTTGACCCTTGGGCAACAACAACCCAGAAATTCAGAAACGTCCCTATTTTCTAACTTCAA
>Ga0210017_1005583_pt1 | contig 10014 bp, 8 predicted proteins | sample CryGeyCG2014_020_FD_183966 | JGI IMG/M metagenome (GOLD analysis project Ga0210017, IMG submission 183966) | Groundwater microbial communities from aquifer - Crystal Geyser CG08_land_8/20/14_0.20 (SPAdes) (version 2) | ecosystem: Environmental > Aquatic > Deep subsurface > Groundwater | place... | reverse complement strand
AGCGAAGGAACCCCCCCCCTTCTGAATCTCCCCCTTAAAAAGGGGGAGAAGAAAAGATGACAAAGATTAAAATATGCGGAGTGACAAATGAGAAAGACGCGAAGTTTATCTCAATGTTAGATGTGGATTATATCGGCATTAACCTTGCCACCGGAACGAAAAGAGCGGTTTCGGAAAACGCTCTTTTGAAAATTACATCCGTTATACCGCCTTACATTATTCCCGTCGCCGTTATGATAAATCCCGAATTGAAGGACATAAAAAGAATTTTAAAAAAAACGGCAATCACTCATTACCAGCTTCACGGCTGCGAGAGCGTCGATTTCGTGATGAGAGCGAAAGAATTGGGAGTGAAAATCATAAAAGCGTTCAGGCCGAAAAACGCCTCCGAAGCGCTCATCGCGGCGGAGTTTCTTGAAGCCGCTGATTATTTTCTCATAGACGCATATTCACAGCATCTACCGGGGGGCACGGGCAAAGAAGTTTCTTTTAGCCGCGCAAAAAAAATGAAAGAATTAGGAAAACCGCTTTTCCTCGCAGGAGGTTTAAATCCGGATAATGTGGCGGACGCCATAAGAGAGGTTTCTCCTTTTGCCGTTGATGCGGCATCGGGCGTTGAGAAGACCCCGAGAAGCAAGGACATTGAAAAAGTCAGGTGCTTTATCAGGGCGGTGAGGGGGAAGAGTGAAGAGTGAAGAGAAAACCCCCTCTCAATCTCCCCCTTGGAAAGGGGGAGAAGACAGGGAAGAGGGAAGAGAAAACCCCCTCTCAATCTCCCCGCCTACGGCGGGAGAAGACAGAGAAGAGTGAAGAGAGGGTACTTCGGCGATTTCGGGGGGCAGTTTGTGCCTGAGACGTTGTTTCAGCCGCTTAAAGAACTTGAAGACGCATTCGGTGTGATGAGAAAATCAAAAAAATTCAAAAAAGAGCTCACCTCGCTTCTTCAAAATTACGCCGGACGGCCGACGCCCCTCTACTTTGCGGAAAATCTTTCAAAACATTTTGGGAGAAAAATATATCTTAAACGCGAGGACTTGCTGCACACGGGAGCTCACAAAATCAACAACGCTCTCGGACAGATACTTCTTGCCAAATACATGGGAAAGACCAGGATTATCGCCGAGACCGGAGCGGGACAGCACGGCGTTGCATCCGCCACGGTTGCCGCTCTTTTCGGAATGAAATGCGACGTTTATATGGGCGCTGTTGATATAAAGAGGCAGTCCGCTAACGTTGCCCGAATGGAACTTCTTGGCGCGAGAGTTCTTCCCGTTTCCTACGGCGCCGCCACTCTCAAAGAAGCGGTGAGCGAAGCCATACGCGACTGGATTGCTACGACCGGAAATTCCTATTATCTTATCGGCTCCTGCGTCGGCCCTCACCCTTATCCTTTGATTGTCAGGGAATTTCAGTCGGTAATCGGCATTGAGACCAAAAAACAATTTGCGAAGCATCCGGGCGGCGTGCCGGATTATCTCGTCGCCTGCGTCGGCGGCGGGTCCAACTCCATAGGTTTTTTTCATCCGTTTTATAAAACGCGCGCCAAATTTATCGGCGTTGAAGCCGGCGGCCGAAGCGGCGCATCTCCCCGGAATACGGCCGCCTCAATAAATTACGGTTCGCCCGGCGTGCTTCACGGAAGTTACAGTTATATTCTTCAGGATAAAAACGGCCAGATTCTTGAAACACATTCTATCGCGCCGGGTCTGGATTATCCGGGCGTCGGTCCCGAGCACAGCTTTTATTACAAAACGCGGCGGGCCGAATATGTGACGGTGAAAGACGGGGAAGCGCTGAAAGCGTTCAAACTTCTTTCGCGTATTGAAGGGATTATTCCCGCTCTTGAATCGGCTCACGCCATCGCATATATGAAAGACCTTGCCGCCGGCGGAAAAATGCGGAAAAACGAAACCGCGTGCATCTGCCTTTCGGGAAGAGGCGATAAGGATATGGGGATTACGCTGAAAAAATGAAAATGAAAAAACCCCCTACTTTTTCTCCCCCCTTAGAAGGGGGGAGATTGAGAGGGGGGAAAACGAGCGTGAGTTTTGAGGTCTTCAAGAGAAGAAAGGCGCTTAATATGTTTTTTGTCGGGGGTTTCCCTGACATTGAGAAGACATCAGAGCTTTTAAAATTGCTTCCGAAACTCGGATGCGACATCGTAGAAGTCGGCGTTCCCTATTCCGACCCTCTCGCTGACGGGTCTGTTATAAGGACTTCTTACAGCGCCGCGCTTGCCCGCGGGATAACGCTTGACGGAATTTTGAAAACAATCAAAGCCGTCCGCAAGGACGTTCCCGTGCCTATTGTGCTTCTGATTTATGAAAATCTGATTATGAAAAAAGGGGAAGATGTTTTCATCAGGGAAATGGCGGAATGCGGTGTGAACGGCGTTATTGTGCCGGATTTACTTTTTCCTTTCTCAAACGTTTTTGCGGATAAATGCAGAGATGCGGCAATAGCTTTTATTCCTCTCGTCTCGCCCAAAACATCTCTGGCCCGCGTGGAGAAAATATCCGAGCGCGGCGGCGGTTTTCTTTATTACGTAAATGTGGAAGGCGTAACGGGAGAAAGACGGAAGCTTCCGGAAAATATAAAGGCGCAGCTTAAAAAAATAAAAAGCTCATCAAAACTGCCTGTTCTCAGCGGCTTCGGTATTTCGCGTCCTTCTCACATCAAAAGCATTAAAAAATATGTTGACGGCGTAATTATTGGAAGCGCTCTCCAGAAAAGGATAAACGCGGGCCAGAAAATAGAAGGTTTCGTCAGGGAGATGAGATGTTCTTTATAAAGAAATCGGAAGACGGTTTGTGGATGAAATGTCTTTCGTGCAATGAGATTGTTTATAAAAAACAGCTTATACAGGACAGTTACATCTGCTCAAAATGCGGAAACTATTTCACAATCGGAAGCAAGCAGTATATAGAACTTCTAACGGACGCCGGTACTTTTGAAGAGCTTTTTACCAACATTTTTACGGCCGACCCTTTGAAGTTCAGGGACATAAAAAAATACCCGAAGAAGATTAAAGAGGCGCAGAAAAAGACGGGTCTAAAAGAATCGTTTACGGGAGGGCTTTGCAAAATCAAAGGCATAACGGCGTTACTGGGCTGTCTTGATTTTTCGTTTATGGGCGGCAGTATGGGTTCCGTCGCCGGCGAAAAGATTACAAGGCTCGCTGAAAAAGCTCTTGACGATAAACTTCCTCTTGTGATTGTATCGGCTTCGGGCGGCGCCCGCATGCAGGAAGGAATCATTTCTCTGATGCAGATGGCGAAAACCGCGGGGGCTCTGGAGCGTCTGGCCCAGGCCCAGATTCCTTATATATCCGTTCTGACGAACCCGACGACGGGCGGTGTCTCCGCCAGTTTCGCGTTTCTCGGGGATGTAATTATAAGCGAGCCGAGAGCTTTGATAGGTTTTGCGGGGCCGCGGGTTATAGAACAGACGATAAGACAGAAACTGCCGGAGGGTTTTCAAAGAGCGGAGTTTTTGCTTGAAAAAGGACAGATTGACATGATAGTGGAGCGGCGCGACCTTAAAAAAACCGTCGCCGGTCTTCTTACGGTATTTCTTAGAAAAAACGGGAAAGTATAAATAGGAGGAATTCTTATGGAAATGATGAATGTTTGGGATGTGGCGAGGAAACAACTTGCGAATGTTGCGGAGAAAATGAATCTTGAATCGTGGATCTATAATAAGCTCCGCGAGTGCAAGAGAAGTTTAATCGTTTCGATTCCCATCAGGATGGATTCGGGCGATGTGAGCGTTTTTGAGGGCTACAGGGTTCAGCACAACCTTGACAGGGGTCCTGCTAAGGGAGGCATCAGAATTCATCCGCAGGTAAATCTTGACGAAGTGAAAGCCCTTTCAATGTGGATGTCGTGGAAATGCGCTGTCGTAAATATTCCCTATGGAGGCGCAAAAGGCGGAATCTGTTGCGACCCAAGCAAACTTTCTCTTAAAGAACTTGAACATCTTGTCAGGAGATACACCTCGGAAATCGGAATAATAATCGGTCCGGAAAAGGACATTCCCGCCCCGGATGTGAATACAAACGCTCAGATAATGGCGTGGGTTATGGACACATATTCCATGAACGTCGGTTATTCCGCGCCCTCCGTTGTTACGGGAAAGCCGGTCAGCATCGGAGGGAGCGCCGGGAGGCCTGAGGCAACGGGAAGGGGGATTGCGATAATAGTTGACAAATTACTTGAAAAAATATCCCAAAACATTGAAAACACAAGGATTATAGTTCAGGGATTTGGCAATGTCGGCGGTGTTTTCTGCGACATTATATCAAAAGCCGGCGCGAAAATAATCGGCGTTTCGGATGTGAGCGGAGGTCTCTACAATAAGAAAGGCATTAATATTGAGGCATTAAAAAAATATGTTGCCGAAACGGGTTTTATCAAAGGTTTCAAAGGGTGCGACGCCGTAAGTAATGATGAACTTCTTGAACTTGAATGCGATATTCTTGTTCCGGCGGCTCTGGAGAATCAAATAACGAACAAAAACGCTTCAAAAATAAAGGCGAAATTTATCGTTGAAGGAGCAAATGGTCCGACAACGCCGCCCGCAGATGAAATTCTACAGGATAAAGGAATTGTTGTTGTGCCGGATATTCTCGCAAATGCCGGGGGCGTGACGGTCTCGTATTTTGAATGGGTGCAGAATCTTCAATCCCTTTTCTGGAGTTATGAACAGATAAATAACACCCTTCTTAAAATAATGATGAAGGCCTTTGATGAAGTGTGGGCGATAAAAGAGGAAAAAAAGTATCCCACGCGCCTTGCCGCGTATGTTCTCGCTGTTGGCAGGGTCGCCGAGGCGGTGCGACTGAGAGGAATTTATCCGTAAATGTATTGAGAAAAGACGAAATGGTATGAAAAAAATTCTCGTCCTCGGCATCGTCTTTGCAATAGGAACCGTCCCCAATATCTGGTCTTCGGGCAATTTTATAGAAAGAATAGAAATATCCGGGAATAACACCATCAGCGCGAAAAAAATAATGAAAAAAATTTCCGCGCAGGCGGGAGATATTTATTCCGAAGAACTTCTGCTGGGCGACGTCAAAAGAATTTATGAAATGGAGAAATTTGACAATGTCACAGTGGATGTTTCAACCGGCGTAAAAGGCGTTGCGGTAAAATTCATTGTTACCGAAAAGCCGCGCTTTAAAAAATATAAGTTTGTGGGGAATAGCATTGTCTCATCCGGTAAACTCAAGGAAAAACTGACTTTATCAAGCGGCGATTATTTTTCCGTTTCGGCCGTTATGGACGAAGTGAGGAAAATGCAGGATGTTTACAAAGAGGAAGGGTTCTCAAAAGCGAAGATAACTCATTTTATCAATGAGCCGGATGAAAAAGGGAAAAGCGTTGTTACGATTTATGTTGAGGAAGGCCCGAAAGTGAACGTGCAAAAAATAAATTTCCCGGGCGTAAAAGAAGTGAAAGAGAAAAAAATAAAGAATATGATTGAAATAAAGGAAAAGAAAATCTTTAATCCCGACAAACTTGAGGCCGATGTGGCAAAAATAAAGGAATTCTACAGGGATTCGGGCTTTGTCAGGTTTGATGAGTCAAAGCCGTATATCTACTACGACGAATCGGGAGAAAACGTTTGCATCACGGTTTTTATATACGAAGATAAGAAATATAAATTCGGCGATATAAGTTTTTCGGATACGGCCGTAAAGAAAAAAGAGGATTTAAAAAAAATTCTCAAAGATTCAAAAATCAAAAAAGGTTCTGTTTACAGCGCGAAAAATGAAAAGAATTTTCTTGACGGCATCCAGACACTTTACTCCGATGGCGGTTATCTTAAAGTTCTGATTGACCCGCAGTATACCTATGACGGCGATAAAGTGGACGTGTGTTATGATATTAGCGAAGGTCCGCAGGTTTTCATAAACAGTATTTATCTTGAAGGAAATAGAAGAACAAAGGATTTTGTTGTCCGTCGTGAAATCCGCGTGAAAAACGGAGACCCGTTTAAACTGACGGAAGTGAGAGAATCGCAGAGAAGAATTTTTAACCTCGGTTTTTTTTCGGATGTGAGGATTCTTCCTACGGACACGCATACACCGGATAAAATGGACCTCACCTTTCATGTGGAGGAACAGCAGACGGGCATGCTTTCTATGGGAGCCGGTTATTCTTCCGTTGACCGTCTTGTCGGCACGTTTCAGGTGACGGAGAGCAATTTTAGGGGTATGGGACAGAAACTTTCGCTGATGTGGGAATTCGGGAAAAGAAAAAAGAACTACAATCTTTCCTTTACGGAGCCGTATTTTTTCGGCAGGAATGTTTCTTTCACTTCCTCAATTTACGATGTTGACAGAGTCAGGGAATACGTGAGTTCTTCCACGGTGAGCGATTCTTATTCCGAACACAAGAGGGGCGGCAGCATCGGTTTCGGTAAACGGTTCGGCGATAAATATCAGGTGAATCTGTCTCACTCTTACGAGGCCGTCCGGCTGCTTAATGTAAATTCGGCGTATATGATAGAGCAGCAGAAATTGTCACGCGAAAGAGGCATAACGTCAACGACCAGAATTTCCTCAACGAGGGACACGCGGGATTATTTCTGGGACCCGCGCACCGGAAGCATTCACAAGTTATCGGAAGAAGTGGCAACCGGTATTTTCGGAGGGCAGAACTTCTTTCACAGAGAGAGGGCGCAGGCGTCATATTTCATCCCACTTGTATGGAGGTTTGTTTTCGTGGCGAATTTTGAGGTCGGCGCCGTTCACGGCTACGGTTCCACTCCCGAAGTGCCGATTTTTGAGAAATTTTATATCGGCGGCGGAGAGTCGCTGAGAGGTTACGATTATCGCGGCGAGGTCGGTCCTCCCGAGGGCGGAAGGTTTATGTCAGCCAATAATTTTGAAGTGAAATTTCCGCTTGTCCGAGAGAATAAGATGACGGTTCTGCAGTGGGCGTTCTTTTTTGACTTCGGCGGTTTGTGGTATGACCAAAAAGATATAGAATGGTCATGGGGCGCGACTCAGGATAATTTTAAGAGGGGCTACGGAATGGGAATAAGGTTTAAGATCCCCGCTTTCCCCGTGCGTCTTGATTGGGCGAAGGGTCTTGACCACGTTAAGGGAGAATCGCAGACACAGTGGTACTTTACCATCGGAGACATTTTTTGGTAAAATTACACTTTGAGAAATTGAACGATTTGAGGGAAAGTTGAAAAATTAATTAAATGATTAATAAAATGAAAGTGAGCGCGGTCGGGTTATTCCTCTTCACTCTTCACTCTTCACTCTTCACTCTTCTGCAGGCGGAAACGATTTCAACGCAGAAAATCGCTTTTGTTGACATTGAAAAAATTTATTCAAAATTCAAAATGAAGGAACTCGCCGAGAAAGAGCTTGATGCGAGAGAAGAAAATTACAGAAAAAAAGCGGAAGAAATAGACCAGAAAATAAGAGCGCTTGAAGCCGCGCGGAATGTGAAGCAGGAAGAGCCGGCGACTCAAAAGGTTATTATTTCAACTTCTGTAACGGGGAACTTCGGCGAGGACATTCAAACGTCCACAGCCGCGGCTTCTGATGTGGGGCTTTTGCCTGCGGCCGGCGCGCAGGAGACCCCCGAAATTTCCACAGCCGCTGCCCCGTCGCCACCCCCGCCGAGCGGTCCGAGTGTGGAAGAGCAGATTGAGGAACTTTCAAAAGAGAAGGAAGAACTTTCAAAAGAAGCCGAAAGCAAACTTGATTTGATGAAAGGTGAATTTACCGCGCAGATTATGGGGCATATTTACGACGCTGTGAAAGAAGTCGCCGCCGCCGGCGGTTATAATGTCGTTATAGATAAAAGCAATTGCCTCTACGGCATTCCGGAAACCGACCTGACGGAAGAGGTTCTTGAAAAACTTAAATGAAACTCAGCGAACTCGGGAAAAAAATAGATGCGCGGCTCAGGGGAGATGATGTTGAAATAAAGGATATTTCCGGCATTGATTTCGCAGGCGCCGGCGATATTACTTTTGTTTCCAATCCCAAATATCTTTCAAAACTGAAAGAAACAAAAGCGTCCGCTGTCATAGTCGGGGAAGGGGTCGCCACGGCCATCCCCGCGCTCGTCAGTAAAAATCCGTATCTTTCATTTGCGAAAGCCATTTCCGTTTTTAGAGCCCCGCCTCCGAAAATTCCGCCGGGCATAGACGCTCTGGCGGTCGTTCGGGAAAATGCGCAGATATCCGCAGACGCCGCCGTCGGGGCTTTCAGTTATATTTCATCCGGCGCGAAAATCGGCGAAAACACGGTCATAATGCCGCAGGTCTTTGTGGGCGAAGATGTCTCAATAGGCGATGAGTGTTTCATATATCCGAATGTGACAATACGCGAGAAAGTTGTTCTCGGGAATAGAGTCATAATTCATTCGGGCAGCGTCATCGGCTCCGACGGTTATGGTTATGTCAGGGCCGGGGCGACACAAAGAAAAATACCGCAGGCGGGAAACGTCGTTTTAGGCGACGATGTGGAGATAGGTTCAAACGTCTCCATTGACAGAGGCACGATAGATTCCACCGTCATCGGCAAAGGAACCAAGATAGACAATCTCGTGCACATCGCGCACAACGTCAGAATCGGCGAGAACTGTCTCATACTCGGGCAGACGGGTATGGCTGGAAGCACCATCGTCGGCAACAACACCGTTCTCGCTTCGCAGTCGGGAATCGCCGGTCATTTGCGGATAGGAAACAACGTTGTCGTCGCGGCGAGAGGCGGCGTCATAAAAGACGTCGGCGACGGGGAAATCGTTTCGGGATTTCCCGCGAGGAAACATTCCGAAATGATGAAAGTGTACGCGGCGATGATGAAGTTGCCCGAAATCCTCGCAAAAATGAAAAAATGAAAATAAAGGAGAAAAAATAATGGCAAAACAGAGAACAATCAAAAGCGAAGTTTCGTTTTCCGGAATGGGTCTGCACACTGGCCAGGAATCAACGATAACATTCAAACCCGCTCCGGAAGATTCAGGGATATACTTTCTGAAAAACGGCGTCAAGGTTCTGCCGGACGTCTTAAAGGTCTCAAACACCGTCAGGGGCACGACAATAGGCGAAGGCAAAAATGAAATTCACACCGTTGAACATCTGATGGCGGCGTTTCTCGGTATGGGCATAGACAATATCTGCGTTGAAATTGACGCGGACGAGCCGCCTATCGGAGACGGAAGCGCTCTGCCTTTTGTCGGAATGATAGAAAGAGCCGGCATTTCCGAGCAGTTGAAGGATAGAAAATTTTATACCCCGTCTCAGAAAATCGCTTACTGCGAAAACGATGTGAAAGTGGAAGCAGAACCTTCCGATAAACTGAAAATATCGTTTACGCTGGAATATAAACATCCTTTTATACAAAAACAATATCTTGAATTTGAAATTACGGAGGATGTATTCAAGAAAGAAATAGCTCCGGCGAAGACATATTGTTTTGATTATGAAATTGAACAACTTGAGGCGCTTGGCCTTGCGAAGGGCGGCAATTTAGATAATGCGATTGTGATAGGCGAAAAAGGAATACACAACGAAGAAATTATGACTTTTAAGGACGAGTTTGTCAGACACAAGATTTTAGACCTGATGGGCGATATTTATCTGCTTGGGCGGCCCATAAAAGCGTCTATAACCTCGTTCTGCGGAGGACACACTTCAAATACGGCTCTGGCGAAGCTCTTTGCAGATGATATGGAAAAACATCCGGGTCAGAAGGAAACGGAAGGGAAAACGATTGAACTTGATATTGAAAAAGTAAAGGAGTCGCTGCCGCACAGGCCTCCGTTTCTCTTTGTGGACAGCGTCAGCATAAAAAAGGTGAGAGAGAAAGCGGTGGGTAAGAGAAAAATACGCGCCGACGAGTGGTATTTCAAAGGGCACTTCCCGGATTACCCGATTCTTCCGGGCGTCCTGATGGTGGAGGCGCTCGCCCAGACGGCGTGCGTGCTGCTTCTTTCCGAACCCGAATACAGAGGGAAACTTCCGTTTTTTATGGGCATAGAC
>Ga0210017_1005567_pt1 | contig 10035 bp, 8 predicted proteins | sample CryGeyCG2014_020_FD_183966 | JGI IMG/M metagenome (GOLD analysis project Ga0210017, IMG submission 183966) | Groundwater microbial communities from aquifer - Crystal Geyser CG08_land_8/20/14_0.20 (SPAdes) (version 2) | ecosystem: Environmental > Aquatic > Deep subsurface > Groundwater | place... | reverse complement strand
GACCTTCGAAAAGGCGAGCGAAGACGTTTATTCGGCTATTTCCGCCTGCAAGGCCGGTTTCGCCGGACCTGTAAAGATAAAAGACAGGTTTACGGGTAAACCCGGGTTCAAACCGCTGAAGACCGTTATAGCCGATTGGCATCTTAAAGGCGTGCTCAACGGGATTTCCGGCGCCAATAAAGACGACGCGCATACGGTGAACATAAATCTGGAACGGGATTACGCTCCGGACCTTTTCGCCGACCTGAAAAACGCCTCCGCCGGAGATCTCTGTCCGCATTGCGGCGCGGGTCTCTCTTTCGTAAAAGGCATAGAAGTGGGCCAGACCTTCAAGCTCGGCACCAAGTATTCCACGTCCCTTAAATGCGATTTTCTGGACGAGCATCAGAAAAGCGTGCCTATGGAAATGGGTTGTTACGGCATAGGCGTTTCCAGGACCGTGGCGGCGGCCATAGAGCAGAATAACGACGAGTACGGAATAATCTGGCCTTTGACCATAGCGCCTTTCCATATTTCCCTCGTCACGGTGGAGACCGAGGATAAGGTAATTTACGGCAAGTCCGAGGAGATCTATAATCAGATCCTGGGGACCGGACTGGAAGCGCTCTGGGACGACCGCAACGAGAGGCCCGGCATAAAATTCAAGGATTCCGACCTGACCGGCATACCTTACAGGATAGTGGTCAGCCAGAAGACGCTTAAGGACGGAGAAGTGGAATTCAAGAAGCGGGACGAAAAAACCGCCTCGAGGATAAAGCTGGAACTGATAGGGGAAAAGCTTGAGGAAATAAAAAAACTGCTTCCCCCCATTTAAAGAATGCCGCCTATTCCTGCCGGCGGTATGGGCGAACCGCCCGCGTGAAATCGAAAGTCCGCTTCAGGCGGAAAGCGGTTGGCGAGTTTACTGAAAAATCCTTATAAAACAAAATCCCACATTTTCACGCTATAGCGTGAAAATGTGGGAAGTCGTTTTTTTTAAATCTTACCAGTTTTCCGGGTCGTAAAAGTAGTCCGGCTGCGGAGGAGGGAGGGGGGCTCCCCGCACGTCCAGCCCCGGATATTTAGCGTAGTCGGAAATATACGGGAGCCGTGTTATGCACACTACCCGGTTCACGTTGTACATGTTGCTCATGCACCATTCTATTTTTTCCTCATTCGTCATGGCGGGCGGAGGAGGCGGGGCCGGCGGCAGGGAGGCGTAATACTGCTGGTAATAGGCGACGCGTTCGGCGCATTCCACGGCGACTTTTTTCATTATAGCGGCGCGGTCGTGAGTGGTGGTGCATACCGTTTCCGGCGGGATATTGGATTTTATCCCCGCATTTATTCTTTGCGGATCGTCCGGATACCATGGACTTCCTGCAGACCCGTTGCATTGGTTGTACCAATAGCCCCGGCTGCTGTAAGCGCCGCGCATGTACATGCCCCGGTAGTGGTATGAACCGTTGAATTCAGCGTCCGGACCCGAGGGAGGCGGCCCGCTGAAGGCGTCGCCGGAATACCAGTGACCCCAATTGATCGAGTCGGAGAAATAGCCGGCGCCCGGTTCCACAAAAGCTGGCCAGCCGACTTTCGGGCATTTTTTATAGCAATCCCACCTCTCCGGCTCTTTTCCTCTTCCGCCGGTTCCGGGTTTTATGTCGCATTTCTTTTTTCCGGCCGCCCCGACCGCCTTATTGCCGGAACCGGCGCCGCTGGAATTGGAACTGCCGGAGCCTGACGAGGAAGCGCTTTTATTGGAGCCGAAACTTATGCCGGCTCCGCCTAAAGTTGTTCCACCCTCAAAATTCCCGAAAACCGTTTCGGTCGAAAGTTTTGTCTGGCTAAAACCGGTTTTTCCCACCCTGACGACAGACCGTTCTCCGGCCTGCAAACTATCGAAATCCGCCACGCCACATATCGCCGCCCCCATAAAAATCCGGAATACAATTTTTGTCATGATACCCTCCTCAAAACATCCAAAACGGTCTCAATCGTAACCTGTTAACCGGCGACCAAAGCCCGCCGGTATATTACAGCAGACAACTCCCGGGAATTCAATAATTTGCGCCGTTTTCCCCCCGTTTTTTTACTTTGCTTTGATACTTTTATTTGTTAGAATTTTTTTAGGCGCAGGGAGTGAAAGTTATAAAAACCCGGCGCGCTTGCCGGAGGAATAATAATATGAAAACCAATGATTTCCTGAAGTTCATGAACAAGGTTAAGATGTACGACCTGACCCAGCCTTTGAGTATTCACACGCCTCCGTGGCCGAGTTATATGCCTCTTCAGGTCCAGTATTTCAAAAGAATAGCCGGCGCGCATATGGGCCAGGGCGCCAATGGCCAGATAATAAAGACCTCGAACCACGTGGGCACCCATATGGACGGCGAGATACACTTTTTCGGAGCCGGCAGGACCATCGGTCAGGTCCCGATGAACGAATGGGTAGGCGAGGCCGTGGTCGTGGACATCTCCAAAGACGTGGGCGATTACGACCTTTACGAGCCGGAACTTCTCATGAAAAAGGCCGAGATAAAGAAGGGCGATATCCTGATAATAAACACCGGCTACCACAAGTACGCCTGGTACGAGAAGAATTCCGACGAGGTCAGGTATTTCTGCAAGCATCCCGGTCCCGGTCCGAAGTTCCATAAATGGGCGCTGGAGATGAAATTCAAGTGGATAGGCGTGGACTGCGGCAGCGCCGACCACCCGATGAACACCATAATAAGGAACTGGCATCCCAAACTTTTCACGGAGGCCGAGAACAAGCTGGTAAAAAATTACGGCAAAAAATGGGATGAAATGTTCCCGACCGAGGAATACTACCAGGTGATGCATCTGAAGCTTTTCCCGAAGAGGCTCGTTCACGCGGAGAACATCGGCGGCGAGATAGACAAGCTTTCGAACAAGAGATGCTGGCTGGGCTTTTTCCCCCTCAAAGGAATGGAGCTCGAATCCGCCATGGGCAGAGTGGTGGCGTGGAATATGCAGGCTGGAAATTAGAAATCAGTAATTAGTAAACAGGGCAAAGGAGTTCCTCGGTTTCGCTGATTACTAATTACTCGTTACTGTTTACTTGCAGTGGAGGTAAAAAACTATGCCTATAACGGCTGATTTCGAATATACCAGGGTAAAAGATCTGAAGGAAGCTCTCGAGCTCAAGTCCGAATACGGGAAGGGCGCCAGGGTGCTGGCCGGCGGAACCGACCTGCTGGTGCATTTGAAGGAAAATCCCGTGTCGCCACGGCTGCTGCTGGACCTTAAAAGTCTGGGAGAGCTGAACCGGATACAGCTCAAGAACGGGACCCTTAAGATAGGCGCGAACGTCACTTTCGCGGAATTGATAGAGTCCGCGCTGGTAAGAAAAAATTTCCCTATACTCTGGGAAGCCGCGATGACCGTGGCCTCCGTGGGCGTAAGGAACAGGGCCACCATGGCCGGCAATATCTGTTCCGCCGTCCCTTCCGCTGACGCCGCCTCTCCCCTGCTGGTTTACGAGGCCGAGGTCAGCGTTCTGAACAGGAAGGACGCAAGGGTCATCCCGATGAACGACTGGTTCACCGGACCGAAGAAAACTTCCCTTAAAGAGGACGAAATAGTGGAGTCCGTTGAGCTTAAAATCCCGGAGAAGAAACATTCCGGCTGTTACCTGAAACTTTCAAGGTACGAGGGCGAAGATCTGGCCCAGGGCGCGCTGTCGGTCCTTATGAACGCCGACAAGACTTTCAGGGTGGCGGCCGCCGCCCTCGCCCCCACCCCGCGCAGGGCTTTTAAAACCGAGAGTTATCTGAAGGGCAAAAAGATCACGCAAGTCGCGGCCAAGGAAGCCGGGAAGCTCCTTCTCGGCGAGATAAGTCCCATAAGCGATATACGCTCTTCCAAGGAATACCGCCTGCACATGGCCTCCGTAATGCTGGAAAGGGGCCTGGAGAAGGCCGTGAAGAGATTCTTTTCGGACAGGCCGGATTACGGCGAAGGGATGATAGCATAAAAGTTAGGGATAAAGGATGAGGGATAAGGGATAAAACAAAAAAAGACCTTGGGAGAATCGGGAGAATTTATGAAAAACTATACCGTTAAATTTAAGCTGAACGGAGACAACGTTTCCGTGGACGTGAAAGCCAATGAAATACTTCTCGATGTCCTTAGATATAAGCTGGGCGTAAAAAGTCCGAAGGTGGGCTGCGACAGGGGCGACTGCGGCACCTGCACGGTGCTGTTGAACGGGAAGACCGTAAGATCCTGCCTTATGCTCGCCGTGGAGGCCGAAGGCATGGATGTGGTGACGCTCGAAGGGGCCAATAATTTCAAGATTACTCAGAAACTTCAGAAAAAGTTCCACGAGAAGAACGCTTTTCAGTGCGGCTTCTGCGCGCCGGGCATAATACTCTCGGCCACGGAGCTCCTTGAGAAGAACCCGAAGCCCACGAAACACGAGATAAAGGAAGCCATAGGCGGGAACCTCTGCCGCTGTACCGGCTACGAGCCGATAGTGGACGCTATCGAGGAAACGGGAAAAAAGCCGTGAAGCGTGATTCGAGACTCGTGACGCGTGAAGGGTGAGCAGATAGGCAAAAGGCAGAAGGCGATAAGGGTAAAGAGTAAAGTTTAAAGGTTGAAAAGTTTAAAAGTGATAGCTTGAGACCTGAGACATGCAACCTGGAACTTGTCAGTTTAGGAAAAGTCCGCCCCTGGGGCGGAAAACGACGGGACGCTGGAATGAAAGAAGTTATAACCTCAAGTCAGATTGAACGGCGGATTTTCATGATTCGCGGCCAGAAAGTTATGCTGGATTTTGATTTGGCCAAAATATACGGCGTGCCTACGAAACGACTTAAAGAACGGGTTAAAAGGAATATTGAACGGTTCCCCTCCGATTTTATGTTTGTTCTTGACCGGAAAGAATTCCTGAACTTGAGGTCGCAATTTGCGACCTCAAGTTTCAAATGGGGTGGGACAAGATATCTGCCTGCCGTTTTTACCGAACATGGCGCGATAATGCTCGCTTCCATTCTAAACAGTAAAAGGGCGATACGGACCGGCATATTGGTGGTCCGGGCGTTTGTAAGACTGAAACATCTTATTGAAGCCGATAAAAAATTACTTGGCAGGCTTTTGCGGATTGAACGAAAGATAAAAGCCCATGACTTTTCCATACATGCCATAGTTGAAACGATAAGGGGAATACTGGATAAACCGGAGAAACCCAAAAAGCGGATAGGCTTTACGGCGCGGGAACGCAGCGCGCGGTACGCGGTAAAGAAGCCGTGAAGCGTAAAGCGTGAAGAGTGAAGGGTGAGCAGATAGGCAAAAGGCAGAAGGCGAGAAGAGACGCGTAGAGGCATAGATGCGTGGAGGCATAGAGGCATTGAAAAACCTGAGACCTGAGACCTGAGACTTGCAACCTGGAACTTGTCGGTCAGGGGAACGAATGGAAAAAAGCAGAGAAGTTTATATAAACGCTTTGAAAAAAATGACGCCGGAACGGCGTTTCGCCATGGCGTCGGACCTTATAGCGGCGCAATTCGATTCCATGAAAGCGGGAATAAAATTCCTGAATCCGGCCGCCGGGAATGCCGAGATAGACAGGCTTTTTAAGGAGCGCTTACGCAGAATATATTCTCTGAAACATTGAACTGGATATCCGGGAAACTGGATAAGCTGGGGATAGAATACATGATAACCGGAGGTTCCGCCGTATCCTTCTGGGGACAGGTAAGAACCACGGCGGATATAGACCTGGTAATTAATATCCCCCCGGCTAAGGTTCCCGCCCTTTCGGCGGCTTTAAAAGGGGAGTCTTATATAGACGAAGAAGAGGTGAAAGAGGCCGTTTCGCGAAAAAGGATGTTTAACGCCATTTATATGGACACGGCTTTCAAGGTGGACCTGGCGGTTCTCGACGAAACTGACGCATACGCCAGAGAGGCTTTTTCCCGGCGCAAAAAACTCGAGGTCGGCGGCCGACCTCTCTGGGTCATTTCGCCGGAGGACCTTATTCTCTCCAAGCTTCGCTGGATGAAAGCGGCGGGCGGCTCGGAACGCCAGTTGGAGGATTGCCGGAGTATAGCGGAAGTCAGCGCCGACATTCTGGACGTTTCTTATATCGAAAAATGGGCGGAAGTTGTCGGAGTGTCAAAAGAATGGCGGGGAATAAAAAAAACGTAAAGCGTAAAGAGTGAAGAGTAAAGTTGAAAAGTTTGAAACTTGTGACTTGAGACTTGCGAGCAGCAGAGGGTTTGAAGGTTTGAGGTTTGGAAGTTTTGCTAACCCTCTAAACCTCTAACCCTCATAAACTGTGCAACCTGCGACTTGTAACTTGTGACTTGTAACTTTTTTATGCGAGGTAAATTATGCAGATAAAGACGAAAACGAAACCTGAAGCGAAGGAAAAGACCAAGCTTGAAAAATTGAACGAGTTCGACGTGGTCGGAAAGGGCGTCAGCAGGGTGGACGGCTGGGAAAAGATAACCGCGGCCGCCCGCTACACGGACGATTTGGAATTCGGCCCCGCCCTCCTCTACGCGGCCGTAGTGGAAAGCCATTACGCCCACGCCAGGATAAAGAACATAGACGTTTCCGAGGCCCTCAAGCTCGAGGGAGTCATCAAGACGGTCACCGGAAAGGATTTTCCCTATAAATTCGGTTTATACATGAAAGACAGGTATGTCTTCGCGAGAGATATGGTCAGGTTCGTGGGCGAGCAGGTGGCCGCCGTCATAGCCAAGGACCCGCAGACGGCCCTCAGGGCCGCGGCTCTCGTTAAAGTGGATTATGAGGAGCTGGAACCGGTTCTGGACCCCGTAAAGGCCCTCGAAAAGAATTCCCCCCTTATCCACCGCAACCTTAAGAATTACCCCCATGTGCCGTGGTTCTTTCCCAAGGCCGACACCAATATCGCCCATTGGCGCAAGACCCGCAAGGGCGACTGGGAAAAAGGCTTCAAGGCCTCGGACCTGGTTTTCGAGGACACCTATTACGTTCCCCGTTACGCCCATTGCGCCATAGAGCCGCATTCCGTCATAGGCCTTTACGACGATTCCGGCCGGCTTACCATGTGGACGGCTTCACAGTCTCCGTTCACCCAGAGGAACGTTTTCGTGGGGGCTTTGGAGCCTTTCGGCATAAAGCATAAGGATATCCGCGTCATAAGCACCTATGTAGGCGGCGGTTTCGGCGGCAAGGCCGGGGTCAGCATGGAAATACTGGGCGCGGCCCTCGCGGTTTCGCTTAAGGGCAGGCCCGTAAAGGTACTGTGGAACAGGGCGCAGGAATTTTACAATACCTATCAGAGACAGGGCGTCGTGACTAAAATAAAGATGGGCGCCACCAAGGCCGGAAAGATAACGGCTTTGGAATATACCCTTTACTGGGACGCGGGCGCCTACGTGGAATACGGCGCGAACGTGGTCAACGCAGCCGGACTTTCGGCTTCCGGCCCGTACAAGGTGGATAATCTTAAAATAGATTCGATGTGCATTTACACAAATCTCCCGCCAGGCGGCCCTTACAGGGGATTCGGCTATTCGGAGTTTTTATTCGGCCTGGAATCTCATATAGACAGGATGGCCGAGAAGCTGGGGATAGACCCGGTGAAATTCAGGAAGATGAACGCCATAGCGGAAGGCGACACACTTCCGTACGGCGCGCATATGAATCCCACCGGCATACAGGAAGCCGTAGAAAAGGTGGAGAAGGAGATAAACTGGGGCAAAAAGGAAAAGAGCAGGGACCCGAAAAAAGCGATAGGGAAGTCGCTGGTCTGTTTCTGGAAATCCCCCGCCATGCCCCCGAACGCCTCGTCCAGCGCTTTTTTGAAATTCAACGAGGACGGCAGTCTCAATATCCTCGTCTCCGGAATGGAAATAGGCCAGGGCCTGCTGACCGTCATGGCCCAGATAGCGAGCGAAATACTTACCGTGCCGGTTTCCAAGATAAGGGTGGAGACGCCGGATACCGACAGGAACCCCTATGAATGGCAGACCGTAGGTTCCCACGTCACCTGGGGCTGCGGCAATGCCGTAAAGCGGGCGGCCATCGACGCCAGGGAAAAGATCTTCGACATAATACAGCGGGTCTATTGCCTGGATAAGTCAGACCTTTACCTGGAAGACGAGCAGGTGAAATGCAGGACGAAACCCGGTTTCGGACTTTTCTTCAGGGATTTCGTGATAAACGGAGTTCAGGCCGAAGACCACACTTTCAAGGGCGGCCCTATAATGGGCGTGGGCATGTTTATGCCCGAATTCGCCTCGGCCATAGGCGACCCGGATACCGGCCAGGGCGGCCACCCGAACGTCCATTACACCACCGGCGCGGCCGGGGTCATACTGGAAGTGGACAAAGAGACGGGTAAGATGAGGATAAAGAAAGCGGCGCTCGCCGTGGACTGCGGCAAGGCGATAAACCCGGACCTGGTCAAAGGCCAGATAGTGGGCGGCATGCTGCAGGGTTTCGCCACGGTGCTTTACGAGGACATGCGTTTCAACGAGAAGGGGCGGCTCCTGAACCCTAATTTTTCGGATTACAAGATACCCACCGCCAAGGATATGCCTGACGAAGTGGTGCCGATAATAGTGGAAGTGGCCCAGCCGGACGGACCCTTCGGCGCGAGAGGCGTGGGCGAGCATACCATGATTCCCTGCGCCCCGCTCATAGCCAACGCGGTTTACGACGCCCTGGGGGTGAGGATAAAGTCCATGCCCGTTACCAAGGAAAAAGTTGCTCTGGCGGCGAATACGATAGGCATAAGGCAAAAGGCGAAGGAAGAGATTAAGAAATTAAGAGATTGAGAGATTAAAACCGGCAAAAGGGATAAAGGCACTAAGGAGCCGTTAAAAAATAACTGGCGTATTTGGAGGCGCAGTTTTGAGTTGGATACGAGGCGCGACGAGCGAGCATACCGGCGGTCTGTGAACGAGGAGCAACGAAGTAGCCGGACAAAGATGCGCCTCCCCCAGGGGGCTGACCGCTTTTGGGCTGCGTCTGCGCCCCACTCCTCATAGCCCATGTAGACGGGGCTGTCCCTAACCTTACAAAAACAAGGAAGAGGGACGTCACGCGTCGCTCACATAGCGATGCTATGCCGCGCTCCGCGTTCCTTGTTTCGCCGCAAATTCGGGCAGCCAAATGTGTCATTTATTTCTTAACGGCTCCTAAGCGGCGGAGGGGCGAGAGGATGGATGGATGCGTGGACGCGTAGAGGCGTGGAAGTCTGGCTAAACCTCTAAACCTCCAACCCTCATAAACTGCCAAATAAAGCAGGCGTAAAGTTTTGATTTCTGTGTTATTCTTTGTATAAAGGGAGGTTGAAATAAAACCTGCTGCCTTTTCCCTTTTCGGATTCCAACTGAAGTTTTGAGCCGTGAAGTTCCAGGATTTCTTTCGCCACTTTAAGACCTATCCCGAAGCCCTTCGCGTATTTCATTCCCTCGTCGGTCCTGTAAAAGCCGGAGAATATTTTCTCGAAATTTTCTTCGCCTATCCCTATGCCGTTGTCTTTTATCGAAATTTCCACGTTTTCGTCGCCGGCCGTCCTGATGCCTATCTCTATGACGCCGTTCTTGTGGGAATATTTTATCGCGTTGCTTATCAGGTTTGAAAGGACGAGGCTTATCGCGTCGGGGTCGCTTCTCACCGGCAGGACCCTGTCCGGGAAATCTTTTATCACGGTGATGTTCTTTTCGAAAGTGATGGGAGTCAGGATGGTCAGGGTCTTGCTTATCGTTCCCCTTATCTCCACTTTTTTAAAATCTAGTTTCAGTTTTCCCGATTCCAGCCTCGCCCTGTTCAGAAAAACTTTTATATTCTGCATCATGGCGGCGTAATTCTGGTCGAGTATGCCGTAAAATTTAAGCCTTTCCCCGCTTATTTTCCCCTCCTCGTCCTCGCGCAACAAGACCGAGGATAAATGTATCCCGGTAAGGAGATTGTTGAACTCATGGCTTACCGCTGAAAGCATATCGGAATTCGCCTGGGAAAGGGATTTAGCTTTTTGCAGCAGGTCTTTGGTTTTTGCGGCGAAAAAGCTTATTATTATGAAAAATGCAA
>Ga0210017_1005565_pt1 | contig 10039 bp, 12 predicted proteins | sample CryGeyCG2014_020_FD_183966 | JGI IMG/M metagenome (GOLD analysis project Ga0210017, IMG submission 183966) | Groundwater microbial communities from aquifer - Crystal Geyser CG08_land_8/20/14_0.20 (SPAdes) (version 2) | ecosystem: Environmental > Aquatic > Deep subsurface > Groundwater | place... | reverse complement strand
GTGCTTCTTTCTGGGCCTAAATTGTAAACTTTGCCTGTGTACTTTCTGGCAATTTCTTTAGTTTTATCAGTAGAATTATTATCAACTACAATTATTTCTATCTTATCAGAAGAATAGCTTTGCTGCAAGATGGATTTTAAGCAGTTTGCTATATTTTTTTCTTCGTTTTTGGTAGTAATGACTACTGAAACTAATGGCATAATGATATTAGAAAATAGAAATTAGAAAGAGAAATTATTAATTGCTCTGAAAATTATTGAGTAGCTAATTAAGGACATATTATTAGAAATAACATCAAATAATAAGTGGGCTAAAATAGCCATACCAGCTACTAAAAAATATGCTTTATATTTTTTATAGACCCCGGCTAAAAACAATAAAATAATCGAATATTCCCAACCATGAAAAATAATATAAAATTTTCCGCTGGCGCCAAAATAACTGGTGGTTAAAAACCGTATCGGATTCAAATCTAAATAACCCAAAAACAGCCAATAATCAATTAAATGGTCTAAGTCTATCAATAGAGAAACAGCTATAGAAAACCAAATCAGTCGTTTATCTTTCCAAAGATAAAAACCAATTAATCCAATGACTAATCCTAGAATCAAATGAATAAATTCAGAAATCAATAGTCCCATTTTTTTATTCTTTTTTAAAATCCGATAAATGCCCTAAAACTTTCCATCCGGCTCGCCATAAAAATTTTATATCATTCCAGTTCCTGATGCTTATAATTTTTTTAATAACGAATTTGGGTGTCATAAAAGACTTATATAAGCCCTGTGTCAATTCTTTAACATCTTCTGTTGTTAATTCTGATTTCATCACCTGCTCGCGCTGGTCAAATCTATCATAATCATCAAAATTCAATAAATTATTTTCTTGGCAGTATTCATACAAAGAGGTCCCCGGGTAAGGGATAACAATCGTTGCCTGCAGTGTATCCACATAACCTTTTTTAAATAATTTTTTAGCTAAATCAATAGTTTTTTGGGCATCTTTTTTGGTTTCCCAAGGATAACCCATCATTGCGGTAATATGCGGCTCTAATCCTGCTTCTTTACACATTTTCAAACAAGGTTCTATTTCTTCTACTCTTAAACCCTTATTAATTCTATCTAAAGTTTCTTGATTAGCTGATTCCAACCCGAAAAGAATGAGTCTAAATCCCGCTCTTTTCATTAATTTCCAGATTTCCAAATCCTTAATGCCATTAATTCTCATATTGCAGCTTATCACCGCTTTTTTATTATATCCTCTCTCTATCATGCCGCGGCAAAAATCTTTCAGCCACTCGCCAACCGGCAAAGTTCCGGAATCTTCCATAATTTCTCTTACTCCCAGCCCAATTAAATGGCCAACTTCGTCTAAAGTTTTTTCGGCTGACCTCACCCGCCAATTTTTGCCAGGAAACATGGTTGTCCAAGAACAAAAAGTACATCTCCCCCACCAACAATCGCGGCCGCTCATTATATATGAACCGGGAGTATGCTTAAAGTTTCCGTTTTTATACGCATAAAGCCGCCATTTGGTTAATTCTCTATCAATCATCGGCAATTCGTCTAAGGAATGTTTATGTAAATCATAAAGGCCGGTGTTTTTTATCTTTCCATTATCGCGATACCAAACACCTCCTTCAAGATTTCCCATTCCGGATAATTTATTAGCGATACTTAAAAGAATAAAATCAAAATCGCCGCCGGCAATCACAAAATCAACGTTTGAATTTTTCATAGATTCTTCGGGTAAGGCGGCAACATGGTCGCCCATCAGCACAACTTTTGACTTTGGACTTTCAACTTTCAACTCATTTATTATCCGCCAGTGTCTTTTTATAACCGGTGTTTTTGTTTCTATGGCGATAATATCCGGTTTTTCTTTAATAATCCTTTCTTTCCATTCTCCATAATTTAATTCTTCAGCAATTCCATCATCCCAGAAAACTTCGTATTTATTTTCTTTGAGAAGGGTCGCGGCGTAAGCCGGAATCATTGGATAAATATAGGTAGGCGAATTAAACCACTGAAATTGTCTGTTCTGCGAAAGCAATGGGACACCCTTTTTGCTTTCGAGTGGCGGATATGATATGGAGATTTTGAACATAGTATTATTTGTTGAGCGTTTAATGGTTACGATACCCGTTTCGTTTAGCGGTTACGTCTCTCGTCCTTAAATTTTGTCCAAGCGGCAGAAAGTTTGTATAGTTGTCGGCCAGTCTTATCATAAACATCTACCAATTCACCAACTAATTTCTTATCTATGCCATAAATATCGCGGCATTGTTCTAAGCTGACTATGATTTCATTACATTCACCCATTGCGTCATCTAAATATTTCTGGAAACCTGCTCTTTGATGCCGCTTTGCATACCCTTCTGCAACTAATCGCGGAATAGCTTTACAAAACCTACTTAGTTGATCTTTTAAGTCATATCTCTCGGAATCAGGTAATTTCGGTATAACCTCTTGCATTACTATAAGCATTGCCTCATAACTATTTTGATAAACTTCTAAATTTCTAAAGCTTGTTATTGGTTTTTTATTTTGATTGTCTTGCATATTACGTTTTACGCCTAACGCTTTACGACACGGGCTTCGTTACCGTAGCCGCTTGACATTCATTTGAGTTGACTTCTTAAATTTTCAGTAAAAACAAATCCTTTGATAAATCTCCAGCCGTAATAAAGATGGGTTAAAAATATATAAGGGATGGTAGCTAAACTGATTTTTAGAACTTTAATTTTAAGATAAATGTCAAAAACAGAGCTCATTAAAACAAATGCATATAATAGCCAAATACTAAAATATGTCAATTTAAAGGGGTAAGGAAAAAATAATAGAATCCAGCCGAGAATTACAAAAATAAAAAAACCAGCGGGAATAAAATATTTTAATTTAAAAGAAGTTTCTGGATATTTTTTGGCAAAAAACCCTCGATGAATACCATAATTGCCTATTTGCTTTAAATGCTTTTTCAATCCTGCCCTCCTATGATGAAAAACTAAAACATTCGGGTCATAAATAATTTTTTTATTAAGCTTCTTTATGAAATCTAAAATTAATTTTGTATCCTCACCCGGCCAAAATTCGCAATTAAAACCACCAACAGCTAGAAAATCGGATTTTCTAACTAATAAATTGACAGAGGGCCAATCGTCTATTTGTCTTGTTTTGCCAACCGGCCAATATCTTTCAGGATTACCACCTGATAATCTGCTTAAAAAAACTGCCCCAGAAACTTTTTGCCAAAAAGAATCGCTTTCAGGTGTTATTGCCGGACCTCCTACTGCAGCTACATCCGGGTTTTCAAAATGCTTAACTCCTTGCTTAAGCCAATCTTTTCTGGGATAGGCATCGTCATCCAAAAAAGCTAAAATTTCTCCTTTGGCATATTTTAAGGCTAAATTTCTTTTTTGAGCCGGTCCGATTTCACCGGTGGGAATAATTTCTGTCTTTTGAAAACTTTCTTTATTTTTAACATCAGGGAGAATTAAAATTTCAAAATTGTCATAATCCAGATTCAAAATATAAAGAATTGACTCTCTGATATAATCGTTGATTTTTTTAACCGGAATAATGATTGAAACTTTTGGTTGCTCATTCATTTTTTTATTTGGCTTGTTTTTCTACGGTTGCCAGTTTCTGTTGGGCGGATAAACGAACCTTGGGATTAGGTATTTTTTTAATCCATTCCTTTGCTTTTTTAAAACTGAAGGTTTTGGGGAAATGTAATTCTGGAAAATACGCAAATTGTTTTTTCTTGTATCCTGCCAGATATAAACAATCAACCAAGGCCTTTTCCGGTTCGGCTATTAAAAAATCGCCTTCGTTTTTATACCAGTCAAAGCCGTCAAAGAATGAAGGCGCTATTTGATGAACGGAAAAAGTCCCTAATTTAGTGGTGATTGTTTTGGTGTGCCCGGTTGAAGCCAAGGTCGTCACCTGAGGGATTTGCTCAATTATGCCGTAAAGATGCAGGGCGCTGATAAATGAAACATAGGCTCGCTGGCTGGGAAACAAAAAGGGAATAATACTATAAGGACTTAAGGGTTTGGACAGAATTTCGGCCCAAATGCCTCGATAGATTTTCAAAACTGCGCCCTGTTTCTGCAAATAGTTAAGCGCCTGAATCGTAGCTGATAATGACTTTCCCGAAATTGCCGACAATTCAGCGCTGGTAAATACAGGCTTCTTTATTTTTTTAATAAAACTTATAATGGATTGTTTTTCCGTCTTCATGTTATTGTCCCAACTCCTCTATGAAATTAACTGTCTTTAATTTGATTTCATCCCATAGTTGGGGTGAATTATATATTTTCTGTTCCTCTGCTGAAAGATAGGAAACAACGGAGTCTCGAAATTGTTCAAAACTAATTTCATAGATATTTTCGCAGGATTTATTTATTTTTTTCGGATTTAACTTTATTTTCTCTTTGTCCGATAACTCAATTTGAGTGCTTAAAATATAGATATCAAAAGCGTCTCTGGCTTGAATTATCTTCCTGGCCACCAAGGCATCTACTTTTTGCGAGATCATAGAGACAATATCATAATGGGGCACTAACAGCGGAACCAATTTATACTCCCGCAAAATAGTATTTGATACAGTTTCAATTTTGATATTATTTTCAAATTTTCTGCGGGAAAATTCAATTTTGGTAAAAAAATCTTCTCCTTGGGGCGTAATTAAATGGACTTTAAATCTTTGAGTGGTTGGAGTCTGTTTTGCTTTTGTAATATCGGGAGGAATAATTTGTGCTATACCAAAAGGCCGCAGATTGTTCTGAAAAGAGACCGATTTTAATATTTGCATAACTTTATCCTGTAAAGCATTTACCTTAATAATGCGCACGTTTAAATCCATATCTTCGGAATAACGAAAGCTATTGTAAAAAAAACGCAAATTTACCCCTCCTTTAAGGGCATAGTAAGACAGATTAACCATTTTTCCCAGCCTTCTTAAACATTCCAAATGAAAAATTTCTCTTAACTGTAATGGATTATACTTGCTCATTAATATGTATTATAATTTAGTTATAACTAAATTGCAAGACATTTCTGAAACGACTACTATATCTAAATTAACTTTTGTCCAAAGTTAAGAGTATTTTAATAAAATCCTCTTTAAAACTAAATTTTTCATTTTTGCCCCTTTTTTAAAATTTTTCTTTTTCTTGATACCATTTAATCGTTTTTTTAATTCCATCAATGACATTTATTTTGGGTTGATAACCTAATTTTTGTTTTGCTTTTGAAATATCGGCAATAAATTTCACCACCTCGCCAGTTCTAGAATTTTTAATAATAATTTTGTTTTGTTTTTTCAAGGATTTTCGAATAAGCTCAGCTAATTCTGAAATTAATATACCCTTACCAGAGGCAATATTATATGTATCGTTTTTTGCCTTTTCAAAATTCTTAATTGTTTTTAAAATTCCGGATATAGTATCGTTGATATAAGTAAAATCTAAAAGTTTCTCTTTGCCAAAAACTGTTAAGTCCTTTCCTTTTTGGGTCAATTTAATAAACAAAGGGATTACCCTGTCTGAGTCATCATATCTTCCATAAACATTGGAAAATCTGAAGATTACAAAATCAATTCCATAGCATTGTTGATATGAATGAACTAATGCCTCTCCGCCAATTTTGGAAGCAGTATAAGGACTCTCGCAGTTTTCAATGCGTACTTCATCCTCGGAATGAACTATTTTTTTGGAATTTCCATAGGTCTCTCGGCTAGAAGCAAAAATAAATCTTTTGATATTATTTTTTCTGGCAAAGTTTAAGGTATTAAATGTAGTCAAAAAATTATCTCTGGCTAATTCTGGCTGTTTAACTAAATCATAAACCCTGGCATTTGCTGCCAAATGAATGATTAAATCAAAATCCTTTGGAATCTTATTAAAAATAGATTCAGCTCTTAAGTCATAGTTTAGGGTAATCTTTTCAATTTTTTTATTCCATTTGTTTGGTTTCCAATCAATACCAACGACATCGTAATTTTTCTCTAATAATTTTTCAGATAATCGAGTGCCGATTGTGCCGCTGCTTCCGGTAACTAAAATTTTTTTAATTGGATTTGTCATATATTTCTTCCTACGCCAACATAGCGAAAGCCAAGTTTTTTCATTTTTGCCGGGTCTAATAAATTTCTGCCGTCCACTACAATTGGCTTTTTTAGCAAATTTTTAATCTTTTTCCAGTTTATTTTTTTGAATTGACTCCATTCAGTGGCAATCGTTACCAAATTTGCATTTTTAACAGCTTCATAAGGAGATTGACAAAATTTTACTCTGGAATTCAGTATTTTTTTGGCATTTTCCATTGCTTTTGGGTCAAAGGTTCTGATTTTTGCTCCCAATTTTTGCAGTCTTTTTACAATGTCTATGGCAGCTGAATCCCTGATATCATCAGTATTATCTTTAAAAGCCAAACCCAAAACAGCAATGGTTTTATCTTCTATTCCTTTGCCAGAAAACAAATTCTTTATTTTTTCTACTATTTGTTTTTTCTGGTAATTATTTATGCCAATAGCCGATTCCAGCAATCTAGACCTATAACCATTGGCTCCAGCTAAATGACGTAAAGCTCTTATATCCTTTGGCAGGCAACTACCACCATAACCAAGACCCGACTTTAAAAAATGTTTGCCAATTCTTTTATCTAAGCCCATTCCTATGGCTACTTCTTCCACATCAGCGCCTGACTTTTCGCAGATGTTGGCAATTTCATTAATGAAAGAGATTTTAGTAGCTAAAAAAGCATTAGAAGCATATTTTATCATTTCAGCGCTTTCTAAAGTAGTTATTATTTTGGGACAGTCAATCTTCTCATAAAGCTCTAACAGGGCTTTGCCTGCCTTGGGAGAATTAACGCCAATAACTATTCTGTCCGGGTTTAAAAAGTCAGAAATAGCCGTCCCTTCTCTTAAAAATTCTGGATTAGAAGCAATTTCAAAATCTCCTTTCCAATATTTAGAAATGATTTTAGCCACTAAATTTTTTCCTGCGCCGGTGGGAACCGTACTCTTGGTAACAATTATCTTAGGCTCTCTTATATTTCTGCCTATTTCCTGAGCCACAGCTTTAATATAGAAAAGTTCTGGTTTTCCGTTTTTAGTAGAAGGGGTACCCACGCAAATAAAAATAATTGTCGCGTTTTGGATAGATCGGCCTAAGTCAGCATTAAAAGACAATCTTCCTTGCTTAACATTTCTTTTGACCATTTCTTCTAACCCTGGCTCGTAAATAGGAATAATTCCTTTTTTTAGTTTCTCAATTTTTTCTTTATTTTTATCTATACAAATCACTTCATTACCTAAATCGGCAAAGCAAACCCCGCTTACTAGTCCTACATAGCCGGTGCCAATAACTGCTATTTTATCTTTTTTCATCTTTTTTGAAGTTTTTCTTTTTTCGGATTACATAATTTGGCCTATTAACCACCTCTGCCTGAATATTGGCAATATATAAAGCGACTAATCCCAAGCAAGCCAAGATTAATCCTACTAAGAAAATAATCAAAATCGCCAGTTGCGCCGGTCCGGAAAAACTCATCGCCAGACTATTATTAAAAATATATTTACCGACAAGCAGTAAAAATCCGGCCGTACCAAATAAAAAAGTGATTAAAAGACCCAGATAACCGGCAAATTTAAGGGGGAATAAACTATGGGCTACAATAGAACTTAAAGCTAGTTTGGTTAGTTTTATATTACTATAACCCGGCTGGTCATTAATTCTTTCATTGGCATCAAAATAAATATAATCTCGTTTAAAACCCAGCCAAGCAATCAATCCCCTGGTCATCCGACCGTGTTCGGTAAATCGGCGAAACGCCAAAACCACTTTTTTATCAAGTAGGCGATAATCGGTAGCCCTAGGGATAATTTTTGTTTCCCCGATAGCATTCATGATTTTGTAAAATAAAAAGGAGCCGAGTTTTTTAACCAAACCCTCTCCCTTGTTTTTATTTCTCACGCCAATCACCACCTCAACTCCATTTTGCCATTTCTCAATAAACTCCGGCATAAATTCAACCGGGTGTTGCAAATCTGCGTCTATCATAAAAACCGCATCGCCATTAGCCGCATCCAAGCCGGCAGAAAGAGCCATTTCTTTGCCAAAATTGCGAGAAAATTGAATATATTTAACTAAAGGATTATTTTTTGCCATTTCTTCCAAAATATTTTCCGAATTATCCGTGCTGCCATCATCAATAAAGATAATCTCCCAATCATAATTAGAGAGCTTTTCCGAAACCTCCTTTATTTTTTCATACACTAAAGGTATGTTTTTCTCTTCATTATAAGCTGGGATTACTACTGAAATTAATTTGCTCATATTTATTCATTTTAAAATAATAAAAAGTTAATAGCAATAATATAACGAGCATTACTCCGTTCATTATCCAGATAATTTGCCATAAGTTAGTGTGGAAAATGGAGATTAAAATTACCTGCAATATCGCTCCTATCCCCACTAAATAGGCGCATTTAGTTTTCCCAATGGAAAGAAAATATTGAGCAAAGAGACCTACTAAGGAATACAGAAACATTGAAATCCCAAACCAACCCAAAAATTTGCCAATAGGCAAAAATTTACTGCCAATTAAAATTTTAATTATAAAACCCGGAAGGAGAAAGTAAGAAAGTAAAATTGTTACACCAATCAAACTAACTAAGAAAATGGTCTTTTTAAAAACTTTAGTTGAGTCGGTATGATTACCGTGAGCATCAGCCGCCATTGGAAACATTACTCCCACAATCGGTCCTGTTATAAAAAAGATAATATGACCAAGTATTGCCAAGGCGCCGTATTCCCCGGCAATTTGAGCCGAGAAAAAATGTTTAACTAAAATAATATCTACACTATAAAGCAAAGTTGTAAATAAAAGAATAAAAAAGACCGGGAAAGAATATCGGAAAATTTCTTTTGTTTCTATTTTTTCTTTTTCTTGTTTGAATAAGAATTTTAAGGGATAAAAAGAAATAAGATAGCCAATTAAGCCAGCTAAAACAACGGCCCCCACGGCTCCGTTTAGGGCAAAACCCAATTTAACCAGTAAAACGGCAAATAATATTTTAAGAAGAACTGAAATTATAGAGATAACGGACAATTCTTTAAATTTTTGCAGACCCCGAAGAACACCTAAATTAATGGAATTTAGAAAGCCGAATAAAAAGCTCGTTCCCAAAATTATTAATGGTAAAGTGGAAGTCAAATTTAAAAACTTAGCGATGTATCCACTCAAAATTACAAAAATTATAAAAAAAATTATTGCTGCGGTTGAGATTTTCTTGGTGAAGAGTGAAAATAAGGTATGAATTTTATTCGGCCAACCCTTGGCTTTAAAATCGGCCGTATATTTTGTCAAAACCGTTGAAATAACACCGATTGGGATACCAATAACAGCAAGAATTGCCAATAGGGATTGCAGTTCGCCATAGACCTCCACAGTTAACATTCTTGCCGTTAAAAACTGATAAAGATAACTACCTATTCCTACCAAAAAAGAGCCGATAAAAAAAATCAGGCTGTTAGTTAAAAATTTGTCTCCTTTTACTTTATCTATGGTTTTAGTCAATAAATATCCATTCATAGCAGTTTATTAATTGGGTTTCGTTGGTAAAAATCTTGCGGTGTCTGTTTGAAAATATCCGAACGGAACTGACTGGGCTCGGCGGGCGGAAGGGCAAAGACCACACCCCCCTTCCGCCCGCCTCGCCTTGCCTGTCCGACCGATAGGCGGGAACCGGAGCGGAAAGGACGATTTCAAGTTTTTCTTTGGCGGCAAATTCTTTCAATTCAGAAAATTGAGATTCAAGAGACATCACTTGTCTATCTTCACTATCGGTAGATTTCCTTGTGTAGATAAAATATTTCATAAAGATTTAGAAAAGCCCGCTTTTGGCCTTACTGAATTCAAAACGGCTTGAAATTTCCCCGAAAAACGGCTGGCGAGCCCTCGTAGCGGGCGAGCCAACTGCTTCATTTCCCAACTGGCGGAGGGTACAGGATTTGAACCTGTGATGCCTT
>Ga0210017_1005561_pt1 | contig 10042 bp, 10 predicted proteins | sample CryGeyCG2014_020_FD_183966 | JGI IMG/M metagenome (GOLD analysis project Ga0210017, IMG submission 183966) | Groundwater microbial communities from aquifer - Crystal Geyser CG08_land_8/20/14_0.20 (SPAdes) (version 2) | ecosystem: Environmental > Aquatic > Deep subsurface > Groundwater | place... | reverse complement strand
TTGAAAAAGTAAATGCGCCTAACGAGAAGATTCGATCAGGAGCACAAACCGATGTAGTATTTGGTACATTCAATATTACTGCTAACAGCGGCAATGAAGTTGAGATAACTACTCTTAAGCTAACCATTGCTGCTACTGATGAATCTACTGCAAGCGCAGAAGTGGAATACACAGAAACTGAAAATTGGGAAGTTTATGACTCAACAACTGGTTTAACCTATGATTTAACCTATGATAGTTCTGAAACCGGGAATAGCGCTAGCTATAAAACGTATGAGAATAATGACCCTGGATTGCTGATGCAATCAGGCGAAACTCATGCTTTAATTGTTCGCGCTGACACCACTTCTATTGCAGCTAATGCTGGGTACACAGTGAGTATTGATAGTGTGTCTGGAGGCGACTTAGTCTTAAGAGAAACTGCAGATGAAACTTCAATTACTGATATTACACCTAACAGCGTAAGCTTGAAAAAGGTTACTATCCAAGGTGCGGGCATAACATTCTCAATCAACGCTTTGTCTGCTGCTTATGATGCGGTAATTGGCGCTGAAGATGTTCAGATTGTTGACTTCAATGTCAAGACAAATGCAACATCTCCAGTTAAAATCACGGAACTGCAGTTTGACGATGAAGGAGCAAATACAATTGATAGCACTGTTGTTTCTGCATTTAAGCTTTTTGCTTACGGTTCTGACACTCCAATCAAGGTAGTATCAGCTTCGCAGCTTTCTTCAGAAGAAATCACCTTTAGTGATTTGAGCGTAACAATTCCTGCGTCAACAACCGCTCGTTATATTCTTACTGTTTCTTTAGTTTCTGATACCGCTAACAACGGAAAGGTTTTAAAGTATGACATTAGCGGTTATACTGCTGAAGATGCTGATCCAACATTTGGCGGTGATTCTGTTTATGATACCACTAATGACAGTGATTCAGATGGTGATATCGTTGTTGCCCAACTAGTTTCTGCTCGGACAGTAACAATCAGAAGCGTTGGCATGCTTTATGTTGACATTTACAATACTGATTCAAATGTTAACACTGATACCTATGTAATTGGCGGCACAACAGGAAATTATCTTGCGGCTATTAAAGTAAGAGCTGCTAATGAATCTGTTAAGATAGAAGATTTAGCGGTTTATGCTAGCTACGCTAGCGTGGGCAATGTCTTTTCTTCTTTGTCTTTGTATGATCAAGACGGCAATTTGCTTAAGCAAGCAAGTAATGTTGCGCAAACCACTACATTTGAGGACATTAACTATGTTGTTCCAACTAGCTCGAAAGTCCTTTATTTGAAAGGTAGTGCTTATGCGATTGGTAAGGATCAAGCAGGAGCTGTTGACAGAGGTACATTTGCTAGCGATATAAGCTGGCGAGCCCAAGGCATTGTGGCGGCAGGTAATTCTTCTGGCGCAAGCTTGGTAACTGGTGATCTTGATGGCGATGGCGGCACAGCAGGCGAGATTGTCTTTGATACAGATGGTGACGGAGCTTATGATGAGGCTAGTGGTGATGCCGCGTACACTGCTGTTTCTAATAAGGCATATGCTGTAGCTTCGCGCATTGCTGATGTTGAGTTTGTTAATACTAATGGTGGTTATAATGTTGCTTCTAGTTTGACAACTAGCGGTACTTACAACGCTGCTATTATCAAAGTGACTAATAGTGCGTACAGCAACACCCTAGCCACTGGCGATGTTTTGAAGACAGTTCTTCAAACCGTTAAGATCAAGCTCACATACGATGCTTCCACAGTCATAGGCGCTGTTACATTACAGCGGATTAATGGCGCTGCTGCTTCAGCTTTGGCCATTAATGCATCGTCAACTCCTACGGCAGGAACCAAGTACCTTAACTTTGATCTTACAGCTAGCGGCTTTAGTGTGGATGATGAAATTGCTGCAAGCGATTCAGCGTACTACTTAATTCAGGTTCCAGTAACCTTACAAGACGTAACTGCTCAAAACGATTGGATTCAGATTGACCTTGACTTGCTTGATGGTACTGCTGGCGCTCTTGATGCTGATGCAGATGCTACTGGCGCTAACTTCAAATGGCAAGATGGTACTGATGCTACTGCCAAGTATCCGTTGAGAATTAAGGGCAAAATTAAAGTAGAAGGTGTTAAGATTATTGAAGTTGCTCGTTAAACTTGTCTAATCCTTGCAAGACACAAAAAGAACCCGAAGGGGTTCTTTTTGGTTTTGCGAGCTTGCCTTGGGTTTTTTAATTGCGCTGTGGATAAGTCGGTATTGACGCTATTGCAAATCCAGTTATACTAAAATTGTAGTAATTGCAATTTTGGTATTATGATTATTCAAAGAGATCTCATAGATAAAATTAAAACATTTCTTAAGCGCAAAGAATATTTAGCTATTGTTGGGCCAAGGCAGGCCGGGAAAACTGTTTTTTTGAATTTACTCAAAGATTATTTAATCACGCAGCAAATCTCAGCAAAAAATATAAAAATAATTTCTTTTGAAGACAGAAGATTGCTGTTTGAGTTTGAAAACGATCCAATAAGTTTTATTAATTTATATTTAGAAAAAACTGGCAAAAAGACTTATTTAATGATTGACGAGTTTCAATATGTTGAAGAAGGAGGCCAAAAATTAAAATTAATATTTGATCAAATCAAGAATTTAAAAATTATTGTCACAGGATCCTCTTCTTTGGACATTAAAGCTCGTCTTGGGAAATATATGGTGGGCAGAGTGTTATCTTTTAATCTTTATCCATTTCATTTCAGCGAGTTATTGAAAGCAAAAAAAAGCGAACTAATCAATAGATATCAAGAAAAGAATCAAAAAATCATCAATTGGCTTTTGCGAAAAAAGAATATGACCTTAAAAAACCATGAAGATATCTTTGCTAATAGGTTTTTAAAATTATTTAATGAATATTGCCTCTTTGGCGGCTACCCAGCAGTAGTTTTATCTGAAACAATTATTGAAAAACAAAAAGTTTTAAATGATATTTACAACAATTATCTTTTAAAAGACATAAAGGGATTACTTGAATTAGCCACGGATAAAAATTTAATTTTACTAACAGAGTTTTTAGCTGGACAAATTGGCAGTTTGTTAGTTTACCAAAATTTAAGCCAAGCATCTAAATTAGATTACAGAAATGTTGTTAGACATATTAATATTCTTAAAGAAACCTACATTTGTGAAACTGTTTCTCCTTATTTTACTAATATTCAGAAAGAAATTTCCAAAAACCCAAAGGTTTATTTTTTAGACTTAGGCCTAAGGAACGCTTTGATCAAAAATACTACTGATTTATTTTTGAGGCCGGATGCTGGAAGTATAGCGGAAAATCAAATTTATATAAAATTAAAGAATATTTTCAATGATCAAGCTAAGATTCTTTTTTGGCGGACAAAAGCAGGGGGAGAAATGGATTTTGTTGTCCGATATCAAGGAGAGATTCTGCCGATAGAAGTTAAATTTTCTGATTTCAATCAGCCGAAAATGTCAAAAAGCTTTTCTGCTTTTATAAATTCTTTTCAACCAAAAAGAGGATTGATTTTGACTAAAAATTATTTCGGTCAAAGAAAATTGAATAACTCCAGTATTGTTTTTTGGCCGATTTATCTAATCTAAACTAATGCAAAAATTTATTATTTTAATAATCCTGATCCCTGCTCTTCTTTGGGCTCTTTACTGGGGCAATATTAAGCCATTGCTCGCTTCTCAAGCAATCAGCCAAGCAGGTCCGGAAAAAGCTTTGTCTTACAACACTTTTGTTAATCATGAAATCAGAAAAATTATGGCCAAGTTTGCCATAGAAAGCGACAAGCCGGAATATGTCTTGTTTGTCACCAAACAAATGGAGCAAAACATCAAAGAACGGCCGCTTGATGTTAAAAGTTATATTTTAATAAGTTATTTATATTATCGGCTTGGCTGGGACGATAAATTTAAACAAACAGCTCAAAAAGCGCTGGCCTTAGCGCCAAACAGAGCTGATGTCAGAGAACTTCAGCATTTATTAGAAAAATGATTATGCTCGAAAAAATAATCAAAATCGGCATTTATCTTATTTTGTTTATCCCTCTTTTGGTTTCTCCATCAACTTTGTATCCTTATGTTTTTGGCAAAGCAATCGCTTTTCAGATTATAGTTGAGGTTTTATTTATTTTGTGGCTAGTGCTTTTAGCGCAAAACAAGATAAAAATATCTTGGACAAAAATCAATATTGCGCTTTTGTCTTTTTTTGTTATTTTGGTTTTATCAACTCTGTTAAGTTTGGATATTCAACAGAGCTTTTGGTCAAGCGCCGAGAGAATGACAGGGCTTTTTAACTGGCTGCATTTCGGATTATATTTTTTAATACTCTCGACAATTTTTTCCGCAAATAACGGAGATTATAAATGGCTTTTAAGAATTAGCTTATTTGTTTCTGTTATTGTTAGCACATGGTCTTTAATTGATTGGCAGCCGCGTTTGTTTGGGCCCTTGGGCAATCCCGGTTTTTTAGCCTGCTATCTGTTATTTCATATCTTTTTTGCTTTTTATCTCTTTTTTAAAGATAAAAATTTATATTGGCGAATCGCTTATATTTTGATCACTATTTTGAATCTTATTACTTTTTATTTTACTAGCACCCGCGGCGCTTATTACGGTCTTTTTGTCGGGCTTTTGCTTTTTAGTCTTTTGTTTATTTTAAAAAGATCAAAAAAAATTGGTTTTATTTTGTTAATAAGTTTTATTTTAATCGGCGGTTTTGGCGTTTATTGGCAAAGAGCGAGATTCTTGCAAACAGAAGAGGCAAGAATGGTTTCCTGGCAAATATCATGGCGCGCTTTTAAAGAGCGGCCGATTCTGGGCTGGGGGCCTGAAAATTATATTTTAGCTTTTGCCAAGCACTATGACCCTGATTGGCCGATTACCGAATGGTTTGACAAGGCGCATAGCAATTTTTGGGAATTTAGCGTGACAACCGGAATTCTAGGATTATTGGCTTATTTAGGATTGTTTATTTTGGGCGTGATAAATCACGCCCCTACAGGACCAATTTTAATCGCTTATTTTATTATGCAATTATTCTGGATTGACACAACAATAACCTTGATGTTATTCTTTATGACACTTGTTTTATGCGAAAAGAGATTTATGAAAATTTGATTCAAGCTAAAAAAGCCGGCAAACTGCCTCAGATTACAGTTTACAATCGCATTGACGGTCCTGGTTCTTCTTTGGATTTGCGGCTTTTTCAGCAGTCTTTCTGGCAATTGGGTCAAGAAGCAAAATATCAGCCAAGAACAGTCGGTATTACTATCAGTGTTGGCACTGACATTGTTGTCGAACCGTTAAAGCCAGGTAAAATCGGAGTTGAGTCAATTGATTTTGGCTTTTGCTATATCTTTGACAAAGGTAAGGTGCCGTCGATTAAAGAAAATTGGCTTTTACGCGTTATGGAAGTATTTAATTTAGATGGAGTCAAATTTACTATTAGAAACATTTATCCGGAATTAAAATCAGCCGGCCTGGGCGGTTCAGCCGCTGTCACAACCGGCTGCGCTCTTTTGGCTAACAGATTAACTCATAGCAAGTTTAGCGCTTCACAAATCATTGGTATGGCTTCAATGCTTGAGCAGGATTTGGGCGTTTCCTTAACTGGCACGCAGGAGCAGTCTAATGCTGTTTTTGGCGGAGTTGTTGATTATGCCTGGTATCCATGGGGCATGCCGGGCAAAGATAATTTTTACGGCACATCAATCAGGCAGAAATTATTAGAGCCGAAAGATTATCCCGAATTGCGCCAGAGAATTGATTTGTATTTTGCTTTGCAGCGATTAAGCGCTGATGTTAATTCAAAATGGTATGAAGAACTGGGTAAAATTGCCGGGTTTCAACTGCATAAGCAGAAATGCGAATTAGCTTATCAATTTCGCGAAGCAATCAGAACAAAAAACTGGACGGCGATGGCAAGGCCGATTGTTGAATACCGCAAAATCAGAACCAAGCTTTGTCCGGAGTATATGTCTGAACAAGCATGGGAAATTGAAAGAATGTGTTCGCGCAATAATGCCGTCAGCTTTCCATTGGGCGGCGGCGGCGGGACAATTATGGTTTTTTCGCCAAAGCCAAAAAATTTAGAAAAAATGCGGCCGGCCTTATCCGACAGATTTCGCTATATTGATTATAAGATTCTATCACGAGGCCATCGGTTTAAGAATATTTAAACCCCTTGCCAAATTTTAATTAAGTGCTAGAATAAAAACATGTTTAAACAAATCACAAAATGGCTGGAAACAACCGGCGGCAAATATATTGTTGTTGAAAACAACAAACCGAAATACGTAATTATGAAAGTTGAAGATTTTGAAACCCTGCTTAATTCTTGTTCAGACAGAGCAGTTAATAACGAAATTCTCGCTCTCAAAGAAACAGAATCTCAAGCTGTGGATATTTCTCTAGACAAAAACATATAATCTTGCTAAGATACTGTTATATTAATAACTATTAACTAATAACTAACAAAAATATGGCAGAAAAATTTGAACGAACAAAGCCGCATCTTAATGTCGGCACAATCGGGCACATTGACCACGGCAAAACAACGCTCACCGCGGCAATTTTGCATGTTTTAAGCTTAAAAGGCTTCAAGGCCTCTAAAAAGAATGTTGACCAAATTGATAATGCGCCCGAAGAGAGAGAGCGAGGTATTACTATTGCCACGACTCATGTTGAGTATGAAAGCGAGAACAGGCATTATGCTCATATTGATTGTCCTGGTCATGCTGATTATATTAAAAATATGATTACTGGCGCGGCTCAAATGGATGGCGCTATTTTAGTTGTTTCAGCGGTTGACGGACCAATGCCGCAAACCCGCGAGCATATTTTATTAGCCCGTCAGGTTGGCGTGCCGGCTTTAGTTGTCTTTTTAAATAAAGTAGACCAGGTTGACGACCCGGAACTGATTGATTTAGTGGAAACTGAAATCCGCGAACTTTTAACTAAATATGAATTTGACGGCGAAAAAGTGCCGATAATCAGAGGGTCGGCCTTAAAAGCCCTGGAAGCTAAAAGCGCTGATGATGAAAACGCTAAGCCGATTTTAGAGTTGGTCAAAGCTCTGGACGAGAATGTCCCGGAACCGAAACGCGATCTTGACAAGCCGTTTTTAATGTCAGTTGAAGATGTTTTCTCAATTGAAGGCCGCGGCACGGTTGCTACTGGCAGGATTGAGCGGGGCGCGGTTAAGCTTAACGAAGAAATAGAGATTATTGGTTTGGCTGACACCAAAAAGAGCGTGGTCACCGGTATTGAGATGTTTAATAAATCACTTGAAGAAGGCCGGGCAGGCGATAATGCTGGCATTCTTTTGCGGGGTCTGAAAAAAGAAGATGTTGAGCGCGGCCAGGTTTTAGCTAAGCCGGGTACTGTTACGCCGCATGCTGAATTTGAAGGAGAGCTTTATATTTTGACCAAAGAAGAAGGCGGCCGGCATACTCCTTTTTTCACTGGCTATAAACCGCAGTTTTATTTAAGAACAACTGATGTTACCGGCGAAGTTGTTTTATCAGAGGGCACGGAAATGGTTATGCCGGGAGATACGATTAATTTGACTATTAAACTGGTCAGCCCAGTTGCTTTGGAGGAACAGCAAAGATTTGCTATTAGAGAGGGTGGCAAAACAGTCGGGGCTGGAGTTGTGACCAAGATTATTAAGTAAGCTGAAAACTACAACAATATGCCAGAAGCCGAAGTTCAGCAGAAAATCAGAATTAAACTAAGAGCTTTTGATCATAAAATCATTGATCAATCAGCTAAGCAGATTATTGATACCCTGATGCGCTACGGCGCAAAAGTGATTGGGCCAGTGCCTTTGCCAACTGAAATTGCTAAATTCACGGTTAATAAATCAACTTTTAAGCATAAAGACGCACGGTCTCAATATGAGATGCGGACGCATAAAAGATTAATCGAAATCCCGGAGCCCACAGCCAAGATTATTGATACTTTAACTAATCTTAATCTGCCGGCTGGCGTGGATATTGAGATCAAGATGTAAATCTTGCTAAATTTTTTATTTATGCTATTATTCAAAGACAGTGTTAAAGCTGATAAAAACTAAATAAAAATTAATTTGGCGAAATAGTTCTACCCGGGCTAATCGCCTGGGTTTTTGATTGAAATGATTCAGGGCAAAAAAATAAAAATGACGCAGGTTTTTGATCAAGCTGGCAAAGTAATTCCAGTTACTTTGATTGACTGCGATATAGCTGATTTAAAAGTTGGTCAAAAGATCAAAATAACCAGCACCAGCAAGGGCAAAGGATTTCAGGGCGTTGTCAAACGCTGGGGCTTTAAAGGCGCGCCCAAAACTCACGGCACAAAGCACGGCTTGCGCTCACCCGGCTCAATCGGTTCAACTAATCTTGAAAGAGTGGTGAAGGGTAAAAAGATGGCTGGACGAACAGGCGGCGAAAGAAAGACTTTGAAGAATTTAGAGATTATAGAGATTAGAGATAAACAAATTGCGATTAAAGGAGCAGTGCCGGGAAATCGGGGAAGCAAAATTGAAATTTTTAATTCTTAATTTCTAATTTTTATTGAATTTCTAATGATTTAATTTTTAAACATTGAAAATTGAAAATTATGAAGATAGATATTTACAATCAAGATGGAGAAGTTATTGACAAAGCTGAGCTATCTGAGTCGGTTTTTGCTTTAGAGATAAATCATGATTTAATTCATCAGGCCGTGGTTTCAATGACGGCCAATCAGAGAAAGCCTTGGGCCCATAGCAAAGACAGGTCCGAACGCCGCGGCGGTGGCAAGAAGCCCTGGCGCCAGAAAGGCACTGGCCGGTCCAGACATGGCTCGCGTCGTTCGCCAATCTGGCGCAAAGGCGGCGTTGTTTTCGGTCCGAGGAAAGAAAGAGATTATACTCAAAAAATAAACAAAAAAATGAGAAAAAAAGCAATCTTAATGATGCTTTCTTCTAAGGTCAAAGATAAAGAACTAAGAATAATTGACCAGATGGATATTAATAAAACAAAACAAGCGGCTCAAATTTTAAAAAACCTAAAAATTAAATCTTGCCTAATAGCTCAAGAAAAAAAAGCTTTTAGAAATATCCCAAAAACAAAAACCATTACTCCTCAAAATCTCAATGTCTTGGATTTATTAAATTATAAGTATTTGCTTATTCCGAAAGAAGCGATTAAAATAATTGAAGAAACATGGCAATAATTTTAAAACCTCATCTGACTGAAAAAATCAAAGGCGATAAGTATGTTTTTGAAGTTGATAAAAAAGCCAATAAGCCAGAAATTAAAAAAGCCGTTGAAAAAGAGCATAAAGTTGATATTATAAAAATCAACATAATTAACACTCGGCCTAAACCAAGGATTTTAAGAGGTATCAGAGGTTATAAAAGGGGTTACAAGAAAGCAATTATAACTGTTAAACATGGTCAAAAGATTGAGACAATTGAAAAAACAAAAAGCCGGCCGAAGCCGCGGTAAAATCACTGTCCGGCATCGCGGCGGCGGCCATAAGCGGCTTTATAGATTTATTGATTTTAATTACAATCAAAAAGCTAAAATTTTAGCTATTGAATATGACCCGAATCGGTCAGCTAATATTGCGCTGGTCCAGGATAAATCCGGCAAGAAAAGCTATGTTTTAGCTTCAACTGACATGAAAGTTGGTGAAGCAATAAAGCCGCGTCTTAAACTTCAGGACCTGTCTGTTGGCGCTAATATCTATAATGTCGCTGGTATGATAAAATCAGCCGGCGCAACAGCTGTTCTGCAGGCAATTGAGGCTGGCTATGCTCAAATAAAATTGCCGTCAGGCGAAATAAGATTAGTTAAAGAAAACGAGCTGGCCAATATTGGTCAAGTGAGTAATCCCGAGCATAATACAAAAAGATTAAGAAAAGCCGGTCAAAATCGCTGGCGCGGCATTAGACCAACTGTCAGAGGTAGCGCTATGGCTGCCGGCGATCATCCTCATGGCGGAGGCGAAGGCCGTTCGCCAATCGGTTTGAAACATCCTAAAACTCCATGGGGCAA
>Ga0210017_1005560_pt1 | contig 10042 bp, 12 predicted proteins | sample CryGeyCG2014_020_FD_183966 | JGI IMG/M metagenome (GOLD analysis project Ga0210017, IMG submission 183966) | Groundwater microbial communities from aquifer - Crystal Geyser CG08_land_8/20/14_0.20 (SPAdes) (version 2) | ecosystem: Environmental > Aquatic > Deep subsurface > Groundwater | place... | reverse complement strand
ATATAGCATCACTGCTGTCCCTACTGTAATTCTGTCAAAGGAGATTGCAGAATATGATGCCTTAATGCCTACAATGGGTGAATTGGGGACTGCTGAAAGTGATGGTTCTTTTGTTTTCAGGGAACAAGGATTAAATCCAGTATATTTTAGCATAAAGGAGAATAGATTGGTTGGATATGTAAGTGCATTTTATATAATTGATTCTAATTGCACTACTTGTCCTACAGCCTCTGACCTAAATACTGCATTAACCGCGGCATTTGGTTTCAAAGTAATTGAAAATAAATATGCAGATGTAAGAGAACCAACAAACCTGAATACAGTATTAAGTTGGGGCATTACAAAAGTACCTGCTGTTGTTTATGTTGGGGATATGAATGCCTATTTTATAGTAAAGAAACTTTGGTCAAACTTAGGAATAATAAATGGGGACAAATATATCCTCACAAATATGGATTTCCTAAATGGAATGCAATATGAGGACCTAAACACCTTGCCTAAGAATACAGCAGTAAATGTTGGTGAATTAGTAGTAAATACCACCTAGGGCGTATATCAAAAATAAGGCGAAATCGCCTTATTTCCTTATTTTTTATCATATTCAGCCCATTTTAGCATAATTTAGGCATTAAGAATGATTTTTAAACTTTTTAGAGTTAATAAGTAATATGGAACTAAAGATTGACAGCAATCTAAGCACAGTACTTTTGGCTATTGCTGTGCTTTATGCGCTATTTGTTACAGGGGCACTTGGGAAGATTGGAATATTGTTAAGCGGAATAACATATTCCACCTTTCAAGGAGTAGACGCAATGCTAATTGTTTTCCTGATAATAGCTGCAATTGCAATATTTTATATGAGTAAAAATAAATCAGTTACTTCACATGAAGAACATCACGAGTATTCTGAACACCATTGATCTGAAATCTAATTAAGTTAAAAATGGTGGAAGGCATATAATTAATATAAGAATATTGGAAAATAAATTAAGTAACAAATCATAAAAAGGAATGATAGTGAGCATTTGGGATTAAGCAAAAGGCCTTCAAGAAGGCCAAACAAAGATGCTGGAAAAAGAGCGGCTGTTTTTTCTGTAAGAAAAGGGCTTGTTTTTGAAACTCAGGATATTGAGATGAATGGAAACTTAAGGCAAGACTTATTCAGGGATAGAATCCCTTTTGGGGTAAGGAGAAAGGCGGTTAATGCAAAGGCTATTTTAGATCATAGAGAAGCAATTCAGTGGGACGATATTCATTTCTTAAAAAAACCGCTGGATGAAGGGGACATTGTAATGGTAAATTGGTGCCCTATAAAAGTTGGCAGAATAGAACGTAGTGAATTTATTGCGGTTGTTGAAAAAAATGATTCTAATCAAATAACACTAAGGCCTACCCATTATCTAAACACCAAACACAGATATGGTCTTGAGGAAAATGTATTTAGGATTATCAATCCTGAAGAAAGAAGATCAGTAACAAAACGCAAAGGCTCTAATAGTTACATGCGCCCAATTGCAATAAGGGCAAGGGCAAGTACTGGCAGAAAAAATTTAAGAAGCCTTGAAAAGCCGAGAAAATAAAAACAAATGCAGAACTGCAGTTTATAAAAACCCAATTAGGCTACTTACAGTATGAATGTTGAAAAAATTCGGCAGGATTTTGAAATTCTAAAAAAAGGAATTATCTACTTTGATAATGCCTGCATGACATTAAGGCCAAATCAGGTTGTTGAAGAAATTTCCAGATATTATAAAGAATTTCCCTCATGCTCCGGCAGATCGAATCATCAGCTTGCAATAAAAGCAACTGAGGAATTTGAAAATGCACGCGACAAGATAAGGCATTTCATAAATGCAAAATCCTCTGATGAAATTATACTTACAAAGAATACAACTGAAGCAATAAATATTGTTGCAAACTCCTTCAGGTTTGAAAACGGAAAGGCGGTTGTTTCAAGCGACCGAGAGCATAATTCAAATTTAGTACCTTGGCAGTTTTTGGAAAAGAAAAAAGGGATTAAACATATAATAGTAGAGCCTGATGCAAATGAAGAATTCTCCATGCAGAATTTTGAGAATGCATTGCAGAAAAATAAAACTCAGTTAGTTGCGATTCAACATTCTAGCAATATTGATGGGTATATTTTGCCGATTGAAAAGATAATCAAAGTAGCGCATGATTTTGATGCTTATGTTTTGGTTGATGCTGCTCAGGGAGCACCTCATTCAAAGATTGATGTAAAAAAACTTGATGTTGATTTCTTGGCTTTTTCAGGGCATAAAGCTTGCGGCCCTTCAGGGACAGGCTGCCTTTATGGAAAAAAAGAATTGCTGGAAAATATGGATCCATTTATGGTTGGCGGGCATACTGTTTACAATTCAACATACACAACAGCTGAATTTGAAAATGTTCCTACAAAGTTTGAAGCAGGATTGCAGGATGTTGCAGGCATGCTTGGATTTGGAAAAGCCTGTGAATATCTTGAAAAGATTGGATTGCAGGATATTGAAGAGCATGAAAGAAAATTGAACAAAATAATTACAGAAAGATTATCTGGAATTGAAGGTTTGAATATTATCGGGGTAAAGGATTGGGAAAAGAAATGCGGAATCACAAGTTTCAATGTAAAAGGAATGGACATCTTTGACATTGCGATACTACTTGACAATACAAAAAAGATTGCAATAAGGGCAGGGATGCATTGCGCACATTCATGGTTTAACAAACACAATCTTAAGGGTTCAGCAAGAGCTTCATTGTACTTTTACAATACAGAAGAAGAAGCAAAAATCTTCTGTGATGAATTGGAAGAAATTGTTAAAACACTAAATAAATAGCACTATTTTTATTCTTTGGGATCTTTATTTATTATTGGTGATATCTACTATGCCAACTCCAAAAAAACCTGCACAAAAACCAAGGAAAGTAAATAAGGGGCCTGCATCAAGAAGCCTTCTTGGGAGAATTAAGCCGAAAAATAGGTTTGGGATTAGGCCATTTGACCAGCGAGCTTTACGAGCACATTTTAATGAATATAACTCTGATGCAATCCTGCCCAACACTGAGATTGGGAAAGCAATACGTAAACTTTTGAGGGTAAGGAACGATGATAAGGTAGAAGTATCTAGTGCAGTTTACTCTACAACACTTGGCGGGATGACTTACTTAGTTTTTGAGGTAAATAGCAATTCGAGAGAAGGGCTAATATATTTTAGTCTTCCTAAAGATCATAAAAGTGGATTATTTAATATAATTAGGAAAGAATACCCTTAGAGCAATAGTAACTACTCAGCAATCAGGACAGTAACAGGGTCTAATTTTGAAGCAACATACGCAGGATATATTCCTGAAATCAGGCCAATTACAACAGCAAACAATACTGCCTGATAGATCAAACCAGGGCTAATCAAAATACTTACGTTAAATGCTGCTGAAATGGTACTTGATGCTAAATAACCAAAAATTATTCCAGAAATAGAACCTATTGCAGAAATCATTGCTGATTCCATAAGAATCATTGTTACAATATCTGAAGAAGACCAACCTGTTGCTTTTAATGTGCCTATTTCTTTGAAGCGTTCTGTTACGCTCATCAGCATTGTATTCAGTATTGCAATCCCTGCAACAAGCACGGCAATGCTGGCAATAATAATCACTAACAATCTTAAAGTGTCAATAATCCCAGCCAATTGATTTGAAAAGGAGCTGGCTGAAACTGCTTTTAATTTTTCCCCAAATTTAAAATTGATTAATTTTGCTGTTTGTTTATCCTTTGAAGGATCAACTAATTCTAAGGTAAATTGGCCAACCTTGTCTTGGGAATAATTATTCAATTCAGTAAGGTCATCCAAGGACATTAAAATGGACGAATTTAACAGGCTTGAACCGGTTTCATACACCCCAACAATTTCAAATTTTTTACCGTTTATTTTTATGTTATTGCCCAGGAATTTATTTAATTGATCCATCAATTCATTGCCAACAACAACCTTGCCATTATCTGAACCAGTTAAGGATCTTCCTTTGATGACTTTTCCGCCATATCCTGCAGCAGTATTGATTTTACTTTTAGAATAATCACTGCCAATAAGCCGTACTGATGAAAAACCAAATGCAACTGATTTTCCTTCAATTGTTTTTGCTAAAGTCATGCGGGTAGGAATAACTGTTTTTACATTAGGGATAGCTGATAATTTTGATTCATAACTTTTATCTATCTCTGAAAATAACGGGCCCATAGCCCCTTTTTCATAGACTGTAATGCCTTGCATCTGGCTTATTGCGCCTTGTATCTCGAAGGATAAGCCATCTATAATTGAAACTAATGCTATTACTGAAGCTATTCCCAAGGCAATTCCTAAGATGCATAAAGCAGTCCTTAGCTTGTGCCTAAAAAGGTTCAAAAAAGCAATTTTTAACATTAAATCACAGGTTATCTTTTAACCTTAAATTACTTGTTGTTTAATTCAAAAATTTCATTTTACAATAACATTATTAAACTATCACTTTAATTATATAATTAAAGTCTATTTTTAAGGATTAAAACAAATGGGGTAAGGTGTTATAATGAGTGAAGACGTAAAAAAAACAGAAAACAAAGAAGTAAAAAAAATTAAAATAGAGATTACCCCAATGATCGCAGGATTATTGGCAGTGGTTCTTATCGTTGGATTACTTGTAGGAACTGGAATAGGATTTATGATTAAACCAAATCAAGAAGTACAAATTCCACAAGACCAAAATAAGGGATTGAGTGAAGAAGCATTAAAAGAAAAAGTAGTAAAATATTTGAATGACAATCTTCTTGAAGCTCAGGGGGTAACAGGAAGTGTAAATAAAATGGAAAAATTTAGTGATAATCTTTATTCGATAACATTAGATTTGAAAAAAGATGGGAATGTATTACAGCAGGCATCTTTGTATGTTACATTGGATGGTGAAGAAGTAATTATTGGGAATATTTTGAAAACATCCGAACCATTGCCAAAAGCAAATGAAACAGCAGATCAGGCAGATGCAAAACCTCAAGAATTGCCAAAGACTGACAAGCCAAATGTAAAATTATTTGTAATGAGTTATTGCCCATACGGGCAGGAAGCTGAAACCGGCCTTAAACCATTACTTGCAACATTAAAAGATAGTGTCGACTTTGAAACACATTTTGTAATATATGACAACTATTGTGGATATGGCATATTATGCAAGGCAACTGATGAACAGAAAACGCAAGGATATACTGAAGATGCATCACAGAAAGCAAAATATTGTTTAGATGCTGACCAGAATATTCCACAGTATTGCTCAATGCATGGAGTAAATGAAGTAAATGAAGATGCAAGGCAGATGGTAATCCTAAAATATTTCAAGGATAAATGGTGGGATTATGTTACCTATGTCAATGCAAATACCACAACAGCAGACATTGAAGTAAAATGGAAGGAAGCTGCTGCTTCAGTTGGATTAGATGCAAACAAGATACAAGAATATTATAATAACGAAGCACTTGATCTGTTAAATACAGAAATAGCTTTAAGTGAAAAATATGGGGCACAAGGGTCGCCAACATTGATAATAAATGATACAGACTATGCTTTGCAGAACCTTAGTACTGCAACATTCCAGGCTGCAGTTTGTTCAGCATTCAATACACAACCTGCTACCTGCAGCCAAGAAGTAACAGCAGGCACAACAGGAACAGCAACTACAACTGGCGGATGCGGGGCATCTTAAGGTGAATGAATGGTTAAAGTGATTATCTATTCTACGCCAACATGCCCTTTCTGTGAATTGGTAAAAAAATTCCTTAAAGAGAATAATATAAAATATACGGAAATAAATCTGGCAAAGAATAAAGAAAAATTAAAGGAAATGATTACCAAGAGCGGACAGACCGGGGTCCCGGTTGTGGACATTGATGGCAAGATAATTCAGGGATTTAACAAAGTTGAAATGAAAAAAGCCCTGCATTTATAAGGGCTTTTCTTTTTTTATTTTTTTTATATTTTATGGCACAGCAAAATACCTAATAGTTCTAATTCCTTTGGCTTTTTGGCTGTTTTCAGAATATTACTGATAGCAGAAAATATATAAATCAGATTGCCATTAATCTATTGAAGAATGCGATTTTGGTGGTGATTAGGTTGACTTCATTGGTTAAAACAGGAATTGATGGCCTAGACAAGGCATTAGGAGGAGGAATTCCTGAAGGAAATATCGTACTATTATCCGGAGGGGCAGGAACAGGTAAATCTACTTTATGCTTGCAGCACATAATTAATGGCGCAGCAAAATATGGTGAAAAAAGCCTTTACATAAGCACAGAGCAAACCAGGGAAGAATTATTAAGGCATGGAAATTCCTTTGGCTGGGAAATTGAAAAATTGGAAAAACTCGGAAAAATAAAGATTGTTTATTTTGACATTACAGCACATAAGGATTTTATAAAAAGTATTGATGAGGTTGTTCGTGAATTTAAACCAAAGAGAATAGCTATAGATTCATTAACGACATTAACAGATGCTTTATTGATAAGTGATATTTCTGAACAAACCGCATTTAGTTTAGCGCAGATTGCTGAAACAGTAACGCCAATACCAAGAACTGAACAGGTAATTGCAAAAACCATTCTTTACCAGTTGATGAAAAACTTGAAAGAATATGGGGTAACAACCCTGTTAACATCAGAACTCTATGAGGATACAAATAGATTGAGTGCTGATGGGGTAAGTGAATTCATTGCTGATGGAGTCATATTGATGTTCTTTGTTGGAATTGCCGGAACTGACTCAAGAACGCTGAGAATAAGAAAAATGAGATACTGTGAACACTTAAAAAGTTATTTGCCATATGAGATAAAAAAAGGTGAGGGCATAGTAGTAAATACTGAAGAATCCATGGATGTTTTAATGAAGTGATAATATGTATACGTTGCTTTCGAAGCTGTTATTAACAGGAAAATTAAAATTTGAGCAGGGCAAGATAGTTGCATTTGATGAGCCCTTTGCCCTTGTCCCCATGGTATCCTTAAAAAAGATAACTGATGATGCAATAGCAAAAGGGCAGCAGAATATTCAGGACGTATACCTAGAAGGATGGATTTACGGCCTAGCTGTAACAAAAAATCTTATCAAACTTTTTAACCTCAAAAAATTTGAAGAAAGGTACAAGATTGCCATGGATATTATTGGAGTAATTGGGTTTGGGGATTACCAAACCCTGAGCTTTAAGAGGGCAGACCATGCAAAATTCAGGGTAATTGGAAATCCTTTTGCCAAATTGTATTATCCCTCCAAAGGCCTGAAGATATGCCATTACATAAGAGGAATGGAAGCAGGCGGAGGGACACTTGTGCATGAAACAATAATGAATAATATTGAATTTGAATGTGCCTCTGAAACCGGGAATGATTGCATACATGCAAACCTTGCAAAGCACAGATTGGCAGAGATTGATAAAAGCCTTGTTGAAAGCCAGCTTGATTTGAATTATTTGCTGCCGAAGCAGGCAAAAATCCTTGAAACCTATGGCTATAATCCAAAAGAATTTAACATTGATGTGGATAACCTTCCAAAACTGTGACAGCTATGGAAAGGGAAATTGCAAAATTTGGATATAATAAAGGTAAACTGTTTGCGCTAATGGAACTTGGAAGGCCATGGAATGCTGGAATTTTGGGGTTGTTTGCAATTGTTGGCTTTTTGCTCACCAAAAATGCAATCGGGATAAATGTAATATACGCCTTTTTTAGTTTTGTGTTCCTTTACCTGGCAGGCACAACAGTAAATGATATTTTTGGTTTAGAAACAGATAAAATAAATATCTCAGTAAGGCCACTGCCTTCAGGGCGGGTTACATTAAAGGAAGCCTGGATGTTTAGCCTATTCTTCTATGCCTTAGGGCTGTTAGTAGCTTATTTTATTGGATTTTATTTTATGTTTTGGGCGCTTGCATTCTGCATATTGAGCTTTCTGTATTCGATGAAACCTATTTCACTGGATTCCCGCTGGTATTCAAAAAGCTTAGTTTTGGCAATTGTTACAGTATTCATTCCACTTAATGGGGGGGCTTCTATAATAAGCGGAAAAATAGTGCAAGATATGGCAATAAATTACATAGGATTGGGCCTGTCAGCATTCTTTCTTTTTGTGGCAACAACAAATGATTTGAAGGATATGAAAGGGGATGCAAAGACGGGCAAGAAAACTCTTGCCCTGTTGCTTGGCGAGAAAAGGACACTGCAGATAAGTGCATTAGGGGTAAGCATTTTTTTCCTGATTACAAACTATCTGCTGCTTAATTACATAAAATATGCGTTAATATTCATTGCCTTCTGCATTGCCATCTGGGCTATTCTAATAAGAAGATATTTTATTACAGAGAACAACGAGATGAAGTTTACAAAAGCAAGGTTTACTGTGCTGGCATATATTTTAGGGCTTATAATGGCCCTGTTAATTTAAAACTGGGTTAAGGCATTAAACATACTTTTTAAAATAAAGAAAGGATATATTATTTATATATATGGAACTAATATCACCTTCCTTGATTAAGGTAGGTTATGATGTAATTATAGTAGGGGCTGGCCCGGCAGGCTGCACACTTGCTGAAAATCTTGCTCCAAAACATAGGGTGCTTATTGTCGACTACAGGGCACTGCCAAGGGAAAAACCATGCGGCGGCATGCTTGTTAAGGAAGCAAAAGAATTTGTGGACAAAAAAAAAGTGCCTGCATATATATTTGCAGAGCCAAAATACCTTGACATAAAATACATAGACTGGGACAATGGCAGCGAAACATTAATTAAAAAAGGATTTTACAATATACACAGGGAAAAATTTGATGCTTGGCTTTTCCAGTCAATAAAAACAAATAATGTAAATATAAGCGCAAACACCAAGCTAATTGATTATTACCCAACAAAAAAGAATGATTATGTTGTTGCCATCCTGTCAAGCGACGGGGAAATAAGAAGTGCTGTATGCAAATACCTTGTTGGTTGTGATGGTGCACTTTCCACTGTAAGAAACAAGTTGACAAACATCAAAGTGCCTTATTACCTAGCTATGCAGGAACTTATAGACAAGCGATTATGCGATGACGCCTGTTTCATCTTTGACAATTCAATAACTGATTTTTATTGTTGGGTGATACCAAAAGATGGCAAGACACTAATAGGGGCAGCTGTTCCCCCAGAGTCAGCAAGGGAACGGTTTGGGCAATTCAAAAATAAACTTTCAAAAAAAATGGGGTGTGGAAATTTAAATGGCATAGTAAGTTCAGCTCTTCTCTCAAGGCCAAATTCCCTAAGGCAAACATTCCTTGGGGACCAAAATGTGATGCTTGCTGGCGAAGCAGCTGGCTTAATAAGCCCAAGCAGCGGTGAAGGCATAAGCTTTGCGCAATGCAGCGGCCTATACTGCGCAGAAGCAATAAATAACAGGTATGGAAATGCCCTTCCATATTATAAGGAAAAATGCAAGCCATTGCTCGAAAGAATCAGGAAAAAACTCAGGAAATCGGATGCCCTAAAGAGTATTGGAAGGCGGCCTTATCTGTTAAAATAACTTGCATTCTGACGAATTAGAACTTAATTTATGATCTTTCGCAAATCTGTGGAACTTCATTAAACTGCTAAAAAAGCAACAGTTATTTTAAATGCCTCTGCCACTCAATCTTGTCCCATACTCTTTCATGGATATAATAAATTACTATAGCCACTACAGTAAAGGCTATTGTGATAAAGGAGGTTTCAAAAAGGTTGCCTGTATAAAACCATGATATAACTGCCAAAGCCGAAGAAGCAAGTGCGCGGTAAGTAATTGACTTAAGTAGAGAACGCTTGAGTGAATCTTCCATAATTTCCCACGGTATCTAAAAAAATATATATGTAATAAAAGCATTGGAAATATATTAATATATCCCCAAAAATAGCGCTGTAGAAATCCTCTCTAGTTTATAAATATCCTGACTTTTATCAGTCTCCCTATGTGCTCGATGTTATACGCTATTGCCTTTATTGTCACTTGTTTCTGCTGGTTTATT
>Ga0210017_1005549_pt1 | contig 10057 bp, 8 predicted proteins | sample CryGeyCG2014_020_FD_183966 | JGI IMG/M metagenome (GOLD analysis project Ga0210017, IMG submission 183966) | Groundwater microbial communities from aquifer - Crystal Geyser CG08_land_8/20/14_0.20 (SPAdes) (version 2) | ecosystem: Environmental > Aquatic > Deep subsurface > Groundwater | place... | reverse complement strand
AGCCTCCGTTTTTATAAGTTTATATAAAACAGAGACCCGCTGTTTTCTTTTAAAACCGAAGAGTTTTCACGGACATTCTTATTTGAGCTAATAAGGGCGCGTTCACGGACATTTTATATGAGCTAATGCGAAGCATTTGAACGTCCAGGGTAAATATGGTAAAATTCAATCTTGACCCGGCCATCCGTTTCGGGCCAAATGCCCGCTTTCGGCGGTCAAACGGGTGCCGGGATAAGCCGGTGGCCAGGTGAAAAATAGAATGAAGCCCCGATCCAAGCCCGTAACGGCAAAGCCCTCTCCGGACCAGGTTTTTCTGGTTATGACCGGTTTTTTATGCAACAATAATTGTCTCATGTGCAGCGTAAAGCCCAAGGGGCTGGACTACAAGCCCAGGGATACCAGGGAGATAACGGCCGACATTGCCGGAGGGAGACGCGCCGGGTACGAGAGGATAGAATTTACGGGCGGGGAACCGGCGCTGAGGCGGGACCTGCTTCTTCTCGTCGTCTGCGCCGCGAAGCTGGGGTATAAAGAAATAGCCGTGAGCACGAACGCCAGGGCTTTCAATTCTCCGGAATTTCTCAAATCCCTGGCTGATAGGGGCCTCAACAGGATAACTACCACTCTTTATTCTTCCGGGGCGGGAACGCATGACAGGATAACCCGGGTCCCGGGCAGTTTCGGCCAGACGGTGAAAGGGATAAAAAATTCTCTGGCCATGGGCATCACCACGAGCGTGAACACGGTGCTTTTTTCGCTTACCGCCGGCGGGCTGAAAAAGACCGCCTCTTTCATCTCCTCTCTGGGCGCGGAATACTGGACTCTTCTGGATCTGATACCCGACGGTTTCGCTTCGGGGGAATACGCCCGCCTGGCTTTGAAACCGGCGGAGCTGAAAGAGGCTTTCCGTTCTATAAGTCCCGTCCTTGAAAGATTCCAAAGCGTTAACATTTTTGATTTTCCTTTCTGTCTCGTGCCCGAAGAGTTGTTTCGGAAGAGGAACTGCAATATCCTGGCCGCCAAGGGCAGAACGGAAATAATAAACCAGATCGGGTACAGGCCGGACCGTTTTAAGCGGAAAGATGGCCTCTATTGCGATATTCATAAGACGAGATCGGAAAAGTGCGGGATTTGCCGGTATAACAGCGAATGCGGCGGGCTGTGGACTCCTTACAGGAATCTTTACGGGGATTCTTTTCTTAAGCCTTTCGGAGCCAGATTGGCTGAAAAAAGACGGATAAACCGCGGGTGAAGGGGAAAAATGGGCCATAACGTTTTTAAAAAAACACGAGTTCCCGAAAACAAGCCTTCAGCCGCGCAGGCCCCGGAAATTCACACCTATATACAGATAAACGGCGCCTGTAACCAGAAGTGTCTTTTTTGCAACAGGCCGCCGGAGAACACGAACAAATCCTTCGTTAAAAAGGAGACCATTAAAAAAAACCTGGATAGCCTTTTAAAAGGAAAAGAGGTGAAAAGAATAATATTCACCGGCGGAGAACCTCTTCTCCATCCCGATTTGGACGAGTTCATAGCCTACGCCAAAAAACTGGGTTTTACGACGGAAATACAGACCAACGGCACTTTACTGGACCCGCCGCGCCTGAGGACCTTAAAAAGAGCGGGCCTGGACATCATAAATTTCGCCTTTCACAGCCATAAAAAGGAAATGAGCGACAAGCTGCGGGGGGTTGATTTCGGCTTCGAAACCATAATAAAGAACATAAAACTGGCCGACGCGCTCGGTTTTCAGCTGCATGTGATACACGTTATAAATTCGGTGAATTACGCCGATATGCCCGCTTTTGTCGACTACGTGAACCTTATGAAGCTTAAACACTTAAGGCTTAACCTGAGCATAGTAGTCCCTGACGGCTGGGCCTGGGAGAACCGGTGGATAATACCGCGGATGAGAGATATTAAACCTTATCTGCTCGAGGCCATGAAAAAATGCGTGAAATACGGCATACGCTTCGACGTCTCCGAGATAGTCCCGCTTTGCATAGTCGAAGGCTTCGAGGAACACGCCGTTTCCACGGTTTTCAAACTGGATAATTTTAAAATAGTCGACGATTATGTGACCGGAAAACGAGTGCTGGATTTTGTAAACCCGGGCCCGGAATACGCCCTGAAGGCTCCGCAGTGCGAAAAATGCTCTATGAACGCGATCTGCGGCGGATTTTATCCCAAACTGCCAGAAGTTTACGGGGTTTCGGATTACGTCCCCAGGCGCGACGACCCTTCGGCCATAATCAAAAAAATAAAGCCGGGGTTCGACTTGAGAAGCATGTTCGGCGGCAGGAGCGTGGAAATGGTGCCGCGTAAAGAAGCCAGGTCTCCCAAAATCCTTTACATGAACCTGGATGAGAAATGTAATCAGAACTGTCTTTTCTGCGTCGTCAAAGGGGCCAATAAAGGGAAGTTCGGCGCCATGTCAGAGGAAGAAGCCGTGGGAACGGCGAAAAAATTTCTCGCCGGCGGCGGGAATGAAATAATTTTCACAGGCGGCGAACCTACCCTGAGGGACGATTTGCCCCGCATAATTTCCGAGCTGCAGTCGTGCTCTCCCTCTCCTTCCCTTTCCGTGATAACCAACGGGGTCCGGCTTTCCGACGAAAATTTTCTGAAGAGGCTTCTGGCGCCGGATAAAAAAGGCTTGCTGAGATTCTGCGTTTCATGGCATTCCCACAAAGAGGAAAAGTCGGATTTCCTTACCGCTACCCCGGGGGCTTTCTCCAAAACGGTGCGCGGCCTGGAAAACTTAGTTAAAAGCGGCCGGAAAGTTTCGGTTTATCAGGTTATAACGGAACAGAATTACAAGGACCTTCCCTCTTTCGCGAAGCATTTGAAAGCCGCGTATCCCGCTATAAAAGACGTGACTTTCGCTTACCCGTTCCCCCAGGGACGGGCGGTGCAGAATAAACATATTTTCCCGCGCCTTTCCCGTCTCAGGCCGTATCTGATAAAAGCGCTTGAATTTCTCGAAAAGAACGGGTACCACACGGAAATAGCCACCTGCGGGCAGTTCCCCCTGTGCGCGCTGCCCGGTTTCGAGGAAAAAGTTATTTCGCCGCTTTCTTCCAGCGAGGAGGACATAGCCGGAGTGGTGGGGAAGAAAGTTTTCCATGAATTTGAAATGGCCTCGGACGACTGGGTCAGGCATTATAAGAGCAAAGCTCCCGCCTGCCGGACCTGCGTAATGGACGGATATTGCCAGGGTTTCTGGAAAAAGTATTCGGAATTATTCGCTTTTGACGGTCTCAAGCCGGCCGGAACGCGGAATTTCCCGTCGAATAAGGTCAGATTCGTTCTCAAAACACGGACCCAGCTGGCAAAGGCCGTGTCCGGGCTTTCAGCCGAAAAGCTTAATCTTCTGGTCCTGGAGGATTTCGACGGCCTGCTTTTCAGCGAGCTCGTGAGCCTGGTTAGAAGAAAAAAGGTACTATTGATAGCCGTATACGAGAAAAAGGTCATCTATCCGGCCTGAGCTGAGCCGGAACGGAGAAACAATGATCCGGATAAGTCGAAGGAGGACTGGATGTTTAGCGTGATCAGGGTTCGAGGGTTAGATGGTTTGATGGTTGGCAGTTGTCGTTCGCACTTTACTCTTTACCCTTTACTCTTCACGTCCGAAGAGGTGTCTGGATGAGCGTCAGCCCTTACATTTACGCGGGTTATTACTGCAACAACAACTGCGTTTTCTGCAGCGAAGCCGACGAATACCTGGAACGGCTTGAGAACAAGAGTTTTGCGGAGATAAAAAAAGAGATCCTGCGCGTCAGAAAAGAATTCGATTTCGTGAATTTCATGGGCCGTGAGCCCACGCTAAGGAAAGATCTTTTCGATATCCTGAAATTCGCCGAAAAATGCGGTTTCAGGCAGGTCGGGGTCACTACCAACGGCCGTATGCTGGCTTATCCGGATTTTGCGGCGGAACTTCTGGCGACCGGCGTGAAACAGATAGGCATATCCTTAAGCGGGGCTTCGGCTTCCACCCATGACCGGCAGACCAGGGTTCCCGGCAGTTTCGAGCAGACCGTAAAAGGGATATATAACGTTTTAAAGCTGAAGAAAAAAGGCGTCAGCCTTCTCGTCAACCTGAACGTGAATCGCGGTAATTACCGGGAATTAAAAAAAATGATAGAGCTTCCCGTCCGGCTCGGGGTGAAGGAAATAGACGTTCTTTACATTTCTCCGCTGAGCAAACGGTCCAGGACCAGGAAGGTCGCGATGTCTTTGCCGGAACTGGGCAAATACGTGTTCAGGACCGTGAGACCCTATCTTAAGAGGCCGGAACTGAATCTTCTTCTGGTCGAATTCCCTCCGTGCGCCCTCCCCAGAGCGGCCCGGGATTATTTTTTCCCCTGCCTTGAAAAAAATTCCAATAAAACCAGGATCCCGCTCTGCGCGGAATGCCTCTATGCGGCAAGGTGCGACGGGATACTCCGGGATTATCTTAAATTGTACGGAACCAAGGGTTTTAGCCTGTAGGGCTCATTTTCCGCGCGCCGAGCTTTCGAGGCCTTTTTCCGCACCGCCGAGCAAAGCGGCTCCGGTCCTCCTGTAATCGTCCGGATTTTTCCTGATAGTCTCGATTGCTTTAATGAAAGATTCAGCCGCCCGTTTCTTTTTTTCCTCTTTAAGATAAAGCGCTCCCAGGCTCAAATGCGCTTCCGCGCAGTTTTCGTCGGTTTTCGCGGCCGAAAGCAGTTCTTTTTCGGCCCCGGCGGGGTCTCCGGCGAGCAAAAGGGCCACGCCGGCGTCCAGGAAGAGTTTAGGATTTCCCGGCTGACCTTCAAGCAGTTCCCGCGCGCGTCCCGCGGCGCTTAAATACTCTTTTTTCTCCATATAAAGCAGATAAGTTTCGTCGGAAGGCAGGCCGGAACAGGAATAAAGCGCCGCGTCCGGCGGGACCTCCAGCAGATAAATTTCCCGCTCGGCGATTTTGCCCGCAAGCCTGGCCCGGCCGGCGGCGAGTAACGTCCTCTCTCTCTTCCCGTAATTTTCCACCAGGTCGTCCCCGGGCGAGTAATAGTCGAGTTCGGGGGTTCTGACGTAGAAAAATCTATTTTTTCCGAGGGGAGCGGCGATCTTTTCGCCGCCCCGGCCGAGTTCCTGAAGGGAAAAAATCTCCAGCCCGGTGAGGAATTCCCACTGGTAGGCGGCATCTTTGGACGCTACCGCTATCTGCGGGTCCGGGAGCGGCTCCGCCGCCGCCCTGCGCCTTATCAGGCGGAGTGTTTCCGGAACGGAACGGTAATCCTGCCAGGAGTTTATCCGGTTCCTGGCGGGGGAGGCGAGGTAGGAGGAATAATCTCCGGCCCGGAGAGCGGCGAAAAACGCGGCGGCAAGAAAAAAGAGGAAAGCCCTTTTTTCACGGGGAATCGCCGCGAACCCTTTGCCCAAAAAAGGGAAAAGAAGCGGCGCGGCCATGGCCGCGTACCTGTCTTCCAGTCCGGAGATATTGGATCTGAAGAGGATATAAACGAGGTTGTGGGCGGCGAAGCAGGTCAGCAGAAAAAACGCTTCCCTGCGGCCGGGCCATTCTTTTGTTTTCAGCAGGGCGGCGGGCAGCAGAAAAAGAAAGAGGATATGTCCCTGACCGGGGTTGAACCAGAATCCAGCCAGGTCGGCGCTTCTCGCGGCCGAATCTTTCAGAAAGGTCCACAGCGAAAATTCTCCGGCGAAAGAGGGTTTCAGCCACATCAGGAGATCGGTTCCCCGCCCGAAAGTCAGAATAAAAATCAGGACGGCCGGCAGCAGAATCAGGACGGCCGGCAGGCTTGCCTTGAGGGTGATTTTTCCCTTCGACCCGCGTAGTCCGTAAAAACAGGCGAAAAGCACCAGGGGGACGTAAAGCGCCATTTCCCAGCGGACATTGGCGGAAAGAAGGGCCGCCGCCAAGGCCGCGGCGAAAAGCCGCGAATCTTTGAGCCGGAGTGCGCTTATGCATAAAAGGGCGGTGAACATGGCGCAAAAGGCGGAAAAAAGCGGCGTACCCTTGTAGAGCACCGAATTTTTGTAAAGGAAATACGAAAGCGCGTAAAAGGCCGAGGAATACAAAGCGGCTTCCCCGTCTTCAAAAACGAAATACGCGGCCAGAAAGACCGAGATTATCAGGCAAACGGCCGCGGCATAGGTCAGGTAAGACGCCGTTTCGGGGGAAAAGGTTCCGAACCTGAAAAAAAGCCCGGTCAGCCAGGGATAGAAAAAACCGTGCCTGTGAAGAAGCGTGAATTCCCCGGTTTTGTTTTCGGAAAGGAGGCGGCCCATGAAAAGCTCTTCCCACTCGTCGGAAATTCCCATGAAAGGGAGGCCGAAGACGAGCATTGCCGCGAGCGTCGGCAGAACTATGCCGAAAAACAGGATGGCCAGTTTCTTTCGTGGTATACCGGAAAGAAAGGTCAGGAGTTCCTTTCTGGCGAGAAAAAGCGGGACCAAGGCGCCCGCCAGAAGCAGAAAAGCGCCGAGGTCCAGCCAGTATCGGGAATAAATGGTCGGCATTTCGGTTAATTCAATTATATAAATATGACCGCCCCGTATCAAACCGGCGTTCATAGGGTGAAAAGATAATTTTTTGTTATTATAATATTGTATTACCCCGCGGGTTAGCTTCCCCGCAGGGCCGAATCGATCGGTAAGGGCGGCTTGATGACGAATATTTTAAAAATTTCCGCGGACCTTAAAAAGTATCCGCTTGGAATCGTGAGATACGCCTCCTACGCGCTTTCCGGGAACCTTTTCGTCTTTATAAGAAAAATTTCCGCCTCGAAAGCCGAAATTTCATTCTCCCCCAAGAAAGGAAAAATGGACGCGAAGATGGTTTCCGCGGATTTCAAAAAAAATCTGGAAGACGAAACGCTCAGGGATTTTATCTGGGAAGCCAATAAAAAATTAAGAGAATTCCTCATCCTTAAGGCCATAACGGCCCAGGAGAGGGCTCCGGAGCCGGAGAAGGCGGAGGGGCTCACCCCGGAACAGGAAAAAGAGCTGGAAAAGCTTATAGCCGAAGTGGAAGAGGAAATAAAGAAAGAGTCGTCGGGAGCCGGGGGGGGCGGGGATCCTCTGAAAATAAAGCAGACATGGGAAGAAAAATATGGCGATGAAAGCGAAAAATAAAGAACTCAAGGTGGCCTCCATGCAATGGAGAAAAAGGGGCGGGGAAGTACTCGTCACGAATGATTTCGGCTATCATCTGCGCATGAAAGAGAGCGAATTCAAAAACTGGCTTTCCGGCCGTTTGTCCGAAAGTTCGCCCCTTTATGAAAAACTCGCCCGCGGGGGCTTTGTCGGGGACAGACTGGATTTCGAGGATTTGGCCTCCAAATGGAGGAAAAGGAATTCTTTTCTTTTTTCCGGCACCGGGCTTCACATTTTCGTCGTCACGCTCAAATGCAACCATAAATGCCTTTACTGCCAGAGCGGCGCGGTCGGCGAAAAGAGCGGTAAAACCGATATGAGCTGGTCCGTGGCTAAAAAATCCGTGGATACGGCCTTTCAGAGCCCGCGGAGTTCGATAACCATAGAATTCCAGGGCGGAGAACCTCTCTGCAATTGGGAGGTGCTGAAAAAAACGGTCGAATACTCGAGGAAGAGGGAAAAAGAGACCGGGAAGACGCTGAAGCTGGCCCTGGTTTCCAATTTTTCCCTTATGGACGAGGCGAGGGCGTCTTTCCTGCTCCAGAACAGGGTTTCCATCTGCACCTCCCTCGACGGCCCGGCTTCCCTGCACAATAAGAACAGGATCTTTTCCGGCGGGAATTCTCACGCGCTTACGCTCAAGTGGCTTAAATATTTTTCGGACCGGCACGACAATCAGGACGGGAAAATCCCGGTTTATAAAACGAGCGCTCTGCTTACCGTTTCGCGGTACTCGCTGGAGCGTCACAAGGAAATAGCGGACGAATACGTAAAGCTGGGGCTTGAAAATATTTTCCTAAGGCCGCTTTCCCCCATAGGTTATGCCAGGAGATTATGGAGCGAAGTGGGGTATTCAGCCGAAGAATTCCTCGCTTTCTACTCCAGGTCGCTGAAGTATATTCTTGAACTGAATAAAAAAGGCGTGAAGCTGAGAGAAAAAACAGCCCAGATGCTCTGCCAGAAAATATTCAATTTCGAAGACCCGGGGTTTCTCGACCTCCGCTGCCCCTGCGGCGCCTCCGTGGGACAGCTGGCCTATAATTACGACGGCGCGGTTTATACCTGCGACGAAGGGAGGATGGTGGGCTGGGAGGGAGACGATTTTTTTAAGGTAGGATAAGTCGGGGAAACCTCCTACAAGGGCATGATGAACAAGGCCCAGACCCGCGGCTGCGCCATTTCCTCGAATCTGGAGATTCAGCCCGGGTGTTTCCGTTGCGCCTATAAACCCTATTGCGGGGTATGCCCGGTGGTGAACTACGAGTCGCAGGGCAGTCTTTGGGGCAATATGCCGGCCAACGACAGGTGCAAGATTTTTATGGGTATTTTTGACCTCCTTTTCGATTCGATAAAGACTCCGAAAAACGAGAAAATACTCAGGGAGTGGGCCGATGCCGAAAAAAAAGACTGATATGGGGAAAGATGCCGGAATGTTCGAGGTTCGCGCGGGGACGGGGGTTTATTCCGCCGAAGCGCTTAAGCTGGCAGCTTTCGTTTTTGTGGACCGGGGCATAAAACTGTCTTTTAAGAAGAACCTTGCGGGAATAAGCGTAAAGAGCCCCGAAGGGGAAAGAATTTTAAAAGAGTTCATGAACGAAGCCCTGAATCAGCAGTGCCGCATGGATTTGACGGAGGAAAACGGCAAATCCGCGAAAATAATAATCACCCGGGCCATGCTATCGGCTCTAGGCAAATAGGAAAGGGCGATGAAAAAAATTTTGGCCGGAATAGTCGTGATTCTGATGGTGGGGATCCTGGTCTTCAGGTATCTGGACAGGGTTAGAACGGAGATGGCTTTGCAAGCTCCGGCCGTTACTTCCGCGGAGGGGCCGGAGGGAGCGCCTATGGGGATTCCGCTGCCGGATCGGGATTATGTAAGACTTTCTTCTGGTGTTTCGTACGAGACTCCTTTACAGTTCGGCGACTGCGTCAAAAGCGTAAAAGACGTGACGGTTGATTATGAAGATATGTGTGACGAGGTAAACGGAAAGATGGGTAAAAAGAAAAGTTTCTCCAAAGAAGATATCAAGGCCGCATCAACCCTTATGTCGGAATACTATTCCTGTAAGGCTCTGGCTTCCAGGGACATTAAATACTGTGAAGGTCTCTCGAACAATGGAAGTACTGTTTTTACGCCTAGGTATGTCTGTAAAGAAAAGTACAATTTTTTAAGCTATCTGGGTTACATGGCGGGGAAAACGGAAAATAAAACTCCCTGCCTGGAATATCTTACAGCGGATAGAAGAAAGGGTCTTAAGCTTTCGGCGGGAGAGATATGCGCGGCGGCGCCCAAGGGCCTTCCGGAGCTTTGCGAAAATCTTTTCGCGAATCCCCTTAAGAATTCCTGCCGCGGGCATTTTCCCAAGAGCGAATCGGATTGCGACAAATCTAATCCCCGGTGCCTGGAAATGTTGGTCTTATACGGCGCTTTTAAATCAGGCGACCCGGCGCGCTGCCCCGAGGAATACAGAGAATTCTGCGAGGCTTTTCTTAATAAGGACGAGGCGCCGTGTTCCGCAATGAAAAGCAGGCTGCTTCTCACTTTTTGCGATATAAGTAAGAGGATAGCCGAGCTAAGGGAGGAAGAGAATAAAAAGAGGGAGGCCGGGGCGCTTGCCGAAATAAATAAGAGACCGGTTGAAAACAAGAAGATTCACGGCGGGCAGAAGTAAAAAACAACTCACGTCGCGGCCGAATCAGCTGGGGGAGACGGGGGAGGACTGTTAGGGGTTTTCCAGCGGGGGGCGGTAGAAATCTTCTGGGGATAAAGGATATTGTTTCAGGACTATAAGCTTTGGTTCTGAAGATTAAATTTCTAAACGGGGCAAGACTTAAGCCCCTATTTACGGGGTAAAGGAGAGGTGGTAATATGGCAAAAAAAAACAAGATGAAAAAGGGTGTGGCTACTTTTTGGTGA
>Ga0210017_1005546_pt1 | contig 10065 bp, 9 predicted proteins | sample CryGeyCG2014_020_FD_183966 | JGI IMG/M metagenome (GOLD analysis project Ga0210017, IMG submission 183966) | Groundwater microbial communities from aquifer - Crystal Geyser CG08_land_8/20/14_0.20 (SPAdes) (version 2) | ecosystem: Environmental > Aquatic > Deep subsurface > Groundwater | place... | reverse complement strand
TATGATTTTGTTATCGTGAATCTCGGCCGCGGTTTTACAGATGTGCAGATAGCCGCTTATGATTCCAGCGATCTTGTTTTTCTTCTTTTCACTCCGGAACTCCTGTCGCTTTTTCACGCGAAGAAGATTATCAGCGGTTTTATAGAAAATCATTTTCCGCCGCAGATGGTCAAACCTGTCCTGAACAAAAGCGGGCTTAAAAGCGCTCTTGCCGAAGCTCAGATCAGAGATTATCTCAAGCAGGATATTTTCTGGGATCTGCCCTCTGAATCCGAAACGCTTTTTGAGTCAATAAACAAGGGTGTGCCGGCTGTTATAAATGCGCCAAAATCCCTCTTCAGCAGAAAAATCGTCCAGCTCGCCCAGAATCTCAGTTTCGCGGAGGACGAGGAGGAGAAGGGCAGGGGCTTATTTGCGGGGCTCCGACAGATGCTTTCAAACGCGCGGCGGGACTATTCCCGCTCTGATGCGCAAACCCCCGAGGCGCAGTCAGCGGCCGTCCCCGGAGCGGACAGTATCTACGAGAAACTCAAGGAGAGCATATACCGGAAACTGGTGGAAAGAATCAAGGAAAGGCAGATAGATGTCGCCGCTATCAAGACGAAGCAGCAGGAGGAAAAAGCCAAAAGGGACATAGAGAGAGAAATAGACGGCATCCTTGCCAGCGAGGGAAAGAATCTTTCCGAGAGGGTGGACAGGATACGCCTGTCAAAAGAGATAATGGACAGGGCGCTGGGGCTGGGGCCCATTGAGGATCTGCTGAAAGACCCGTCAATCACCGAGGTCATGGTCAACGGCATGGACAGAATATATGTGGAAAGAAAAGGCAAGCTCTCCCTCACAAACAAACGGTTTTCGTCGCATGACGAGCTCATGAACATCATCCAGCGCATTGTTGTGCCTCTGGGACGGCGCATTGACGAGGCCTCTCCCATGGTGGACGCGCGTCTTGCCGACGGAAGCCGCGTTAATGTTATAATTCCGCCTCTTTCGCTGGTAGGCCCGACCATCACCATCAGGAAATTTGAGAAAGAGAGTTTTACTTTTTCCAATCTCATTCACATGGGAACCATTACCGCCGAGATGGTGGAATTTCTGCGGGTTTGCGTGCTGCTCAGGAAAAATATCATAATATCCGGCGGCACGGGCACCGGCAAAACCACCATGTTGAACATCGTGTCGGGCTTTATACCCAAAACAGAAAGGATAGTCACAATAGAGGACGCGGCGGAACTGCGCCTTCCGCAGGATCATGTTATATCCCTGGAATCCCGTCCGCCGAACATAGAGGGCAAAGGCGTGGTTGAGATCCGTAATCTGGTGATAAACTCGCTGAGAATGCGCCCGGACAGGATAGTGATAGGAGAGTGCCGCGGCGGAGAGGCTCTGGATATGCTCCAGGCGATGAACACGGGGCACGATGGCTCGCTGACCACTATACACGCCAACAATCCGCGGGACTGCCTCTCCCGGCTTGAGACACTCGTTCTGATGTCGGGTATGGAGCTGCCTGTGACGGCCATACGCGAACAGATTGTCGCGGCCGTGAATATCGTCATGCAGTTGAGCAGGTTTTCCGACGGCTCCAGGAAAGTCACGCACATCTGCGAGGTGACGGGCAAAGAACAGAACAGCATCGTGATGAGCACGCTGTTCAAATTCACTCAGACGGGCATAGGTGAGAAAGGCAGGGTGGAAGGCCGCTTCGCGCCGACGGGGGTGATGCCCACATTTATAGATGAGATAAAATCCAAGGGGATAGTCCTTGACCTGAACATATTCAAACAAGGGGGTGCTGAAAATGAGTAAAAACTTTTTTTTCCTGATTCCGGCCGCGGCGCTTATTGCCGTTTCCGGCTGCGGCGACCAGAAGATCGTTTTTAACGGCGAGGTGCACAGGGGCGAGCTAACTTATGAGTACCAGATAGCGGAGGACACCACAACCGAAGTTGTGGAGGTGCTCGTTGACCGCGGCGGATGGGCCGGCGCCTATGTGAAGGAAATAAGCCATCCTGAAGTGGCCGTTGCCGGCGCAAACGGCGCTTACCGTCTTGAAATCAAGGTGCCGCGGAAACTCGGTTTCCCCGGCGCAGATAGCTACACCCTGCAGGCATGGGCTTCGTCCAACACCACCCCTGTTTTATCCAGCGACGAGAGAATATCAAATTACGCCAGCGCCCGCCCCGGCGAGAATATTTATGTGAGGCCTTTTCTTCTGGTTTATCACACCGTAGAGGAGACAGGCGGCGAATAGATGTTCATAATCCTCCTTAAGACACTCATCGCGTTTGTGATTTTTGGCGGCGTTTATTTCGTCGTCACGGCCGCGGCTGATGAGATTGAAAGAAAAAAGGAGGAGGAAAGAGAAGCGGGCGCTGTCAAAAAAAAGAAATTTGATTTTGACAACCTTTTTCTGGTTTTTGAGAAGGAACCTGATTCAAAAAAAGCGAAGTTCATCAAGTTTGCCTTCGCCGGAGCTTTCTTCGTTATTTTTCTCGGGCTCTCGGGAAAGCCGCTCATAGCCCTGGCTCTGGGCGCGGCGGGTTTTTTCGCGCCGAAAATGCTCGCTGACATGAACAAGGAAAAAAAAGCGAAACGCATAGATGACCAGCTCGCCGACGGTCTGGTGCTGATAGCCAATTCGCTGAAGGCGGGCATGAGTTTTCCGCAGACGATTGAGGTGATGTCCAGGCAGGGCAATCCTCCGCTCTCGGATGAGTTCGCTGTCGTCGGCAGAGAGGTGAAGGTGGGAGTGTCCATGGAAAAGGCCCTGTTTAATTTTGTCAATCGCTGGCCGAAGATCGTCAATCTAAGAATCGCCGTCATCGCCATCAACATAGCGCAAGAGGTCGGCGGGAATCTTTCGGAAACGCTTTCCCGTTTGAGCGACACCATGAGAAAACGAAAGGAGATACAGGGCAAGATAAATGCCCTCACGACGCAGGGTAAACTTTCGGGCATCATAACGGCTTTAATGCCCTTCGCTCTTTTCGCGGCCATTTCATGGATGGCGCCGGATATTATGGAACCGATGATAAGCACGGCGCTCGGAAACCTTATGCTGATAGTGATTCTCGCCCTGATAGCGGCGGGTTTTATCATTATCCAGAAGATCGTGGATATAGACATATGAAGAAGGGGAGCGCGCAGTGAATATAGCCATTTTAGCGGCGGTCTTTGTTACGGTTTTTCTCGCTGTTCTCGCCGCCACCGGAGGCAAAAAAGAAGATGATCTGATGAGCCGCCTGGATCTCTCAGCGGGACGGGAATCGGCAAAAAAAACGCGGCTGCAGCTCGGCAAGCTTATAATAGGCGGACTGACCTCGCGCATAAGCGCCCTCAAATATCCGTGGCTTGTGAAATACAGGGAAGATGTGCGGCAGAAGCTCAATCAGGCGGGTAATCCCGCCGAGCTGACGCCGGACGGTTTTATAACGCTGGTTTTTGTCAGCATCACAGGCATGATAGTCCTTGAGGCGCTTTTCCTGAAAAAGATCAATATTGTCGCCTTTGGTATATTCGGCATGCTGGGATATTTGCTGCCGAACGCTTCGCTCAAAAACATGATAACGAAAAGGCATCGTTCCATCCTCAGGGAACTGCCCAACATACTGGACCTTCTGACGCTCTCAATGGAGGCGGGAATAGATTTCAACGCCGCCGTGAACAAGGTGATATCCAAATCCGAGAAATCGCCTCTGACTGACGAACTGCTCCTCATGCAGCAGGGTTTGCGCCTCGGGCAATCCAGAAAAGATTCAATGACAGAAATGTCAAAAAGGGTGTCGCTGGACGCTCTCACTTCTGTGGTATCGGCTATCATACAGGCGGACAATTTAGGCGCCAGCCTCGGCCCGGTGCTCAGGGTGCAGTCGGAGCAGATGCGGATAGAGCGTTTTCAGCTCGCGGAAAAACTCGCGCATCAGGCGCCGGTGAAGATGCTGTTCCCTCTGATGTTTTTCATATTCCCTTCCATTGTCATAATGCTTTTCGGGCCGCTGGCCCTGAAATTTATGGGGGGTGTTTTTGAGGGTGTTTTCTGACGGATTTTGAAGAGGAAGGTTTAATTTATGAGCGATAAAAAAACGGAAGAACGGAGAATACGGCCGCCCAGGATAGGCGTTGTGACACAGCTTGTTATAAAGTCCATGTTCTTTTTCGGGCTTCTGCTCTCGGCGGTGTGCTTTTTTATTTTCAGATACCAGAAAGCCGCGCTCGTGGAGAATGTCATACAGAAAAACACGCTGATGGTGTCCACCTACGCGTCTTTTATGTCTGACGCGAAGCAGATGAACGACGATCTCGTCATAGTGGATTACATAGAACGCATGAAGAGGTCTCCCATGGTGCGTTATATCATGGTCCTTGACGGGCGCAGCAGGGTGGTGTTTCATTCCGACATGAGGAATATAGGAAAAACTTATCAGGACGCGGCATCCATCAAAACCGTGGCGTCCGACGAGCCGGTTGCGCAGGAAATTTTTTATGAGGGTGAGAATCTGATGGATTTTTCCGCGCCCATAGTGGTTGATCACAAGAAGGTGGCGACGCTTCGCGCGGGTTTCTCCCGCTCAAGCATAGACGCGGGGATAGAAGACATCAAGGAAAATCTCAGCGTTGTGGCCGTGGCGGGCATGATAATAGTGATCGTCGGCGCTTTCATAATAAATTCAGGCCTCGGCGTGGATATAAACCATCTGAAAAACGCGGCCCGCGAGGTGTCCCGCGGCGAACTGCCGGATACCATAAATGTCACCGGCTCCGGCGAAATAGCTTATCTTGCGAGAGTGCTGGAAAGGATGTTTGACAAATTCAAGCGGGATATTTCGGATATTGAGACCCAGAAAAAGGAGCTCCGTAAAAATTACGATTTCTTTGTCCAGAACATCGCCGCTTTTATAGACGAAGGCATAATGATAATGGACAGCGACAACAAGGTGATATTCGCTAACGAGGCGGCAGGTAAAACCGCGGGTTTTTCCGTGCTGGGTTGTATGGGCAAACACATGCTTGAAGTGATAAAAAACGCCGAACTCATAGAATTTCTGAATCATTGCTCCCAGAATCCCAACACGGCCGCGGTGAGGGAGATCCTGTCATTGAATTGCACGGCCGTGGCTGAAGTGGTGAAGGAGATAAGCACAGGGAAGTCTCTCGGCTCGGTGGTGCAGTTAAAAACTCAGAAAATGTGAAAAATGCGCCGAATCTGAAACCGGGGCTTTGCAATTATCTCTTCCCGCTTATTCTGCTGGCCTCGTCCATAAACGCTTTTTTTATACCGTCTTCGGAAGATGCCGGAAGCATTGACGCGCATCTTCGCGGCGGCATAGGCGCGCGCCATCTGTCCATGGGTCGGACCGGGGCCGCTTATGTTTCCGGAGCCGAGGCCATGTACTGGAATCCCGCTGCGCTCGCGGGGCTTTCCGCTTTTGAGGGGATACTGTCGTATAACATGCTCTTTGCCGACACTTATGAAATTTTTATCGGGGAAATAATCCCCACCCAGTGGTGGGGCAATTTTGGCGCGGGAATGCTCCGCCTCGGGGTGCGCGATGTTGAGGGCTGGAACGCGCAGAATCTTTCAACAGGCAAAATAGAAAATGAAACTTCGGTTTATTTTGTTTCCTACGGCAATTCCGCTTACGCCAGCCCCCTTGAACTGGGGGCCACATTCAAACTGGCGCATCACAATGTGGCCGGCTACACGGACAAAGGTTTCGGCTTTGACGCGGGAGCGCGCTACACCTTTTTCAGCAGGGGCTTCAGCGTCGGCGCCGTTTACCGGAATCTCCTGGGCCCGTCCATAAAACTCATAAACCACAGGGAAACATATCCGCCCTCTCTGACACTCGGTGTCGCGGGCAACAGGGGGGCTTTTCTGCTTTCCGCCGACGCATCTCTGAGCAGCGGAGAAGACATAAAGCTTTCGGCCGGGGCCGAGTACCGGCGTTACGCGCCCTTCTTTTTACGCGCGGGCTTCAATGAAACGGAGTTGAGCTCGGGTTTCGGATATGAGTTCAAAGAATGGAAATTCAATTACGCTTACGCTCTGCACAGGGCCTGGGACGAAAATCTGGGCTCTTCCCACCGCATTGATTTGAGCCGCTCCTTTTCGGGAGACCTTCAGAAATTCAAAGCGGGCGCCAGCAAAGATGTGACACGCACTTTCAAAAAAGCCCGCCGCTGGGCCAGAAAAGGGAAATTGTTTTATGCCGTTGACGGCATACGCGCGACACTTGAACTTGATAACCAGCATGAGGAAGCGGCGCGTCTAATGCGCCGGATATACAATGACAGCAGGAGCGGTCTTGACTCGGGTAAAATAACGAAATTTGAGGATGTGTCATACTCCCGCGGAATTATCGCCTATATAGATAACGATCTGCCCGCGTCGCTCAACTATCTGAATCAGCATCTCAATCTTTTGCCCGCCAACACCGAGGCGCGGGAAACCGTTGATAAAATAAATGCCGCTATGCTGAAAAAACGCAGGGAAGATGAGGCGCGCGAAAAATTTCGGAAGATTGACGAGTATATGAACGACGGGATTTATCTCTATTCCCTGGAGCAGTATGCCGGGGCCGCGGAAAAATTCAAGCTCATTCTTGAGCTTTCTCAGGACAATGCCGACGCCCTGCATTATCTGGAGCTGTGCCAGGAAGCCATACGCGAAATGGAAGAGAGGAGCAGGCCCGCTGCTCGGCCCGTGAGAAAGGCGCCGGCGCCTCCGCCTGTTGAGAAAAAGGAAGCTGAGCCGCAGTTTGAGCTGGATCCCGACAAGGCCGAAGCTCTTTATAACGACGGCATTGTGGAATATTCGCTGGGGAGGATCAAAAACGCCATCCATTACTGGGAAATGGCGATCAAGTATGACCCGAAAAACAAAAAAATAAGGAAAGCTATCAGTAACGCTGAGAAAAAACTGAAATGAAGGAGATGAGGATGAGAAAAATATTACTGGCGGCCATGCTCGCCGCCGCTTTTATCGCGCAGGATGCGCATTCATCGGCGGAGTCCAGAAAGTCGGGCAAACTTTATAAAGCGGCGAGAGCCGATATGAAAAAAGGTTTGTATCTGACGGCCTATGATAAACTTTCGGAGGCCTACTGGCTTGACCCGTTCAACGACGGGGCATTGAAAGAAATGGACAGGATAACAAAGTCATTCAAGAAAAATCTCGCCAAATGGTGCGAATATGATTTTGAACAGAAGGCCTACGGAACGGCTTTTCTTTTCTACACGCAGGGCGATTATAAAAACGCCGTCAAGGAATGGGAAAAGGTGCTGACGGTGAAGGAGAACAGAGAGGTGCGGGATTATTACGAATACATATCAGGCGAACTGAAAAAAGGCATGGAAAAAGAGTGTCTGTTATACGGCGGCAAAGCGAAAGCTGACAGTGAAAAGGCCGAGAAAATAGAAGAGGAAGAGAAGGAAAAGAAAAGGGCCGTGAAGAAAGCCCCCGCGCCCGCGCCGAAACCCGTTTCCAAAGCCGCTCCGCCGCCGGCGCAGCCGCCGCCGCTGAAAATAGACAAGGCCAAAGCCGAGAAATATTATAACGAAGGGCTGCAGCAGTACAGCCAGGGTTATCTTAAGCTCGCCGTGGCGAGCTGGCAGAACACGCTGAAATATGATCCCGGCCACACGAGAGCCCAAAGGGCGCTCACCAGAGCAGAGAAGATGTTGAAAGCAAATGAATAATTTTATTCTCACGGATATCGTCTCAAACTTGAGGCCTGATGATTACGCGCTTATTGTTTTCACGCTTGTCTCGGCCGCCAGCGACGCGTGGAAAAAGAAAATATACAACTGGGCGACAATTCCCGCTTTTATAACAGGGCTCGTTCTGGCGGCGCTTTCCGGAGGATGGCAAGGCCTGGGTTTTTCACTGCTCGGGGCATTTGCGGGGTTCATGCTCCTTTATTTCTTCTGGGCGGCCGGAGGAATGGGAGCGGGGGATGTGAAATTCCTGATGGCGGTCGGCGCCATCAAGGGGCCGCTTTTTGTTTTCAAATCGGCTGTGTGCGGAATTCTTGTCGCCGGGATAGTGACCATAATCTGGATGCTCGTCAGGGGGGTATTTTTCAGGAGCCTTAAAAATGTGCTGATTCCGCTTTACACATCCTTTGTGTCGGGTTTCAGGGTGACGCCCATGCCTCAGACAAAAAGCCCGGCTCTTCCCTTCGGTTTTTATCTGGCGCTCGGCGTGATGGGATACTGGGTTTACGGACTGCTATGAAAAAAATCAAAAAAACAGCGAGCATTTTATCAGGAAGAAAAAATTCTCTTTTGTTCATAAAAGATGCCGAGGAAAGGGAAGAAAAATATTTACGGAGTTTGAGTTTTGAAAAAAGCGCGGCTATTGTGGAGCACTTAGTCACAGGCAGATTGGGCAGGGATATTCTTGAAGCTAATAGAAAATGGAACAAAAAATGAAAAATAAAGAAGGGTTGGATTCGCTTTTTAAGGGAATTTATTCTATTTTGAAAAAAGACAAAATCCCGTATTTAGTGATAGGCGGTCTTGCTGCGGGTGTATTGGGAAAACCGCGTTTTACGGAAGACGCCGATTTTTTGATTTTTATACTGCGTTCAACGACGAAAAAACTTTTGAAAACGCTGATGGCGCAGGGCTTTAATTTTGACATGAAAGAGGCGGAGAACACAATTATAGCGAGGGGGGTTTTTAGGGTTTCTCTGGGGGTGTATCATGCTGATTTTATCATCAACACAATTAAGATAGGAAAGGCGGCGCTTAAAAGAGCTTTTGATGTGGAATTGTTCGGCAAAAATGTGAAATTCCCTTCGCCGGAGGATTTAATTTTGTTTAAACTGATTGCCGGTCGCGAGCTTGACATAATAGACGCCCGAAATATTTATTTTAGGCACCGTGATAAAATTGATGAACAGTATCTGATTAAATCGGCGCAGCAGATTTGCGATGAAATTGAAGATATGGGCGTTTGGAAACGCCTGCAAAAATTATTGAAAGAGAAGTTATGAAAAAGCCGAACACGCCCTCCATCTCTGCGCTGCGGGGCTTGCTTTTTACGGTTATTGTTTGTTTTTTATTTTTCTTTTTTCATGTTCCGTTTCTGCACGCCGACTGGGCGGCCGACCACATCGTCATCAGCGAAGTCGCCACAGGCAGTTCATCAAGTGCTTATGACGAATTTGTCGAACTTTATAATCCGACGGCATCTGAAATAGACATAGCAGGCTGGAAAGTTGAATACAGCGCAGCGACTAATGAAAATTTTTCCGTCAATCTTGCTAATATTCCCGCAGGCACCAAGTTGCCTGCTTTTCGATACTATTTGGTTGCAAATAATGGAGCAACCAAAGGTCCAGGTTATAGCGGTGGTAATGCCGATCAATTAAAGGATTGGAACTGGGGTTTAAGAGCCGATGGTGGTCATGTCCGAGTTGTGAATGCGGCTGGTGTGGAACAGGACAAAATTGGATGGGGAGACGCTCAATTTCCCGAAGGGACTGCCTCCGCAGGACAGGGGGGAGATAATGACAAAAGTATTGAGAGAAAAGCATTTTCTTCTTCGACACAGGCGTCTATGGAGAGCGGCGCTGACGAATACGAGGGAAACGGTGAGGATTTCGGCGACAATTCTGCAGATTTTATCATAAGGACTTCGCGCGATCCGCAGAGTTTATCCGACGGAGATGAGGAGCCCGTTCCTCCGCCAGTCCCGACAGGTCTTTCCGTTACGGACGAAAATCATGACGGGACTCTGAAAGTTGTAATAACTCCGGATTCCTATTCGGGAACATATGATTATTTCAAAATTTACAGAGGTATAAGTGATGTTTCCACATCCTACCACGACCAGACAACGGATTCTTCCACACTTACTTACTGGGACAGCAAAGAACTTCTTGAAAACACTTCATATTACTACCAGGTCTCCGCCGTTTCAACGGCGGGAAGGAATAATGAAAGTGAAAAGACGGATATTGTCGGACCTGTTTATTCCGTTGACCTGACAGCACCCGACCAGATAACAGGGCTGACAGCTCTTGACACCGGTGTGGGCGGTGAAATCCGCCTTGA
>Ga0210017_1005542_pt1 | contig 10072 bp, 8 predicted proteins | sample CryGeyCG2014_020_FD_183966 | JGI IMG/M metagenome (GOLD analysis project Ga0210017, IMG submission 183966) | Groundwater microbial communities from aquifer - Crystal Geyser CG08_land_8/20/14_0.20 (SPAdes) (version 2) | ecosystem: Environmental > Aquatic > Deep subsurface > Groundwater | place... | reverse complement strand
TACTCCTCCAGAGGTAACAAAAATGGCTTCTTGCCCGACTGAAGAACTGATTTCTCCGGTTACAAAAGAAGATATTGTTCAAGCCCGAGGTAAAATAGTCAGCCTTAAGTTCACGGCAATCAAACCACAGACTAGTTAATGTAAAGTGCTAAAGCTATACAAAGCATCTGGTATGAGATTACTTGATCTGTTCGTAACATTAGCAACTTGGAAATGTTATAGGAGAAAATTAAAAAAGAATTTGCCGCCAAAGAAAAACTTGAAATCGTCATTTTCGCTTCCGCTTTTTGGCGAGGCGGGCGGAAAGGGGGATTCGGTCTTTGCCCTTCCGCCCGCCGAGCCCGTTAATGAAATCGGTTCGGATATTTTCAAATACATACCGCTCCTAATTTTTAAATTCAAATTTTACCAACCCATAGTGAACGTTAGAACTTTTATCGCCAAGAAGACGATTTTTTAATATTCGCCCGAGAGTTGTTGCCTCGGGCTTTTGTTGTTATTGACACAAATCCAGATTTAAGCTATCTTGAAGTGGATTGGGCTGAGAAGCCAAATAAACAGGTGGGCGGCGCAAACTGCTCATTGACCAGTCAATCTCAGCCTTTTTATTTTTTAAAGAAAAGTAAAAAACTGGAACGTTTATCCAAAGGTTGCATCAAGAATTAACCTTAAAAACGAATAAAAATATGACAGAAGAAAAAAAAGAAGAAGAAAAGAAAGAAGAAAAAGAAAAAGAGGAAAAAGAAGAAAAGAAATAAAAAATTCCATCACTGGAATCAAAGAGAATCCCGGATCATTGCTGGGATTCTTTTTAGTTGCGGAGACCACTGTTCGTAACTTGAGAAATCCTGGACAATGGTCTACTAATTATCTGAGGTTTGAGATGGAAGTAAATGCTTAGAGGCTCGAGTCCCACCTGGGGAGTAAACTTGCTTTTTCAAAAAGGAAGTGTATTATTAAATTAGAGACTTTGAGAGTTTTGGACTATAAATAGTTGACAGATTGACCTTAAAGAAAATACTTAATAATACTATTTGCAACTCATTGTTATTAGGAGTTGCTTTTTGTGTCCCATTTATGATCTCAAGATTCAAAAAAGGTCTAAAAGTTATATTCCAAAAAACCAGCAAAGAACAGTTTTTGTTGGAGCATAACAGACTGTCTCCCTCAAATTTACAGGCTACAATACCTTTACTTTCTCGTTTTAGAATAGAGAAAGCCTCGCTTTTCAAGGATGATAATTGGCCTATAGATAAGCTTCGGAGGCCGTTTATCTTGTGGCTTTCGTCTTTGCGGAATAAAAAGAAAATATAAATTAAACTAAATAAATTATGAAAAACAAAAAGAATAAAAATTATTGCAGAAATAAAACAAGACGTCGCAGATTTCTAAAAAGACATAGAAATAAATAAATTTTTATTAAACCTTGACATTTTTATAGCTATAAACTATTATATCAATGTAAGTTTCTATTAAATTTTCTTTCCTTACATATCGAGCTTTCATTTATGAAAGCGAAGATGAAGAAGAGGGTTTTATCCTCTTCGCCAATTTTATTAACTTATGTAAGCTTTGAAAGAGAAAAAAGATAGTCGGTCGGCTTACTCATTAATAAATTATTAAGGAATAAATATGCCTCTGGGGATAATTTCTCACAGAGGATCGAAATTATGGCAAAAAAATTATTTGTCGGTGGATTATCTTACGAGACCACCGAAGCGACTTTAAAAGAGACTTTCTCTCAGGCTGGAACTGTTGAATCAGCAAATGTGATTACTGACAAAATGTCTGGCCGTTCAAAGGGATTTGGTTTCGTTGAAATGTCTTCCGAAGAAGAGGCTAAAAAAGCCATTGAAATGTTCAACGGCAAAGAGATTGACGGAAAAAACGTTACAGTAAATGAAGCTAGACCCTTAGAGTCTCGCCCTCGAAGAAGCGGATTTGACCGTGGAGATCGAGGATTCGGCGGAAACCGAAGAGATCGCTGGTAAGAAATTTGAAAAAATCCCTTTAAAGGGATTTTTTCATTTCTATTTTTAACATTGTTCAGTCTTCAGGATTAGGCCAAAAAGCCTGTCGCCAAGCAATTTTTATTTCAAGAAATAGTGGCAGGGTAGGGTAAAATATGATAAACTAAGCTTGCGGGTTCAAGTCTGGGATATAAATATATTCATTTTGTCGCTGGATAATGGTTCTAACGTCGTCCACGATGCCCCGCCAATCAGTAAAAGTTGTTTCTGGCTCGCTCCCTGCAAGGGCTCGCCAGCCGTCCCGCCCTTTTATAAAAGGGCGGGATGAATTTTTTGTCTTTGTTCCACAAAACGGAACGCCAGAAGCGGACTTTCCTTAATTTTAATCTTTTAGAATTATGAAATATTTTATCTACACCAGAAAATCAACAGACAGCGAGGAACGGCAGATTTTAAGTATTGAATCGCAACTTTCCGAATTAAAAGAATTTGCCGCCAAAGAAAAACTTGAAATCGGTTCGCCCCAGTAGTAGAAACTTTGTTTCACTACGGGGTAAAGATATTTTCAAATACATACCGCCAAGGGTCGACGAAATCTTAATTTTTTAAAATTTATGAAAGAAGAAAAATTTAAGTTCAAATTGAAAGGCAAAACATTGGTTTGTATTGACTGGGCAAATGTTTATGGCTGGCAGGAAAATTTAGATTGGAAGATTAGTGCCGATAAACTTATTGAATATTTACTATCTTATAAAGAAATTTTTAAAGTCAATTTTTATTTTGGTACTGACATTACGAAAGAATCCCAAGATTTTATTAGCTCATTACAGAAAAAAGAAGAAAAAGAGGAACGATTTTCAGTAATAACAAAGGAAGTAAAATACGTACCAGTAGATTTAGATAGATCGTATCTTAAATCAAGAATTAATAATATCAAAAAGACTATTTTGGCAATGGATTTAAGAAAACAAAATATTGATGGTTCACATGTTAAAGAATTAGAGAATTTACTTTCTCAACCACTTCGAAGAAGAAAATGTGATTTTGATATAGAAATTGCCTTAGATGTTTTTAGAAACTTAGAGAATTTTGATTCATTCGTTTTATTTAGCGGCGACGGCGACTATAAACCTTTAGTCCAATATTGTATTGAAAACAAAAAGCAAGCCATTATTGTTGCTCAGCCAGGTAGTTTAGGTAAAGAATATCGGATTATACCCATAGGTTTGTATATCTGTAATGTAAGGAAATTACGAGATTTCATTAGTAAATAAAATTCCCGAGAGATTACTCTCTCGGGCGTGATTTATTATATAATAGCAAACCAAAAAGGGTTGTCAAGGGTTGTCAAGAGTTTTAATAATTAGAAATTAGCCCAAAAATTGAAAAATAATACTCTAAAAACTTGGCGTTCTAGAACGCCAAGTCAACGCCAACTTTTAATAAAACTCGACACCTGGATGTCGAGTGAATGTCAACTTTTGGAAGAGAATTTTTGGCCCTTTTTACCTTTAAAATCCCCATTTTTGAATATAAAATAAGGGCGAGGTCGCGAGCGAAAGCGAGCGACCGAGCCAACCAAATAGATAATAGAGATAACGCTGAAAGTGTATATAGTCGGGGGTAAGGTTTTAGTGGTTTAAATTCATTTTCTTTGACTTATGGATTAAATTTGGTAAGATAATGGAGAAAGTTTGAAATCGTTTAATGCGAGCGCCAAGGTCTTTTTAATAAAAAATAATTATTTAAAATCTATGAAACCCCGTTAGAAATCTTGGGCATAAAATTTTTCTCTGAAAAATTTTATGCGGAGTAATAGACGGGGTATAATAAAAAACAAAAATCTGACCGAAATTAGCAATCTGCTATATAAGGACAGATTTCTAACGGGGTGAAACTCACATTATCTATATTGCCTGAGAAATTAGGCATTTGTCATTTTGCGAAGAATAGCCCTATTCCTGACTGGGCGCTAGAGAAAACAAATTTCACCTCAATAACCAGGACTCGGGATGAACTTTCCATAACCTTGCCTCAAGAAAAAATTCCGGGCGGGGTGCTGGTAGAGAGAGACTGGCGGGCTTTTAAACTCGAGGGAGATTTAGACCTAAGTTCAGTGGGTGTTATTGCCTCTTTAGCAAGGCCCCTGGCTGAAGCTCAAATCAGTATCTTTAATGTCTCGACCTACGAAACCAATTACATTCTAGTTGAAGAAAAAAACCTCCAAAAAGCCAAAAAGATTTTGAGAAAGACATGTGATATTAGTCGATGAAGCTAAAGCTTCAGCTGCCCGAATGTTAGTGAGGGCGAGAGAAGAAGCTTGCTTCTTCGAACCCACCTTCGCTTTCGCTAGGGCGAAAGCTCGGTAAATGAAATGTTTTTTGAAAAATTAAGAAAAAAAATAACTCTCTGGGCAACCTGGCGGGAAATTAAGCAATTAAAAGACAAAAAGGGATTTTTAAAAGCCGGCTTACCAAAATTTAACCGGCTTTTTGGCAGAGATTCCTTGATTTCTGCCTGGCAATTATTGGATAGAGCTCCCGGAATTTGCCAGGCAACTCTGGAAATTTTATCTCAATATCAGGGAAAAGTATTCAATGAGGAAAAAGAAGAAGAGCCGGGAAAAATTTTGCATGAAACTGATTTAGAAAAATCTTATCATCCAGAAGGTTATTTCCCGTTTCCTTACCATGGCTCGATTGATTCCACCCCTTTGTTTTTAATAGTCTTCGCTTTTTATTTTAAAAAAACAAATGATAGAAAATTTTTAGATTACCATTGGGAAAATATTTTAAGAGCCATAAATTGGATGGAAGAGTGCGGGGATAAAGATAAAGATTTCTTCTTAGAATATCAAAGGAAAAATGAAAAGGGGCTGTTTCATCAAGGCTGGAAAGATTCATTTGAGAATCACTTGAAAATTGAGCCACCGGTAGCCATTGTCGAAGCTCAGGGATATCAATATTCAGCCTTAAAAGAAGTTGCTAAATTGGCTGAAATAAAAAAAGATTTTGATTTGGCAAAAAGGCTATTAGGCCGGGCGGAAAAATTAAAAGAAGAATTTGATAAAAAATTTTGGATGCCTGAAAAAAATTATTTTGCCCTGGCTTTAAACGGCAAAAAAGAAAAAAGAAATGCCATCACTTCAAATCCCGGCCATTTACTTTTCACCGGAATTTTAAAAGAGGAAAAAATTAAATTGGTGGTCAAAAGACTTTTTGAAAAAGACCTCTGGACACCTTTTGGCATCAGAACCCACTCAACTTTAGAGCCAGATTTTAATCCAAAAAGTTATCATTTAGGTTCAATTTGGCCTCACGATAATTGGCTCATTGCCCAGGGTCTAAGAAAATTGGGGTATGAAAAAGAATATCAAAAAATAAAAAAAGCCGTTTTATTGGCTTTTGAGGAGTTAGGATTTTTACCAGAATTTTATGGCCTAGTCGATGGAAAAATTACTTTAGAGATGGAAGAAACACCTTGTTATCCCCAGGCCTGGGCAGCGGGAGCTTTATTAAATTTTTTATTGACCGGCTAAAATCTGGTAAAAAGCTTTTTCGTAATTTTCAACCATTTTCTCAATCGTAAATTTTTCTTCAACCCATTTTCGACAATTTTCTCTTTTTATTTTATCAATTTTTTTAATAGCCTTTGTCATCTCCTCAGTATTTTTTACTAAAAATCCTGTTTTCCCATCCTTTATCACTTCCCTGGCCGAACCTCGGTCAAAAGCAATGACCGGGGTACCAGCAGCCATTGATTCTATCAATGTTAAACCAAATGGTTCTTCCCATTTAATGGGGCATAAGGTCACTTTAGCTTGACCATAATATTTATAAGTTTCTTCATAGGGAATGTTCCCAACATATTGAATATTTTTCCCGAGATAAGGTTTGATTTTCTTTTTCCAATAGTCTCCTTGATTAGGGGTTCCGGCAATAATTAATTTTTCTTTTGCTTTTTTTGCCGCCATTATTGCCTCCCAGACACCTTTGGTTGGAAGAAGACGTCCGAGAAAAAGACAATGATTTTCAGATTTGGCTGAAAATGGAAATAATTTTAAATCTAACCCATTATAAATTGTGGCCAGCCAATTTAAATCAGGAGCCGGTTTTCTCTGAGCTTCGGAAACGGAAATAAAATATTGATTTTTGCTTTGGAACATTCGGAAAATCTCGGCCCGCCAAGGATAAATTGGGTCATGGAGAGTATAGACAATAGGGATTTTTTTAATTGCCAGGCCAAAAGGTATTGCCCTATCTGCCGGGTGAATATGAATTAAATCAAACTTTCCTTTGAGGGCTTCCTGATAAATCAAGGAAATCAGATATTGGTCCCAAAGATTAGCGATTTTGGCTGATTCAATTTCTCTAATATTCTCATCTTTTAAAATAGGATGTTCTCTTTTGCCGTGGAGAGGTTTAAGGCCTCCGGAAATTATTTTTACCCCTTTCAGTTTCGAGCCCTCGGGACCGAAAAAAGTTACGAGATTTCCTCTTTTGGTTAAACCCTCGGCTATGGCTTTGGCAATAATCATTGGAGCATAAATTACTCCTTTTGGCGGTGGAGTAGTATAGTGGCCGGTAATCATTGTGGCAATTTTCATTTTTCTCATATTTTGGCTATTTTTTTGAAACTAAAGAATAATAAATTTTTTCATAATCTGAAACCATTCTTTGGAAAGCGAAGAGCCTTTCCGCTCTTTTCCGGCAATTCTCACGCGGAATTTCGTCAATTTTTTTCATTGCTTTAACCATCTCGTCGATATTTTTAACTACAAAGCCAGTCTTACCATCTTCGACTACTTCTCGAGCTGAACCCCGGTCAAAGACAATTACCGGAGTACCAGCAGCCATTGCCTCAACCATAATTAAACCAAAAGGTTCTTCCCATTCAATTGGATAAAGACAGGCTCGAGCAGAACCATAAAAATCGGAAAGTCGTTCTTTTGGAATCTCTCCGAGATACTGAATTTTTTTTGACAAATGAGGTTTAATTTTTTCTTTAAAATAATCCTGGCGATAGGGATCGAGCCTGCCAGCCAAAAGGAGTTTTACTCCGGCAATCTCAGCTGCTTTTATTGCATTTTCAATTCCCTTAAAGGGATCAATTCTGGCAATCCAAATAAAGTGGTCTTTTGGTTCGGGATTAAATTTAAATTCTGAGACATCTATTCCATTATAAATTACCCAACTTTCGGGAAATTTTATTGCCGATTTTAATCTCTCAGATTTGGAAATAAAAACGGCCAAGGTTTCCTTTTTATGTTTTTCAAAAATTTGAAGTCGAGATAGTTTTTTTTCTCCCTTTCGGGTAATAGAGGCCTTGTAAAGCTGATTATGCAAGGTATGTAAAACCGGAACTTTAGTTAAATCCTGAAAAGGCAGAGCCCAAATATCCAAATGAGAATGAATTACATCGAATTTATCTGCCAATTTAAAAACAGTTGATAAATTTTCTAGATTCCAAAAAGGGTCTTGCCAATTATAACCTGTCTCAATCAAAGATTTTGGAGTGACCGAAATTAATTTTGCCTTTGTTTTTGAATCACCAGAAGCAAATAAAGTCACATCGTGGCCTCGCCTCACTAATTCCTCAGTTAAAAAAGAAACAATTCTTTCTATCCCACCATATTTTTTTGGCGGAATTGGAAACCAGAGGGGAGCAATTTGAGCAATTCTTAGCTTTTTTCTCATTTCTTTAAAATTTTTTTGTAAAGTTTTTCATATCTATTGACCATTCTTTTTAGATTGAAATTTTTTTCTACATACTTTCGACAATACTCTCGTGAGATTGAGTTTATTTTTTTTAAAGCCTGGCAGGCTTCCTCAATTGAATTAACCAAAAATCCGGTTTTTCCATTTTCTATTAATTCTGGAAGAGAACCTTCTTTAAAGGCAATAACTGGAGCTCCGCAAGCCATTGCCTCAATAACTACTAAACCAAATGGTTCCACTCTTTTTATTGGAAATAAAAATGCTTTGGCATTTTTAAATAGTTCAATCTTTTTTTCAAAATCAGAGGCGCCTAAAAACTTGATTTTTTTTCCATCGATTAGGGGTTTTATCCTAAATTCAAAATAATCGGCAAATTGGGGCAAAATATTGCCAGAAATAATCAGTTTTTCGCCTGACAATTTAGCAATGTCTATGGCTTCGGCAATTCCTTTATCCGGGCCGATTCGGGATAACCAGAGTAAATAATCTTCTGGATTTTTTTCAAAAGGATATTTTTCTAAGGGTAGGCCATGATAGATGGTTTTGACAATATTTATTCCCGGGCCCTGTTTTCTTTGATTTTTTGAAATGGCAATATAATTTATATTTGGAAATTTTTTATAAAGAATGGTTGTCTCTTCGGTTAAAGGATGATGTAAAGTGGTAATAATTGGCGGCTTTAAAAATTTGGAATAAGGAGCGGTGTAGAATTCGCAGTGATCATGAATGATATCAAAATTTTCTTGAAGTTCAATCAGTTTTTGGTACATCAAAGAGAAAACAGTATGGGGGGTTCTTAATTTTGCCCGCCAGAGAGAGTTTGGCCAAACAGGAATTAATTTTGCTTTTGTTTTTGAATCTCCGGTAGCAAAAAGAGTGACCTGATGACCCCTCCTGACTAATTCATCACAAAGCCAGGAGACAACTAATTCAGTCCCGCCATAAGCATAAGGAGGAACCGGAATCCAAAGTGGAGCGACTTGAGCAATACGCATAAATGTTATAATATTATATCAGATTATGTTTGAATCTCCAATCGATGAAATTAAAAATAGATTAGATATTGTTGAGGTAATTTCAAGTTATATTAAACTTCATAAAACCGGAGCCAATTTTCGGGCTCTTTGCCCTTTTCATTCGGAAAAAAAACCTTCTTTTTTTGTTTCACCAGCCCGCCAAATCTGGCATTGCTTTGGGTGTCAAAAAGGAGGTAGTGTTTTCAATTTTGTGATGGAAATTGAGGGCGTGGAATTTGGTGATGCTTTACGAATCTTAGCTCAAAAAGCCGGAGTGGAATTAAAAAGATATACTCCAGAATACGCCAAATTAAAAACTGAAAGACAGAGATTATATGAAATTTGTGAATTGGCTACCAGATTTTTTGAGAAACAATTAGAAGAAAGTAAAATCGGAAAAGAAGCTAAAGCATATCTTTTGGCTAGAGGAATAACTGAAGAATCTATTAAAAAATGGAGATTAGGTTATGCTCCTGATGTTTGGCAGGGGTTGTCTGATTTTTTAACTTCGAGAGGTTATCAACAAGAAGAAATTAAAAAAGCCGGGCTTGGCTTATCATCTGAACAGGGCTCTTTTTATGACAGATTTAGGGGCAGAATTATTTTTCCCATTTTCGATTTAAATTCTCAGGTCGTTGGTTTTGGCGGCCGAGTTTTTAAAGAAAAAGATAAAGAGGAGATTGCCAAATACGTTAACACTCCCAATACTCTTTTATATGATAAAAGCCGGATTTTATATGGTTTAGATAGGGCGAAAGTCGAAATTCGAAAGCGGGACTCTTGTATTTTAGTTGAGGGTTACACCGACGTCATTATGGCTCACCAGGCAGGTAGTCTGAATGTTGTGGCTACCTCTGGCACCGCCTTAACTCCCTATCAGTTAAAAATTTTGAGACGATATTCCAATAATTTAATTTTAGGTTTTGATATGGATGTGGCAGGAGACACCGCCACTAAAAGGGGAATAGATTTAGCTCAGAGCTCCGGATTTAATATAAAAGTTATACGGCTTCCTGAGGGGAAAGACGCCGCTGACCTCATTTCTAAAAATCCAAAAGAGTGGCTTGAATCTTTAGAAACCCCAAAATCAATACTCGATTTCTATTTTGAATCAGCTTTTTCTGGAAGGAATTCAAAAACTCCTGAAGGTAAAAAAGAGATTTCCAAAATTTTATTACCAGCAATAAAAAGAATTCCAAATAAAATCGAGCAATCTTACTGGATTCAAAAACTGGCAAAAGATTTGGAGGTAAAAGAAGAGGACATTCAAGAGGAGTTGAAAAAAGTTAAACTCGAGGAAAATCTTTACGGTTTGGAACCTGAGGAAATAATCAATCTTCCTCCAAAATCGAGAAAGGAGCTTTTAGAA
>Ga0210017_1005540_pt1 | contig 10072 bp, 7 predicted proteins | sample CryGeyCG2014_020_FD_183966 | JGI IMG/M metagenome (GOLD analysis project Ga0210017, IMG submission 183966) | Groundwater microbial communities from aquifer - Crystal Geyser CG08_land_8/20/14_0.20 (SPAdes) (version 2) | ecosystem: Environmental > Aquatic > Deep subsurface > Groundwater | place... | reverse complement strand
CGAGGTCGGAATTTCATACTCCGGCCGTACTTACCAGGAGGGAAAGAAAATCAGCTGGAAAGACGGCCTAGCGGCCATTTGGCATATCATCAGATTTAATCTGTTCAATTAGAATGCAACGTCTCAAGGTTTTATTATTAAGGCCATTCTCGAAGTCTGACGAATTGATTCCGCCTTTTGGTTTGGGCTATTTGGCGACCGCGATAAGAGAAAAGCATGATGTAGAGATTCTTGGCGGGATCAAGGAGAAGCTGGCTCTCGATAAATTTGAAAAAAAATTAGAAAAGGAGAAGTATGACGTTGTTGGAATGCAAGTTTTTACCTTTCAAATTCCGGTTGCCCAGAAATATGTAGAAACTATCAGAATGATTTTGCCGGAAGCAAAGATAATCCTGGGCGGTCCTCATCCTTCTTGTAGCGCTTCAAATATTTTCGAAGCTTTTCCCGATATAGACTGGGCGTTCAGGGGTGAAGCGGAAATCGGTCTATCTAATCTGCTTGATTTGATTGCTGGTGGCGATACTGACTCTCAACGCCTTTGCGGGGTGCCGGGATTGATTTGGAGGAGGGGCGGAGAAATAATAGTCAATCAACAGATATTTGTTGAGGATTTAGACATATTAGGAATGCCGAGTTGGGATTTGCTCCGGCCGGATATCTATCCCTTGGCCCCCCACGGAGGTTTTTTCAAAAATTATCCCATTGCGCCGATCATCATCACGCGCGGGTGTCCCTTTTCATGCACTTTTTGTTCGGGCCACCTTATAACCGGCAGAAGAATAAGGCGCCGGAGCATAGAGCACATTATTGAAGAAATAAAGCTTTTGTATCATAAATATGGTATCCGCGAAATTCACATTGAAGATGATAATTTTACGCATGACCAGGAATACGTCAAAAAATTCTGCAAAGCGCTGCGGGAAAATAATCTTGATGTAACCTGGACTTGTCCCAATGGCGTCCGGTTGGATAGTCTGACCAAGGACCTGCTTTTGGACATGAAAGGCGCCGGTCTTTACAGCCTTTCGATGGGAGTCGAGTCCGGTTCCGACCGGATTCTTAAAGACATGCGGAAAGTTATTAATAAGGAAAAAATAAGGGAAAAAATAGCTTTGATAAGAGAATGCGGGCTGGAAGCATCGGGTTTTTTCATCATTGGGTATCCCGCTGAGACAAAAAAAGATATTATAGAAACCATAAACTTTGCCATAAATCTGGATTTAAAGCGAGTAGCCTTTTCGCTATTCAAGCCGTTTCCCGGCACAGAAATTACAAGTCGGCTTATTGAAAGCGGAGAAATGAAAGACATGACTGGCGAAGATTGGGCGAGGTTTGTGTTGGCGGACGCGGTTTACGCGCCGCCGGGATTCACGCGCGCCGAGATGAAAAAATTAAGAAGAACCGCCCTGCTGCGCTTTTATCTTAGGCCGAAAATAATTATTAAATTTGTCTCCGAGATTAAAAGCGCGAAACATCTAAGGCTTGTTTTAAAAAGAACTTACAGCTGGTTATTCGGGGCCAAATAGGCAGTGATTAATTGGCAAGCAACTATTATGTTTGACGGCGTTAATCCAAAAATTTCCCGTAAATATTTTATTTTTTTATTTGTTTTCGCGGCAGCCAATGTTTTGCTGATTTGTTCGTTGTTTTCGCACTTCGGCGCCGTATTTTCCGATGACTCGCAAGAGTATTTAACTACGGCTAAATATTTTTTCGGTCAGGGCGAGCTTGTTAGTTCCGATATGCCCAAGCTTTTTGGACGCCTTCTCAAGCCGGTTTTTCCGCTTTCGGTTGGTCTTCTTTCTCCTCTTTTCGGTTTCCGGGCGCCTTTTATTATCATCAACATTGTTTTTTATCTCGCGATAGGATTTTTTGCTTTTAAGATAGTAAAGCTTTTGTTCAACGACGAAAGGCAGGCGTTGGTAGCGTCTATGCTTTTTTTGACCGCCTATCCGATGCTGGAATACGGCATAAATTACTATACCGATCTGGCGGGCTGGTTCTTTTTTGTTCTCTCGGTTTATTTAACTCTTCTTTTCGGGCAGAAGCCGTCGTACAAGCTGGTTATCTGGAACGGCATTATCTCAGCCATTGGTTTTTTGACGAAAGAGAGCGGGGGAATGGGAACGCTTTTCTTTGTTCTCTTTCTGTTTTTTATTTACAAAGACAGTTTTGTCAATAAGCTTAAATATCTTATGACCATTGCCGTTGTTTTCTGGCTGCCGGTTATTTTATGGCTGGCGTTTGTCTATTTTAAATACAATTACTCGTATGCCACTTGGTTTGCGCTTAGCCGACGGGGCGACGAAGTTTTCAAGCAGGATTATTTTAAAATCATTCCAAAGAGCCTGGTCGCCACTTTTTTCTTAGGCTGGTCGTTTGTTCTGTTGGGTTTAGTGAGGGTTAGGAAGGCGGCGCCAGAGGTAAAAAAAGTGGCTCTGGCTCTTATCTTGCCATCGTTCTCTTTTTTGATTTGGTTCGGCGCGTCGTCAAGGATTTTCTATATCATTGGCTTGCTTTTGTCTATTCTGGCCGGCTGGGGGTTTGTTTATTTGATTAATAACTATCGGAGGACGTATGCGTATTCTTTATTGGCTATGGCTATTGCTGGTAACTATTTTTGGTTTATTTTTGACGACAGATTGAGAGTTTTGGTCAACGCCGTTTTAAATATTCACTATTAAGCCCATGTTCGATAATTCAACTTCTAATAAAGAGCCGCTTCTCGAACCATTATTGTATAAGCTAAGGGTTAGAAAGGTGGTCGGTAATATTCCACGAGGCGGGAAAGTTTGCGATATTTGCTGTGACGCAAACGGCCGATTTCTTTTTGGGATCAAAGACATTATCGGAGAGGGCGTTGGCATTGATAAGGATGTCAAGGCTTTGTCTGACGGAAATATCTCGTTGCGTCGCGTAGAGCTTGAGAAAACCATTGAACTGAAGTCGGAATCTTTTGACTGCATTACCTTATTGGCGGCAATTGAACACCTTTCTTATCAGCAGGAAATTATAAGAGAGTGTTTTAGGATCCTAAAACCAGGGGGGGATATTGCTGATCACCACTCCCTCGCCGGCAGCCAAAAAAGTTCTGGAGTTCCTTGCTTTCAAATTGGGCATTGTTTCGTCGAAAGGAGTGAGGGAGCATAAGCGCTACTACGACAAAAAATCATTGAGAGAATTGTGCATTCGGGCGGGATTCGACGATAATAAGATTGTGGTTGAGGGTTTCGAACTCGGCTATAATATTTTCTTGCGCGCCGTTAAAAAATGAATCTCCCTCGAGCTGACGCTCGGGCGATCTTCTTGCTTCATCTCGCGGCGCTTGGCGTCCACCGTAGTGCTGCGGGGATAAGTCTCCTTTAGCGGGAGAGGTATCAAGGCTTGAGGCAATAAATAATTAAAAGAGGCTATGAGTTTTAATTCGCGAAATTTTGTAAAACGTTACAAGTGGTGGATCGTGATTTGGTCCGCCTTTTTATTGGAAAGAATTGTTATTTTTGCTACCTTCTGGCAGGCAAGTTTGGATAAGGGCGGGTGGCAGAATTTTTACGGCCAAACCCAGTCGGCCGCGGCAGTTTTTTTGATGAAGTTTCATGAAATCTGCGATTGGCATCCGCCGCTTTATTATTTTTTAACCTCCGTTCTTTTGTTCTTTTTCAAAAGCCAGTGGGCGATATATTTTGTCCAGATAATTTTGGCGGCGGTTACGGTTTTCCTCGCCTACAAAATCGCGCGCTTGTTTTTTTCGGAAAGAATCGCTCTGGTTTCGGCTTTCTTGCTGGCCATCGAACCTTTTTGGGCCTGGCATAATATTCTTTTGTGGAGCGAAAATTTGTCGATTCCTCTTACGCTGGTCAGCCTTTATTACTTTCTGAAATTCGTGAAAAGCGGCGGGCTTAAAAACATTTATCTGGCGGCTATTTTTACCGGATTGGACGTTTTGACCCGTCCCAACACGCTATTGTTGCTGACCTTTTTGTTTTTTTGGCTGATTGTTGTTTTTCTTTTTAGAAATCGGCTCGGCATAGAAAAATTATTTTGGTTTAACGCCAGACAAATTTTAATTAGTTTTTTGATTTTCCTTTCAGCATTTTTCGTCGTTCTTGCGCCATGGATGATTCGTAACAAAATTGTTTATAACCGTTTTACTCTGGCCAACATCCTGTCAACCAATATTTACTTTTATAATCTGCCCCCGTTTATCGCCATGCAGAAGAATATTTCTTATGGCGATGCCTATTGTCAGATCCAAAATACCGCGGCGAATAATTTGGGCGAAAATGTCGATGACCAGGGAGATTGCCGGAAGTTTACCAAAGAAGAGTTTGGCCAGCAGTTGGATTTTTACCAGTCATATTCAAGGCAATATATTCTGGCCAATTTTTTCCCTTATCTGAAAATGCATTTGATAAAATCACTGGCCTTTCCGGTTCAGCCGGGGTATTTTGAAATGTGGTCCGGATATACCGGAGAATTTTCCAAGCCGGATGTAACCGGCTTGATTACCAAAGGAGATTGGCGCGGTATCGGCGAATTTTTAGGCGCGGTCAGCCCCAAGCTGATTGTCTATCTTCTGGGCATAATTCTATGGGTTTTTGCTTCGCTGGCGCTTCTGGCCGCCTGTATTTACTCTTATTTCCAAGCGAAGCGAGAAAACAAGGTTCTGCGAGTGGAGCGAGCAGGTTCTTATTTTAAGGATAAGGATAAGTTTTTGTTTTTTTGGCTTTCACTAGGTATCGTTGTTTATAACATGCTGTTTCTATCGCCAGTTGTTATCGCCAGATACCGATTACCGTTTTACATTTTCTTTTTTGTGCCGCTGGTGTATGTGATAAATTTGATTTATCATTTGATAAGAGGCGAGGATTAACGTTATCATGCTGACTAAATTTAAAAAAAATATCAGAAAGATTCCCGTTGTTTCCGGTCTGGCCAAGTTGGTTTATGATTGGCGGCAAGAAAAAAGGCTTCGCAAAAAAGTCGCTGGTTTTTTGGCTGCCGGCTCTCTGCCGTACGCAAGCATTGCGCCGCCGCAATACACTGTTGGCTACGAGCCGACTATCAGGTGTAATCTAAGGTGTAAAATGTGCTATCAGGGGCAGACCCGGGCTTTGCGGAGAAGCGAGTTGGGCACTGACGAGGTTATGGAGATTTTTGAAAAATTAAAGAGAAAAACCGCCACGATTAAATTAGTGGGCGGCGAGCCGATGGTCAGGGATGATATTCTGAAACTGCTTAATTTTTGGTATAAAAATAATACTCGGACCATTCTGCAAACAAACTGTACTCTGATTAACGCCAATAATATAAAAACCATAAAACAGCTGACCAATATTACGGATGTTTTAACTTCGCTTGACGGGCCGCCGGAGCTTCATGATGTTATCCGGGGGGTGCCGGGAGCTTTTGATAAGCTGAAGCAAGCCATCGAACTTCTTAAGAAGAGTAGGCCCGATATTCCCATTACCGTTTTTGCCACTATCTTGCCTTGGGATAATTTAGACGATCTTTTGCGATTAATTGATGTCGTTAAGGGATTGGGTCTGGGGACGCTGAATCTCATTTTTGAACAGGTTTATTCGGCGGAAGAAGTTAGGGCGGCTAAAAACGTTTTTACTAATATTTTCGGCTGGTCGGAGGACAACTATCGGCTCAATACTCAAGTCAAGGAAAGTTTTTTCCCCGTCGGCTTTAGCGCCGCGAAGTTTAAAAATAAATTGAAGGAAGCGAGATTTTACGGATTGAAAAAGGGCTGTTTTGTCAACTTTGTTCCGTTTAATTATTATCGTCAGCCCGCTAAATATCTCAATGGTGGTCCGGGTCGGCCATTTTGTTTGAAGCTACTTGCGCCGGAGTTAAGGGTAAATCAGACCGGAGATGTCATTTGGTGTGATGTGATCGAGAAATCATTTGGCAACCTACTGGAAAAAACGCCAGATCAAATCTGGTTGTCGGATGAGTACCAAAAATTTCGCAATTATCTCTACAAGAATTCTTTGCCTATTTGCCGTCGTTGCTGCAAGGCAATGTATGTCTAAACAAAAAATCTAAAAAACCAAACACGGGAGAACGGTTCTCCTCGGGGAGAACCGTTCTCCAAAAATCAAAAAAACGACATTAGAAATTAGGTAATTAGGTGAATTACCACCCTTCGGGTGGTCGCCCGTAGGGTGAGAAATTTACACTCCTTTCCGGCTCAGGATAATTTTAATCGTTTTAAGGAGAATCGACAGGTCAAGCAGGAATGACCTGTTTTTTAAGTAGTAGAAATCATATTGGAGCTTCTGGAGGGTGTCGGCATAGGAAGCGCCATATTCGTAGTTAATCTGCGCCCAGCCGGTTAAGCCGGGTTTAACCAGATGTCTAACCTGATAGAAGGGTACCTCTTTTTGCATGGTGGTGCCGAAAACGAACTCCGGCCGTTCTGGCCGCGGACCGACAAATGCCATCTCTCCCCGCAAGACATTTAAAAGCTGGGGAAGTTCGTCGAGTCGCGTTTTTCGCAGGGCATTACCCACGCGCGTTATGCGCGGATCAAGCTTATTTTTCGCGGCCCATTGAGCGCCGTTTTTTTCTGCCCCCTGAATCATGGAGCGGAATTTTATTATTTCAAAGATGCGGTTGTCTTGGCCGACCCGCTTCTGCCGGTAAAAGATCGGACCCAGACTATTCAGTTTGATTGCTATGGCAATAAGAGGAAAGAGAATTATGGCAATAATTCCCAAAAGTAGCGCAAAAATTATATCAAAGCCGCGCTTCGCCGCGTCATAAATGCTTTTTTGGCTGCTCATTAGATTCTCTAAAAACCAAACCTCTTCGATAACCGAAACCGGTATTTTGTCCATCAGGATCTCGTAGAATTTAGGCAAGTCGAAAAGGTTGACCTTTAGGGGTAGGCAGTGATAGAGATTTTTTATCAGTACGCCGTCTTGTCTGGGATCGGCTATTGTTACGATGGTTTGAATTTTTTCCTTGACGACGGTTTCTACCAGGTCAGAAACTAACCTTGTTTCCTTTTCGGTTATCATTTTTTTGATACGGTAGCCGAGTTGCGGGTTGTCCTTGATGTAGCGAATAATTTGGTCGGCTTCTTTGTCGTAACCGATGATCAAAACATTGTTAAGCAGACCGGGTGATTTGATGAGCCGATTAAAAGCCTGTCGCCACAGATAAATCAGGATGGTGACGATGGCGAGATCCATGGCCAAGTTGGTTTTTGGCGAAATTCCAAAAGAGGGGAATAAATAGAAAAAGAGGACGGCGATGGCGGCGTTGATGACGATAGCCTTTAGGAGGGCGGAATAAAAAAGCAGAGTATTTTTCGCCGAATCGAGTTCGTATAGTCCGGTAATATGAAAGACGACAAGCCAAATAGCGTATATAATACTAAAAGGCAGGAGATGTTGTTGCCAGTCACCCATGGTGTGACTTGGCCAATATCTCAGATAAAGGGTGATGATTAGGCTGAGATAGAGAATAATTACATCGCCAAAAAATAGTATTGCCTTTTTAAATTGAATTGAGGTATCATTCATATATTAGCTCGTTTGTTGTGTATTGTTGCGCATCTATAATCTTTGGCGCAGTCACTTATTGTTATTGTAATAAAATAACGCTGAAAAATCAACGCAATGAGAAATAATCGTCTAAATGGGCTTATCCCCGGAGGGATAAATGGGCTTATCCCCGGAGGGATAAATGGGCTTATCCCCGGAGGGATAAACGGAAAACATCGAGCGTTGGTCCTCATCTTGGCCTGGGGACTGTTTTTAGTTATCGGCTTTGGCCGGCCCGCTTTGGCCGATTCTCTGGGCGATGCGAAAAGCTTTTCCGTTGATCCCACCTATGATTCCAGCGGCCGCGTGAGTGTTTCCGCTACCTTGCGTTCCGTGGGCGCCAACGCCTATTTTTATGTGGAAAATGCCTGGTGGAGCCGCCTTACGTTCGCTCAGCAAAATTCTTTGGCGGTTGCTTTGAGCGGTTTGAGTGTGGAGTTTGATAATGTAATTTATCCGCGAATGATCGCTGTCTATGGTTCGGAATGGAAGCCGGGTATCGACAACGATAACCGGATGACTATTTTAGTCACAGAAATAGTCGAAGACGCCGGCGGCTATTTCAAGCTGGATGACGAGTACTTTAAATCGCAGAGAGCCAATTCTAACGAGCGCGAGATGCTTTATCTGAACGGTCTTTATGTTGGGAGCGCGCTTGGTAAAACATTTTTGGCTCACGAATTTCAGCATCTAATTACTTTTTATCAGAAAACGGTGCGTTACGGACTCGAGGAAGATATCTGGCTTAACGAAGCGCGTTCTGAGTATGCTTCTACCTTGCTTGGTTATGATAGACAGTACGAACTTAGCAATCTGAAAATGAGGGTCGATAAATTTTTATCCAGCCCGTCCGATCCATTGGGCGAATGGCAAGATCGGAGCAGTGATTATGGGGTAGCCAATCTTTTTATGCAATATTTGGTTGACCATTACGGAACAAGAATTATTACCCTAATGATGCAAAACAGCTTAGTTGGCATTAGCAGTATTAATGCCGCGCTTCGAGTGATGGGACAAACTGGCACTTTTACCGCTATTTTTAACAATTGGGCTTTGGCTAACTATTTAAATAATTGTTCGGTTGGCTCGGCGAAAAGTTATTGTTATTCCAATTCTGGCTTGGGATATGGAAATCTCCATGTTTTTCCCACCGCGAATTATGTTTTGGGCGATGGTTCACTGGAATTAGCTTCTTGGATAAAAGATTGGTCGCCTCGATGGTACAAAATAAGCAGTGGCGATAGCCGGTCGAAGACTCTCAAAATTGACTTTGAGGGCTATGGAGCGAGTAGTAATTTTGAGATTTCTTATATTCTTCGGGAGGGCGCGGAGGACAGGGCGTATACTATGAATCTTAACGGGGATCAGAGGGGGACTCTTCTTGTTCCGGAATTCGGTTCGCGGATTCAATCAGCTCTTCTCGTACCGGTTAATACTAAAGAGAGAAACAGCTTTTCTAATAGTGATCCCAACACACCCTTTTCTTTTAAGATCTCGGCTTCAGCCAACTTTCCTTCTCTTTTGCCGGACGGTTCTTTGGTGAAGTCCGATAATGATCAGAAAGTTTATCAAATTGATAACGCGTCAAAGAGGTGGATCGCTAGCGCTGATATTTTTCTCGCGCGGGGATTGAGGTGGTCAGATATAAAGATGTTGTCGGCTTCGGATCTAGCCGTTTATCCGGAAGGCAGAATTGTTGGTTGGCCGGATGGAACTTTAGTTAAGTCGTCGGACAGCCAAACTGTTTACGTGGTTTCTTCGGAAAAAAAGAGGCCATTTTCTTCGGCGGCAATCTTTGTCGGCCTAAGGTATCAATGGGGAGGCATTAAAACAATTTCCCAAAGCGACCTCGTTCAATATGAGCTGGGCGTACCAGTCGACAGTTTGTCTTACCCCGAAGGCGCCTTGATAAAATTTTCCGACAGTCCGAATATCTACTTGGTTGAAAGTGGCGCGAGAAGGTTAATTCCTTCTCTTGATGTTTTTTCGCGGCACGGCTTTAGCTTTGATTCGGTTTTGACGGCGGACCCAGGCTTTAGAACAAAATATCCGGAAGGGGGAGTAGTTTTATAAAATCCGGAACAATGTATTTCGACAGATAGCGCGGAACGCTAGCTGTTTTGTAATTAAAGTCTGTGCCGGATTGACATAATTTAGTGGATATGATAAAAAGCGGAAAGTACTTAAAAAAGAAAAAATGGAGGTGTGGCCGGGAAAAATTTCCGGGCGAGAGACCTTAAAAAGCAATAAAAGAATAAATAACCGACCTTGAATTACGAAATAGTCAAAATCTTCAAAATGGTGTAAAATGGCCATACATAGAAGAATTAACAATTTTACACCATTATGAAAACCGTAATTCAGTTGTATGACAATCTAAAGCAGGTTGTAAAATTCTTCTACAAACAATTAAGACTTGATAAGTTCGAAAAAATCAAAGGTCGAAAATTAGCCATCTCAATAATTGAAAACATTTCTCTGGCAATATTCAAACAGCGAAATAATATTGCCAC
>Ga0210017_1005536_pt1 | contig 10077 bp, 6 predicted proteins | sample CryGeyCG2014_020_FD_183966 | JGI IMG/M metagenome (GOLD analysis project Ga0210017, IMG submission 183966) | Groundwater microbial communities from aquifer - Crystal Geyser CG08_land_8/20/14_0.20 (SPAdes) (version 2) | ecosystem: Environmental > Aquatic > Deep subsurface > Groundwater | place... | reverse complement strand
GAGTTCGTTTTGGCCTTCTTCGTAAACCTGGGAGAGATCAAAAGGGTTGATTTTAGCCTTAGAGTTATAGGAAAAGTCAACGTATTCGCCGCCGACGGCAGAGCAAAGTTTTTCGTACTCGTTTTCCGGGTCAATAATGATAATTTCCGTGTCAAACATCAGGGAGCGGAGGGCTTCGAGCTTAACGAGGAAACTTTTGCCCGCGCCCGACTTAGCCAGAATTATAGAGTTGGCGTTTTCAAAAGAAAAACGGTCCAGAATAATTAACGAGCCATTGTGCTGGTTAATGCCGTAAAGCACGCCCTGGTTTTGAGTTAATTCGGAAGAGGTAAAAGGAAAGGTGGTGGCCAAAGAGGTAGTGTCCATGTTCCGGGTAATCATCAGCCGGTCGTGGGCCTGAGGCAGGGTAGTTTTAAAGGCGTTTTCCATTTGCAGGCTGGCGGTTTTGGTGACAATTAAGAGCGCACCAAGAGTGGACTGGACGCCTTGGGTGATTTTGTTCAACTCGTCAAGGGTGGGAGCAGAAACAGTGATATAAAGACCAAATTGGAAGAAATGTTCGGCGCCCTTGGCAAGCTGTTCTTCCAAGCTTTTGGCGTCTTCCAGCTTAACCTTAGTGGAAATTTGGGCGATCCGGCCCCGCTCCACATCAGATTGAACTTCGGCCTCCATTTCGCCGATTTTCCGGCGGAGATTATCCATAATATCTTTACCCTCGATCGGGTAAATATACATGGCAATGTCCAGAGAGTGTTCGTAATTAATTAACGGGGCTAACCAGTTGGCGTTGACAAACCTGGGGTAACCGGAAACAAACAAGGTCCGGAAATAAGTGTTACCGATTTTTAGGTGATTAAAGTCAACCTCCAGTGCGCCGGGGGCAACAATGTCTTTAACCGAGGTCATGCCGCGGGAAAACTGGTCTTGTTTGGTTTCCAGGGGTTCAGGCGGTTTTTTTGGTTTCATTAGCAGCCTCCTTTCCATCAGGCGCGGGCGGAATTGGGTCAACGGCGGCGGCAACCAAAGGGGTGTTATAACCGGCATTGGCAGGAAAATCAACTGAGCCGGCGTCGGGATTATAGGCCTGATAAAAAAGCTTGATTAATTCAGGGGTGGTGAGTTGGCGGGTTTTTAAACCTAGGCGGGAAAGCTGGGAAATAAGGTGGTCGCGTTTGGGGAAAAGGGAGGTTTTGGCTTTTTGGAGGATATGGTCAAGAGGAAAAGGGAGGCCGGCCGACCTTTTTTTGAAAGTGGAGCTGAGGGTGGAAGAGATGCCTAACTCCAGGCTGGAAAAAGGAATGACTAAATAAAACCTTTTGTCGAGAACCTCGTTTTCCTGGACGATTTTTTGAATATATTGGTAGTATTTGTCCAACTGGGATTTTAAGAGCGGATGTTTGACGGTTTGTTTTTGAGCGTTTAAGAGAGCGAGGTAAGAATTAATATCCTTTTTCTGGCTTTTGATCACAATTTGGACAGAATAAGTCAAAGAGTTTAACAGGGCGGCATAAGAATAAATAGTGGCGTCCTGTTCGCCCTCAGAGAGAAGGGAAAAGTTAACGGCGTTGGTTTGAAGAATCAGACAGCAGGAGCCGTCTTTTAAAATCACCAGATTGTCGCGGATATCTTCAATATCCAGATGGCTTTGGCTGCTGGCGATAGGGGCAGAGTTAATCATAGGGCTTGAATTTTTAAAGGCGGAATAATTTCGCTTTTTGCCTCAAGTTTGATTATAGCGAATTTTTGATCAGCTTGTTCGGCCTGAATTTGATAAATGCCGTCGGACAAAGGAGTGGCGATAAAAAACTGGCCGAGCTTGTTAGACCTTAAGGCGCGGACCGGGAGGCCTTGTTTATCGCGGATTTCCAGGATTACGCCGGGGAGAATTTTGCCGGCTTTATCCAGAGTAATGCCGGCAATCAAGTTGGGTTTTTCCGGAGAGTGGGGCATAACGACGCCGGAGGCAAAGGTGGGGGCTACGGTTTGGGCTTTAGGCTTGGCTGGCAGGGGCGGGGTTTTTTTGGGCGGCTTGGGTTTAACAATCTTGACAATGAGTGTTGGTTTGGGTTTGACGGCGGGCCCGCCTTCGCTAGGCTTCGGCGAGGCGGGCATTACTGCCTGTTTAGGTTCGGGCGGGGATTGGAAAAGAGTGGCATGAGGCAGGAGACAGACTTGGGGGCTGAATAATTTGCGCACACGGACACCCCTAAGATTAGATTTATAAGGGTTGGTGGGTTGAGGATGGTCGGCCTGAACGGCCAAGGCGGGCTGTTTAATGCCCAGGGCGCCGAAGAGATTAAAGATATGGTCCAAGTATTTGTGTTCAGCCTGGTCAAAGGCGGTCGCCGGAGTGGCGGGCAGAGTATTTAAATATTCTTCCAGCTGGGCAGGATCGGCGGAGATTTTATTGGTTTCCGGCGGCAGGGGCGGGGTGGGAGAAAAGATGTCTATGGCCTTAACCTGAGATTTAAAAATAAACTGAGTCGGTAAGTAGACAGCCTTAAAAAAGTTAAGAATCCATTGGTCTAAGGGCCGGTCTTCAACCGGAACAAAGGCCAAAGCAAAACCAAGGAAGCCAAAGAGGGGGCCGAGGGTCCATTTAAAAAAGAAGTTGATTTTTGAGGCAAAAATCATCCAGGCGATGACTACGCCAAAGGCCAGTTCCAGGAATTGCTTTAAGGTCATGTCCCCAACCAGACGGAATTTGTAAGTAGTAATGGCTTGCGGGACAGGGTGCTGCTGCATAAAACCATTGTAGCGAGAGAAAATCGATAAAACAAGGAAAAGAGCCAATAAATAATTGCTATTGACAACGAATATACAATTGTGTATGTTTGTTATTAATGAAGTTTAAAGAGTTTCACCAAGCTTTATCTTTACCTGTTTTTACGACCATTCAGGCGCAAAAAATCTATTCCGGCGGGCCGGGAGCGTTGCTCATCCAGCTGTCCCGCTGGACAAAAAGAGGCGAACTGGTCAGGTTAAAGCAGGGGTTGTACCAATTCAGCGACCGCTTAGTCGACGAGTTTACTTTGGCGGGGCTTTTATATTTGCCGTCATATATCAGCCTGGAAACGGCCTTAAATAACCAAGGGATAATTCCAGACGTCAGCCTTAATGTTACCAGCGTGTCTCCGACCACAACTAAAATAATTAAGACAGCCCGGGGCAATTTTCTTTACAGTAAAATTCAACAGGCGCTCTTTTTTGGCTGGCAGACGGTTAAAGACACGAACGGTTTTCATTACCAAATTGCCTTGCCGGAAAAGGCGCTGTTAGACTGGATTTATTTAAGGAAGATTAAAGATTTTACCGATCAGCGGATTAGCTGGCCAGAGTTAAATATGCAAAAACTAAAAAAATTCAGCCAGGCCTATCCTGGTTGGGTAAAGGAGGTAGTCGATGAACAACTTAACCGCTAATTTTAACCAAGTGCTGGAGTTTGCCCGGGAATACGGCCTGCCGTTAGAAAAAAAGCGGGGAATTCTCCGGGAGTACCTGCAGGCCTTATTTTTGTCCCGGCTTTATCGTCAGTCCGCGGCCGCCAAGTTGATATTTACAGGCGGAACCAGCCTGAGGTTGTTACGCAATTTACCCCGTTTTTCCGAGGACTTGGATTTTGACAACTTAGGCTTGTCTAACCAGCAAATAAGGGACTTGGTTAACGAGGCGGCAAAAGCAATCAAGAAAGAAAATATTGATTTAGAGATAAAATCGACAATCAGAGGAAAGAAGACTTATTTTGAACTGAAATTTCCACGCCTGTTGTTTGATTTGAAAATTACCACCAATCCCAAAGAAAAATTGATGATTAAAGTCGACTATGCTGATTTTTGGAGGGGGCAAAAACCGGAAGCAGTTTTATTTAACCGCTATGGTTTTTTGGAAATGATCCCTGTTTTGCCGTTAAACCAAGCGGTGGTAGAGAAATTGACTGCTTTCGTATCAAGAAAACAAACTCAAGGCCGGGATATTTATGACGTGGTTTGGCTGTTTTCCCAGGGGGCAAAGATAGACGCAAAATTTCTAGAAAAAAATAAAATGAAAGATTTAGTTAAAAAAGCAACCACAAAATGGCAAAAAGAGGGAAACAAAAAGATTTTTAGCCGGCGGTTAGCCCCGTTTTTGTTTGACGCCGGGGAGGCCAGGAAATTGGAACTGTTCGGCGAGGTGTTAAAAAAACTATAGCCCTTTTCTTGTCTTTTCCTGCAAAAACACTATAAAAACAAAACTTGACTTTATAAAAAATCGGGTTAAAATGAAAGATATGATTAAAAGAACTCTTTTTGATCAATTATTAAAGCACCTTAAAACCAAAGAAATGTTTTTACTGGCCGGGCCGCGGCAGGCGGGTAAAACCTATTTATTAACGCAACTAAAAGACCATTTGATTAAACAGGGCAAGGCCGTGGCTTGGTTTAATCTGGACATTGAAACCGACCGTCAGTTTTTTGTTTCCCAATCGGCTCTGGTCGAACAAATAAAATTAACCTTAGGGAATAAGCCAGGCTTTGTGTTTATCGATGAAATCCAAAGGAAAGAAAACGCCGGCCTGTTTTTAAAAGGCCTTTATGATATGAATTTACCATATAAATTTATCATTTCCGGCTCCGGCAGCTTGGAGCTTAAAGAAAAAATCCACGAAACCTCGACAGGCAGAAAGTTTATTTTTGAGCTGAATACTTTATCTTTCATGGAGTTTGTCCACCACCGGACGAATTATTTGTATGAAGGCAAGCCGGAGCATTTTTTCCAAACAGACAAAATTACCGCCGAAAATTTATTAAACGAATACTTAAATTTCGGCGGCTATCCCCGGGTGGTTTTGGCCCAAACTTTGGCCGAGAAAACCTTGGTAATTAATGAAATTTGGCAAAGTTATTTGGAAAGGGACATCGCTTATTTAATCGGCCTAAAAAAAACCGAGGAGTTTATTCATTTGGTTAAAGTTTTAGCTTCCCAGATCGGGCAAATGATCAATGTTCACGAACTATCAGATACGCTTAATTTGGCTGTCCAGACAGTTAATCTTTACCTTTGGTATTTGGAAAAAACCTATATTTTACAAAGACTGGCGCCGTTTTCCCGAAACCTAAGAAAAGAGATTACCAAAATGCCCGTGGCTTACTTTTTTGATTTGGGTTTAAGAAATTTCAGCGCCAATGAATTTGGCGGTTTGGCAGAGACCGGCCGGAGAGGCTTTGTGTTTCAGAATTTAGTGCTTCGTCTAATTAAAGAGCAAATCGACAAAAGTTCTTCAGGAATTAATTTTTGGCGGACGCAGGATAAGGCCGAGGTGGATTTTGTGGTCAGCGCCGGCCAAAATCCCCTGCCGGTTGAGGTCAAATATAAACATTTGGTCAAACCGGAGATACCCCGATCGTTAAAAAGCTTTATCAAAAAATACCAACCTAAGGAAGCCCTGATGATTAATCTGGATTTGGAAACAGAAACAGTTTTTCAAAAAACTAAGGTTAGATTTTTGCCCTATTGGCGCCTATTGGCAAGTTTTAAACTTTTTGCTTGAAAACTTATCTTCTCCTTTTCTTGTCTTTTCTCTCAAAAAACACTATATTGAAGTTAGTATGACTGAAAGCACTTCATTAAAGGAACAGAGAAAGCTTGTGGCTATGCCGGAAAAAAGCTTTTTTTTGCCGGAGTTAGCAGAACAATTTGGAATAATTGTTCGGGTTGACGAAAAAAGCAATGAATTAATAAGGTTAAGTGAAAACACTGGACTACAGCGGACAAAAAAAATTCATAGAGCGGCCGTCGCGGAATTTAATATTACAAGGGAGGATCTAGTTTTTTATGTTGACGAAGGGGTGGTTAAAAGAGGAGGGGCGGCGAGAAGACAGTCTCTTGAAAATGTTGAGATGGGCAGTTTTATAATGGGCGTAACCAAAACGAGTCCCGACGAGATGCGGAGAAGATCCAGAGAGTTAACTGAAGTTTTGGGGGTAAGAGCGCAAGAGTTAGAAGAGGTGTTAGAAATTAACGGCATGAAACAGCAGATTCATTGGGATGAAAAGAAAGACGGTTTATGGATGAAAAGTGTTTGGGAAGTCGCCGCTGAGCTGAGAAAGGGAAAAAAATTTAAGACTTTAACATCAAAACAGCAAGAAGCCTGGGGGTGTTTAGGTGCCAGCCAACAGGAGACAACGATTATTTATCAGGAGTTGATGGAATACTATAATATTTCTCCCGAATCAATGTTCGATGGAGATGGGATTTTAAAAACAGTTGGGGGCGAGAACTTGTCAACAACAATTAGTAATTTAAATGAAAGACAGCGAACGCCGGCGCTTTATGAACCGCGAAGGCAAAGATATCAGGAGTGGGTTGATTATCAAAAAAAATTAAGCGGGGCGGCGGCAGTTATTACAATTGAGGTTTGGCAAAAAGAAAGATATGAACGTTATAAACTAAGAGAAAAACCCGAAGGGAAAGAGCTGATGTCCTTTAAAGACTGGCAGAAAGTAGATAATTTAAAAATGGATCACGAGGAAGATTTATTAAAAATAAGGGATAATTTAAAGGGGGACAAGGAAGTTGGTTTGGCCGACTTAATGAGTCATATTGAAAATAAAAGGATGGGAGATGTTGTCCACGCCTATTTATCAACAGAAATGGAGCGGTTTTTAGATCGAGCCTATGGGGGAGAAAGTCAGCTGCCGGTATCTTATGCAATCGCCAGTGAATCAGGCCGCGAAGGAATAATTTTTACAAACTTTTTCGGTAACCGAATTCATGATGAAATGGTAACAGCCCTAAGGGCTTCTGGTGATTTTTTCTTTTGGGAAGCGGTTGGACGGTTGGAGAGAATGATCAGATTTACCCAAACCGGGTTTGGAGAAAATCGCTTAACCAAAGAGAGTTGGTCAACCCTAGAAGGAGTGTCTCCTCCGGTGATCCAGTTTATTCTCTTAAACAACAAAAGACTGGGTCGAGCTTTTGGGGAGGCATTAATGCTGCCGGAAATTATTGGAGTGAGAGATTGGCGTACAGGTAGGCCAGGAATGTACGCTGATTTTGACAGCCACGGAGTGGCTCAACCGCCAACAGAAGATCAACCAATGGGGGTACTTGCCCCCAATAAAAGATTAAGAGAATCGGCCAGAAGGAAGATGGAAGATGCCGGGTATCCAAGGTGGCTGGCAGATTTGGCGATGGCTCATTCTTGGATGAGCGGTGAGGGGATCGACTTAGCTCAGTCAATGACAAAACCCAGAAATGCCGAAGAGGGAATTTATGGTTTAATCGGAGCGGTGGTGGAGCCTTGGTTTGACTATGATGGTAAGGGACTAAATGATCTTCAAGACAGTAGTGATGAAAAAGGTTGGGGGAGAGAATACGCCTTTAGGGTTTTACGCTGGTTGACGCCCGGGCCGACGCCGTTTATGACCTTAACCCATGATGCCTGGAAATTGATGAGTTTAAGCCCCTGGGCGAGAGAGTTGTGGTTTGCCAGCTTTTATATGAGAATGCCAGCCTATGGTTGGGTTAATAAGCAAGATAAAGAAAGATTAAGGTTGGTGATGGAAAAGTTGAATTTCAGCGGTCCATATAAAAATATTTGGGAGAGGTATTTGGGAGAGATGGAGCACCGAGAGCAGAAACGCTGGGGTACCTATTTTCATATTGTTGATGACAAAAAGTTGATGGATTTAGGAGGAAAAGATTTAGGGTTTTGGCGGTATCCATTTGATTTTAATAATCCAGAACACGTTCAAAGCTTGGCCAAGTTAATGACTAAAGGAGTGATGGCGGAAAAAGTTAAAGCCAAAATGAAACTACTGGGAGTGCCGGGTGCGACGGTTGATGCTTGGACCGAGGCAGACATGGTAGGATTAATTAATAACCTGAACAATCGAGTTGTCAGAGAAGGAGCCAATACTTTACAGACACAGTGGTTTGATTCCAGTGATGTAGAAATTGAAGCAACTAAATTAATTGGAGTTAATAGCAAGCAGGTTGCTTATAATGCCTGGCAAAATACCCTAGAGGCAGGTGATAGAAAACCATGGTCGGGGGTGACAATTTTTCAGCAAAGCAATAACCCATTATCTGTAGCGGCCAAACTAGAATTGGTGTTGCGGGACTTAGACACCTGGGGATTAAAAGCCAATACGACCAAGCCGGAAATTTTAAGCCGGTTGGCAGATCTGGGTGAAAGACTGGATGGATCCTTAGCCAGGTACTTTTTTACGACGGCTTATGGTTATGAGGATCATGCCGGACAGGATGATTTCATGGAGAGTTTTCCGGATATTTCCATGCCGATTTCACCCAAAGAACTGGAAAAAGCCATGGTTTGGTTTGATGAGTATCCCAAAAGAACCGGAGGATTACCTCATGTGAGCCAGTTCCATGAAACCCTGGTTTTCCGGCTGTGGTTTTTTAAACAAATCGCCGAGATTAGATTCGAGAAAATCCCCGGCTTGGGGCCGGGTTTTCCAAGAGGAGGATCAGCCAAAGAGCCAATGTTTGATCCGGAATTAAGAAAAGAATTAGCAGACATATTGGAGCAGACATAATATGGGAATAGCCGGTGAATCAATATCAGCAAGACTAATAGAATTTAGACAGTTTACGGCGGATATGATGATACCGACAGTGCCTCTAGCAGATGCGGCGACGCCAAAATTAGTAACTGCTGATCAAGAAAGGACGCGAGATGCCTACTTTCAGTTAGAAAATAGGCAAATAATGGAGAGATTAAAACGCGATTTGGATTTTTCTTTGAACGCGCGCGAGCCGGGAGCGATTTCCCCTGAGGCCTTTAAAGCCGAAATATTGGTAGAAAAAGGTGGGTTTTGGTTTCCTTATATAACGCCGGAACAAAGAAGAAAGATTGAAGCCGGTGCTGGTGCGGTAGCGTTAACAGGAAGAGAAAGAGCAGAGGGGTTGACTTTAGAGGAGAAAAGAAAACAGCGGTTAGATAGAAAGGCATATATGTTAAATCGGGAAAAGAAGGTTGACTGGCTAAGGGGGATTGATAAATTTATTTGGGAGAGATTAAACAATAGGTTTTTCCTGGAGTCAAAAGGGGTAACTTATGCTGACATTGATGAGGAATTATCTAAAGGATTTTTAGAAACATTTGATCGGGAAGAAGAAATGTACAATTTTTTATTGGGGGTAGGCTGGAATCAGCAATTAGTAGATATTTTTAATAACCGAAGCCGGCAGGTGGAAGAAACAAGAGAGATATTAAGCCAGAGAATGTTTGGCAAGCATTTTGACGAGATAAAAAAAGATGAGGATAAAGCCAATGCAGTTAAGCATGCTTTGGGTTGGGGAGATGCCGAGGGAACGGCAAAGTTTGGTAACACGAGAGAGTTGATGAAAGCGGTAAGAATAGCTCAACGAGCAGAGGTGGTCGGTGGTCAGCAACAAAAGGCCCTGGGTTTGATTAATGAATGTTTAATGGCAAAACCAGAAACGACCAAATTGGACACTTTCAACGGTTTTACTCCGGAACAACAAAGTCAACTAAATCATCGGGCCCAAGCGTTATTTGGCGATGATTTCTTGAATTTAACCAATGAAGAACAGTTAATGACGGCTGCCGGACCAGGAACGATTTTAAGCTTGGAAGAGATTATGGATTTTTTAAGTGAGTATCAAGTGCCTGATCCTTATGATAAGACTAAATCGAGCTTGATCAGACCAGAATCGGTGGATTTAGAGTATGCTTATTCGACAAGATTGGGTTGGGTGAGCAGGATTGGTCCGTGGAGGTTGGCGGACAGAATAAACAAGATAATTTTTAGTTATTCAGCGCGAGATGATCAAAGGGCATTACAAAGGCAGCAAATAGAAAGCGCTGCTATGAGCGGTTTTGGTAAATATACTTACTTTGATTGGGATTATTGGGAGGCGTTTCATGGTGCCGGCGGCGAAGGGAGAAGAAAAGTATTATTAGATAAAACCACGGACCAGTTTGAGTGGAAAAAAGGTTTTTGGAAAGAATATCAAGAATGTCAAAAACCAGCATATAATAAATACCTTGAAGAGTCAGTGAAAGAAAACGAAGAAAGGAAGAGGAAGGGAGAAGACTTAAAAAGAGTAGTG
>Ga0210017_1005531_pt1 | contig 10084 bp, 9 predicted proteins | sample CryGeyCG2014_020_FD_183966 | JGI IMG/M metagenome (GOLD analysis project Ga0210017, IMG submission 183966) | Groundwater microbial communities from aquifer - Crystal Geyser CG08_land_8/20/14_0.20 (SPAdes) (version 2) | ecosystem: Environmental > Aquatic > Deep subsurface > Groundwater | place... | reverse complement strand
CACAGCGTCCTGGCGAGAATTTCCGGGAAAATGAGGATGAATTACATCCGCATTATTATCGGCGACAAAGTAAAAGTTGAACTTTCGCCATATGATTTAACGAGAGGAAGAATTATTTATAGGGAGAAGGGGCGGTAAGGGAAGCAGAGAATCAGTTTATACGAAAGAGAATTAGTTTATACGACAGAGAATTAGACGGCTGATTCTCTAATTCTCTAATCTCTAATTCTCTGGTGTTAACATGAAAGTACGCTCGTCAGTAAAACCATTTTGTAAAAATTGCAAGGTTGTAAAACGCAGAGGTGTTTTGTATATTATTTGCAAAAATCCTAAGCATAAGCAACGTCAAGGGTAAAGGAGCGGGAAGTGGGAAGTGGGAAGTGGGAAGTGGCTTAAACTACTCACTACTTACTACTCCCTACTCACTGGTTTTAATATGGCACGAATAGCGGGTGTTGATTTACCGAAAGAGAAAAGAATAGATATCGGACTTTCCTACATATACGGTGTGGGAAGGGTTCTTGCAAAAAAAATTTTAGACGAGGCGAAGATTGAACCGTCAAAAAGAGTAAAAAATTTAACGGAAGCGGAAGTAGGAAAACTTGCCGGGATTATTTCATCGGAGTATAAGGTTGAAGGCGACCTGCGCCGTGAGATTGTCGGCAATATCAAACGGTTACAGGAGATAGGAACTTATAGAGGAATGAGACACCGCCGGAATTTGCCGGTCAGAGGGCAGAGAACAAAGACCAACGCAAGAACAAAAAGAGGAAAGAGAAAAACGGTCGGTGCGGTTAAGGTGGAAGTTAAAAGGGAAAAGGAAGAGAAGTGAGGAACGCGGAACACACGCGGAACTAAAACGCCAAACAGACGCAAAATGTCATTCTGAACGAAGCGAAGCGTAGTGAAGAATCTCGAGATATTTCGCTACGCTCAATATGACACCTTCGATATCATTTTAGCGTCAATTGTAGCCCCCGAATTTATTCGGGGGTGAGCGGAGCAAACAATGGAAGAAAAAAAAGAAATAAAAAAAGAAGAAACAAAACAAAAAGAGACCAAAGTGCAGGAAAATACTTCAAAAGAGGTAAAAGAAACAAAACCAAAAACGACCGTTGCCGCGCCGAAACATAAATCAAGAAGAAAACTGCTTTCAACCAGCGGCAGGGTCTATATCAAGTCATCTTTTAACAATACAATCATCACGATAACCGACGATAAAGGCAATGTCATAAATTGGGCATCCAGCGGCTCATCCGGTTTCAAGGGAACGAAAAAAGGAACGCCTTTTGCCGCCCAGATTGCGTCGGCGAATTGTGCAAGAAAAGCGTCCGAAATGGGTTTGAAACAGGTCGCGGTTTTTGTTTCCGGACCCGGCTCGGGCCGCGAAACGGCTATAAGAGCATTACAGTCATCCGGATTATCCGTTACTTTCATCAAAGATATTACGCCTATTCCGCATAACGGATGCAGACCGCCGAAACAAAGGAGAGTATAAAAAAGGCAATTAAAAATGTAAAATGCAAAATGTAAAATTATGGTAAAAGACATTTTTAATTTTTAATTTTTAATTGAGGTTAATATGGCAAGATATTTAGGACCTAAATGCAGAAGATGCCGACAAGAAGGTATGCCTTTATTCTTAAAAGGCGAAAGGTGCAATACGCCCAAGTGTCCCATTACCAAAAAGAAAGGGCCGCCCGGTCCTCGCAGAAGAATGATGAAAAAACCGACGGAGTATTCCGGTCAGTTGCGCGCCAAACAGCAGGTAAAAAGGACTTACGGGGTAATGGAAAGGCAGTTCAGAAGATATTTTCATACTGCGGCAAAACATAAAGGCATGACAGGTTTCAATCTTTTGTTATCTTTGGAAATGCGGCTGGATAATGTCGTCAGGCGACTGGGATTTTCACCGGCCATTTCCGGCGCCCGCCAGTTGGTTCTTCACAGGCATGTAAAAGTTAATGATAAGATAATAAACATACCGTCATACCCTGTGAAAGTAAATGATAAAATCCAAATAACCGATAAACTTAAAGAAAACTTATTTGTTAAAAAATCCGCGGATGTATCTTCAAAAAAAGGCGTGTTGCCGTGGCTTTCTTTGGATGTTTCATCTTTATCCGGTAGCGTTGTCCGACAACCGTTGAGAGAAGAAATGTCCGTTCCTTACGACGAAGAAAAACCGAAGGAACAACTAATCGTTGAGTTGTACAGCAAATAGAAAGTCAGAGAATTAGAGAATTAGAGAATTAGAGAATTAGTCAAGGTAATATCTAATTCTCTGTCGTATAAACTGATTCTCTGTCGTATAAACTAATTCTCTGGTGTTAAAGGGGGTTATATAAAATGCGGCTTCCTGACATAGTTGGACCTCAGAAGATTGAAAAAAATATTTCTTCTGATTTGACATATGGAAAGTTTGAGGTTTCGCCGTTTGAGAAGGGTTACGGGCACACGATAGGGCACTCGCTTCGTCGCATACTTTTGTCGTCATTAGAAGGTAGTGCCGTTATATCCACCCGGATAAAAGGCGCTTCACACGAGTTTGCAACACTGCCGGGTGTTGTTGAAGATGTGATGGGCATAATACTCAATCTTAAAAAAATAAGATTCAGGATTTACGGCGCCGACGAAGTCCAGACGATTAAACTGTCCGCCTCAAAAAGCGGCCCTGTTTTGGCATCATCTTTTGAGACCAACTCAAACATAGAGATTGTCAACGGCGATCAGGTCGTTGCTACCCTTGAATCCGGCGGGAATCTTGAGATGGAAATTGATGTTGCAAAGGGCAAGGGATATTCGCCCGCCGAAAAAAATAAAAAACCGGGGCAGCCAGCCGGCACGATGCTTGTGGATGCCGTTTTCACTCCGATTAAAAAGGTCTTTTATGAGGTTGAAAACACACGCGTGGGTCAGGCGACCGATTATGACCGTCTGATTATGGAGATATGGACCGACGGTTCTATAAATCCCGAAGATGCGCTCGTTTTTTCGGCGAAACTTTTAAGCGATTCCGTTAAAATTTTTATAAATTATGATGAAGAGGGAAAAGCGACATCAAAGGTGTTAGAAACATCGGCGCCCGCACCCGACGGGAAACTTTCCGGCGATATTTTAAATCAGTCGGTTCAAATTATAGAACTTTCAATCCGCGCCACAAATTGTTTGAAACAGGCAAAAATAAAAACCATAGGGGAGTTGACTCAAAGAACGAAGGGCGAACTTCTCGCTTATAAAAATTTCGGAAAGAAGTCATTAGATGAAATAGTAATGAAACTTAAAGAATTGGGTGTCTCTCTAAAGGAATAGAAGCGGAAAAACGCGGATAGTAACGCGGATAAACGCGGAGGTGTCATTCTGAACGCAGTGAAGAATCCCGGTGTTGAAAGGCGAGATGTTTCGCTACCGCTCAACATGACACCAAAGAAGCAGTCATTCTGAGCCGAAGGCGAAGAATCTCATTCGTGAAAATTCGTGATAGTATTCGTGATGTGTTATTCGTGATTGAGCGGAGCGAACATGAAAAACAAAAAAAACAGGAAATTAAACAGAACAACCGAGCATCGTTTTGCAATGCTGAGAAATATGTCCGTTTCACTTGTTGAAAATGAGTCGGTTAAAACCACTCTTCCTAAAGCGAAGGAACTGGTAAAGTTTATATCCAAAATTATCACCAGGGCGAAAAAAGGCGGTCTGGCAAATCGGCGTCGTGTTTTAATGGATATAAAATTGCAGGAAGCAACGGAAAAATTATTCGGTCCTTTAGCCGAAAGATACAAAGACCGTCCGGGCGGATATACCCGTATTTACAAATTGGGCCGTCGTCTTTCCGACGGCAGCGAAATGGCAGTTGTGAAGTTGGTAGAGTAAAAGAGGTAGTGAAAGAAAGTGGTTAAGTGGATAAGTGGTTAGGTTTTACTAATCGCTAATCACTAATCACTAATCACTTAATCACTTGTTTTATAATGTTTGATTTTATTTTCTCGTTGTTTTCAAACGATATGGGAATTGACCTTGGCACGGCCACGACTCTGGTCTATGTGAAAGGTCAAGGCATCGTTTTGAGAGAACCGTCGGTAGTTGCATATAACAAGGACACTCAGGAAATAGAAGCCATCGGAGAAGAAGCAAAAAAAATGGTTGGAAAAACTCCCGCATCAATTGAGGCAATAAGGCCTTTAAGAAACGGAGTCATCGCCGATTTTGACATCACCGAAAAGATGATTCGGTATTTTATTAAAAAAGTCCACAACAGAAAAACACTTCTTCATCCGAGAATTGTCATCGGCATTCCGTCGGGAATTACGGAGGTTGAGCGTCGCGCTGTCAGAGAAGCGGCGGAACAGGCCGGCGCAAGAGAGGTTTATCTTATTGAAGAGCCGATGGCGGCGGCAATAGGTGCCGGTCTTCCTATTCACGAACCGACGGGTAATATGGTTGTTGATATCGGCGGCGGCACCACCGAGTCGGCAGTTATTTCCCTGGGCGGTATGGTTGTTTCCGACTCAATTCAAATTGCCGGCGATGAATTTGATGAAGCGATAGTCGCCTTTTTCAAGAAACAGCATAGTTTAGCAATCGGCTACAGAACGGCGGAAAATATAAAAATCGCAATCGGCTCAGTTTTTCCTCTTCAAAAAGAGGAGACAATGGATGTTAAAGGGCTTGACACGGTGCAGGGTCTTCCGAGAACGATAAATGTTTCAAGCAAGGATATAAGAGGCGCACTGATGGAACCGGTTAAGGCAATCGTTGAAATGGTAAAAGGGGTTCTTGAAATAACCCCCGCCGAACTTGCGGCAGAATTGGTTGACCGGGGAATTGTACTCGCCGGAGGCAGTTCCTTAACCCGCGGTATGACTGACCTTTTGTCAAAAGAAACACATCTTCCCGTTTATCTCGCGCAAGACCCCACCACCTGCGTCGTTTTGGGAACAGGCAAATATTTAGAAGAACTTGAGAATATAAAAAAATCAAGGAAACGACTGGAGTGAGAGGCAGTAAGTAGAAAGTGGGAAGTGGGAAGTAGCGGCGAATGTAAATTCGCTGAATTCGTCGGCTTACGCCGACCGCTACTACTCCCTACTTACTACTCCCTACTTCCTGAATTTATGTGTATAGAAAGAATCCCATTGTCTTACTTTCGCTTTATCTGGTAATATCAATAATAATTTTGAGTTTCAACTTAAATCCCACAATCAAGGCAATGCGGGATTTTTTATTTTACATCGTCATAACTCCGTATTCAAAAGTAAATTATGCGGCTTCTTCCGTCGGGAATCTCGGCGGCAATATAAAAGAAATGGTCAACTCCCATCAGGAGGTTCTGGAACTTAAAAATCAAAATCAAAAATTATTGCATGATTTAGTAAAGTTGAAAACGCTTGAAATTGAAAATAGGCGGCTTTCGGAACTTTTGGGCTACAAAAGAAACATAAACCGCAAGACAGTAATTGCCAGAATAATAGCAAAACCTCCGCAGCAGTATTATAAATCGCTGATTATTGACAAGGGATTAGAGGATGGTTTATCGGATAACAGGGCTGTCTTTGGATTCTATAAAGGAAAATTCGGCGTGGTCGGACAACTATTAAATGTTGAAAAAAATGTTTCAATGGTTTTAACGATTACGAACCGCATTTCAAAAGTTCCCGCTCGGATTGTATCCTGTGCCGTTGACGGAATTGTTATAGGCAAAGAGACATCAGAATTGGAAATGATTTGGATTCCCGCAGACAGCGAAATAAAAATAGGCGACGAGGTTGTGACTTCTTCCGCATCGGATATTTTTCCTTCAGGTATCCCTATCGGAATTATTGTGTCAATAAACCAGACAGGTCATCTTCCTTTTGTGAAAGCATCTGTAAAACCTTATATACCGGCATTTCAATTAACAGACGTATTTATTGAATAGAGCGAAAACAAGCCACTGAATTACAAAAGCGCCACAGGAGTACACAGAAACAACACAGAAAAAACTTCTGTGAAATTCTGTGTCCATCTGTGGCTAATGAATTACAAAAGCGCCACAGGAGTACACAGAAACAACACAGAAAAAACTTCTGTGAAATTCTGTGTCCATCTGTGGCTAAAAATAATATGAAAAAATTTTTGTTTTATTTCACTTCTGTAATAATAATAATTTTTTTTGAAATTCTGTTTTCAATCCCGCATAGCGGGACGGTATTCGGACTTTTTTTTATTATTTTTATCGGACTATACAGGGGCCCATACTCCGGATGCACCGTTGGATTTTTTATCGGAATTATTGATGGCGTTTTTTTTGCCGCTACTTTCGGGACTTTAAGTTTTTCATACTCAATCATTGGGTATCTGTCCGGTCGTCTTCCGAAACGAATAGACGAAGAAAATCCGTTCGCCCAAATTTTCATTGTCTTTTTGGGAGTTGCCGTTTCTAATATTATTAGTTTAATAATTGAGGTTCTTTTCACCGGGATTCCGGGAATTTTTAGCATCGCGTCAATTACATGGCTTATTATCCCGGCAATAATCAGTCCCGCATTTTTTTTAATTTTTAAGAAGTGGTGGCTTTTTTGGTTTGACCGCCTGGATGTGGAAAGGTAAACGGCAATTAAAAATGCAAAATGAGAAAACTTGTCCCGCTTTAGCGGGATTTAAAATTGTGGTTAGAAAAATTTTTAATTTTTAATTTTTAATTTTTAATTGGTTTTTATTATGTGGCAAGGTGAAAATTTAGGATATTCGGCAGAATCATTCTCGGACCGTCTCAATGTTTTGCAATTCGGCATATTTTTTTTATTGGGAATTATTTCTTTCCGCATAATTTCGCTTCAGGTAATAAAAGGCGAAAAATTCAGAAAAATATCGGATGAAAACAGAATTGTAATTTATCCCCAGCCCGCAACACGCGGCAAAATTTTTGACAGAAATATGAATGTTATCGTTGACAATAAGCCCTCGTTTGCGGTCCTGTTTTCCCGTCAGACAATGGAGGATGAAGAGGTAAAAAATGTAATAACAAAAGTTGCACGGTTGCTTTCGCTTTCCGACGATGCCGCCAATGCTCTTCTTGAAAGAACAAAAATGATTCCGGGCAAAAATTTCTCACTGCTCAAAATCGCCCAAAACATTTCAAAATATCAGGCGATACGTCTTGCTGAAAAAACCCCGCAACTTCCCGGCGTTGTGGTTAGAATTGAGCCCGTAAGGGTTTATACATTGGGAGCATCCGCATCGCATATAACGGGTTATGTTCGGGAGGCATCACTTGGCGAATTGTCGGAAATTCCGAATCTAAAAGCAGGCGATATTATCGGTAAAAACGGAATTGAAAAGCAATACGATGAAATTTTGAGAGGTATTGACGGCGGAAGTCAGGTGGAAGTAAATGCCCGCGCTATCCAAAAAAGAATTCTTGAAACGGTAGAACCGGTTGACGGCGATTCAATAGTATTGACAATTGATAAAAAAATTCAAATGGCTCTTTCAAATCATATCCAGGGACATATGGGGGTTGCGATAGCGATTGACCCCAATACCGGAGGAATTCTCGGACTTGTCTCATATCCGGATTATAATCCCAATTTATTTATTTCCGGTCTGAATTACTGGCAGATGCCGTATCTGTTAAGGTCGGAAAAAAAGCCGTTATGGAATCGTGCATTGCAGGGGCAATATCCTCCGGGTTCCGTCTATAAACTGGTTACTGCTTTTGCTGGACTTGAAAGCGGCGTCATTACACCGCAGACGATTATAACTTGCAAGGGTTTTATTGAACTCGGAAAATATAAGCAGAAATTCCGTTGCTGGGCAAGAGGAGGCCACGGGGATATGCGGCTTTCCGAAGCCATAGCACAATCCTGCGATGTTTATTTTTATGAAGTTGGCTTGAAATTAGGACCTACAAAACTTAATGAGTGGGCTGAAAAATTCGGTTTCGGCGTTAAGACCGGTATTGATTTACCGTCGGAAGAAAAAGGACTTACTCCGGATAAATCATGGAAAAAAGCAAAACTCCATCAGGACTGGTATGACGGCGACACCGTTAATATGTCGGTCGGTCAGGGATATATCTGGACGACGCCGATTCAAATAGCACAATTCATTTCAGCAATAGCAAACGACGGAATAATTTTTCAACCTCATATTCTTAAAAAAATAATTGATGCGTCCGGTAATGTTAAATTTGAAAATGTACCGAAAATAAAAAGAAAATTGGACATCGCGGAAGATTATTTGGCGGCTGTAAAAAAAGGGATGACAGATGCAGTCCGTTATGGAACGGGTAAAAATGCAAAAGTGGTCGGTTTGTCTGTTTCAGGGAAAACCGGCACTGCACAGAATCCCCAGGGCGGAGACCACGCGTGGTTTGTTTGTTTCGCACCTTCTGAAAAACCAAAAATAGCACTTGTAGTTATGATTGAACACGGCGGCGGCGGCGGTGAAGTTGCCGCTCCAATTGCTAAAAGAATGTTAGAAGAAATCTTTGAGAAGAAATGCGAATAGAGGCACACGAATAGAGGCAAATATCACGAATTGACCCGAATAACGGCATTGACTTATTCGTGAACATTCGTGATAGCATTCGTGATTAGTTATTCGTGATTGAGCGTAGCGAAATATGAAATTAATATTTAAAAAATTTGACTGGATTCTGTTTATAGATGTTCTCTTGCTTACATTTACAGGATTACTTTTTATATTCTCGGCGCAGTTGCGCACAGGCAATCCCATGTTTTATGTCGCAAAACAATCAACCGCATTGGGAATCGGCATTGCAGCGATGCTTCTAATCATAAGTATCCGTTATGAACTGTATCGTGAATATACGAAGTATTTTTATTTTTTTGCGGTTATGCTTTTAATAATCGTTCTTTTTTTCGGGAGTCGCGTTCGTGGTTCCAAATCATGGTTTGATTTAGGTAGATTTGCGTTTCAACCATCTGAGATTGCGAAAATAGCGGCTATATTATATCTTGCAGAATTTATTGAAAAAAACCGCTACCAGATGAAAAAAATATCTAAAATTTTTTCTGCTTTTATTTCCGCATCAGTTTGTATTGTCCTGATTTTACTTGAACCGGATTTTTCATCAGCATCAGTTTTTGTTCCTATTTTTCTCGGCATGATGTATACCGGAGGTCTCCCGAAAAAAATAATAAATTTTGCGATTATATTTTTTGCGATAACTCTTTCGCTTCCATTTTTAGAAATATATCTGATGATAAATAATTTCTCCGGTTTTTTAATAAAAAATTTCAAAATTATTTATGTCTGTGCGATTTTGTCGCTTACGATTTTTGTCTGGTTTTTTATAAAATTTTTAAGGTTTAAAGTAACATTTAAGAAATATAAGCCGGTAATTTTAGTTGTTCTTCTGGGTATTATTTCAGCGATTTCAATATCCGGTTATTTGAAGGACTATCAGAGAAAAAGAATGATTGTTTTTTTGGATCCGTCTTTGGACCCGTTAGGCAGCGGTTACAACATTTTACAGTCAAGAATCGCCATAGGAAGCGGACAACTCTCGGGCCGCGGAATTTTTCAGGGAACACAAACGCAATTAGGTTTTATTCCCGACCAGCACACCGACTATATTTTTGCTGTTCTTTCTGAGGAAGGCGGTCTTATTTTTTCGTTGAGCGTTATTTTATTGTATGCCGTTTTAATTATTAGAGGCATCTCGATTGCCAGAAATGCATCCGACAGATTCGGAAGTTTGACGGCGGTAGGAATTGTTGTCATGTTTTCGTATTATGTAATATTAAATCTCGGAATGCTTACCGGAATTATGCCGGTTGCAGGAGTGCCTCTTCCGTTTCTTTCCTACGGCGGGAGTTCCTTGATTGCCAATATGCTCGCCGTCGGACTTTTAATAAATATTCACATAAGAAGATATACTTACTAAGGGCAATTAAAAATGTAAAATGTAAAATTAAAAATTTATGTAAAAGGTTTTACTAAGGGGAGCACAAAATACTTTACATCCGTAAAGCACTTCGTCTGTCACCCTGAACTCGTTTCAGGGTCTATAGATGCTGAATCAAGTTCAGCATGACACCATCTTCCATGTAAAGTATATTCCGCTCTTGTTAGTAAT
>Ga0210017_1005530_pt1 | contig 10086 bp, 12 predicted proteins | sample CryGeyCG2014_020_FD_183966 | JGI IMG/M metagenome (GOLD analysis project Ga0210017, IMG submission 183966) | Groundwater microbial communities from aquifer - Crystal Geyser CG08_land_8/20/14_0.20 (SPAdes) (version 2) | ecosystem: Environmental > Aquatic > Deep subsurface > Groundwater | place... | reverse complement strand
TATTCTGCCGGAATATTACAACTTTATTAAACTTCTGAGAGAATCCTTGAAGTTAGATTTTATTACCTAAAAAGTCAAGATTAGGTTACCAGTCCCCAACTCTCAACTCAATATTTGAAGAATTAAATTCATCAGTTTTATCAACGTGTTTACCAAAAGATAATTTAAATCCTAAATCTTCAAATCTTTTATTGGAAATGTCTTTTGTTTCTTGACTTAATAATTTAATTGATCTTGAAGGCGCTATTATTCTTATTTCATCACCGACTTTAAGTTTTTTTGGAAAAATTTTACTCATTTTATTTACTAAATCCTCCAGCCAGTTCACGAAGTTTTGCCTCCGGATCCTTAGCCAAAACAAAACCTGAGGCAAGAATCGCTCCAATCGCTCCTAACTTAATCGCTTGCCTGACATCTTCCCCTGTTGATATGCCTGCTCCAATTATAAGTGGCCTTTTCAAAACCGAAACTAATTTTTTTATATTATCTGTTTCCTTGGTGATCATCGAAACTCCCGTTCCGATCATATCTTCCCTTTCATATGAGAGATAGTCTGGTTCCCATGCATCAAATTTGATCATCATCTCAGGATTAAATCCGCAGATAACACTTTTTAGACCATATTGTTTGGCTTTATCCAATATTTTTTTTACATGATCATCATCCATCTTATGCTCACTATGATTAATGACTATTCCTGAAGCACCGGCATCTTTGATAGCATAAGCAGAAAGCCAACCCATATTTTTTCCAGGTTCAATTGGATCCATATGCTGTGCCCAAACCTCTATTCCTAATTCTTGTTTAACTCTATAAATGTCAGTTGGTTGAACTGCTGGAATAATTTTAATACCGGTTTCCTCACTAACCCTTTTTACGGAAGAAAGTAATTTTATCGCAGCGCTTCCTGTTGATTCTTTATAAGTTTTTAAAGAAAGAATAATCATTCTTTAAATTATAACAATAAGTTATTTTGTTTGTAAAATGCAATTGACAGGTGAACTTATGTTCACTACAATAAATTTATGCAAGAAAAAATGTTTGAAAAAATTAGCGTAATTTTTTCCTATAATGCTGAAAAGAATAGAAGCATTCCCTATAAAATCCGTTGGCGATTACGTGATTATTTTATAAAATCGCTTGCCTATCATCATAAAGTTCGCGAAGGCCGGGAACTCCTCCATATTTTTCACGTCACTGACGGTAACCTTGATTTTAAAATCCGATTTAACACCGAAGATCTTAATTGGATTTTAGAGGAGGTCTCTGATGGAAATATCACTTAACAAAGTAAGTCCAACCATAATGCACATTGATCTTAATTCTTGTTTTGCCACTGTTGAACAGCAAGCTCATCCTCATCTGCGTGGCAAGCCGATTGCTATTGCCGCTTATCCAACCGGTGGCGGTTGTATTTTAGCTCCATCAATTGAAGCGAAAAAATTTGGAATTAAAACTGGAATGCGCGTTAGGGAGGGTAAAGAAATTTATCCCGATTTAATCATCAGAACCGCTGATACGATTCTTATTCGAGACGTCAATGAAAAATTTAGAAAAATCTGTCTTAAATATTCTCCCGATGTTGTACCTAAATCAATAGATGAAGTGGTAATAAATTTTTCTAAAACACCAAACTTGGATCGAGGCCTTATTAATATTGGTCGAGAAATTAAAAAAAGATTTCGGGAAGAAATTGGTGAATGGATTTCCTGCAATGTAGGAATAGGAACGAACAGATTTTTAGCTAAAACTGCCGCCGGTCTTCATAAGCCTGATGGGCTTGATGTTATTGATTATAAAAACCTTAAAGATGTTTATAAAAAATTATCCTTAACTGATTTAAATGGAATAAATACCCGATTTGAATATCGCCTTAATCAAGCCGGCATCTATACGCCGTTGGATTTTTTAAATGCCACTGATAATGTTTTGAGAAAAATAGTTTTTAAAGGAATTGTTGGACACTATTGGTATTTGCGTCTTCGTGGTCACGAAGTTGATGATTTCAACACAAATAAAAAAAGTTTTGGACAAGATTATGCTTTAGCAAAAAAAACTAAAGATTTAGAAGAATTAAAAAAAATTATTATGAAATTATGTGAAAAAATGGGACGACGGCTTCGTGAGTCGGAAAACTGTGCATCCGGTTTTCACCTCGGTTTAGTCTATGATGATTGGACCTACTGGCATAAAGGACACAAGTTTAAAAATTTCTCTTATACAACTTACGAATTGTTTTCAAAAATAATGTCGATTTTTTTACAACAACCCAAAATAAAGACCGTCGTCAAGGTTGCCATTTCCTGTTTTAACCTTCAGCCACTTGACAATATGAACTTAAATTTATTTGAAACCAATATTGAAAGAAAGCGGTCACTTTCAAAAGCTCTTGATAAAATTAATGACCGGTACGGCGAATATGTCATCTATCCTGGACTAATGATGGATATGAAAAATACGATTATCGACCGCATTGCTTTTGGAAAAGGATAATTATTTAAGTAAATAGCCACCATCAACAACTATTTGGCTACCGGTCATATAAGATGACATTTCGCTGGCCAAAAATAAAACTACTTTTCCTATGTCATCCGGTACGCCCATTCTTCCCATCGCCACTTCCATTTTTGGAGGATCGGGATTTCTTTCAACTGTAACAGGCTTTCCTTGAGACTGCATGACGGCAACTCCATGAGTCATCACACCACCTGGTGCAACTGCGTTTACCCAAATATTATTTTTAGCAAGTTCAAGAGCCACATTTTTTGTAAACCCCCAAACACCGTGTTTGGAGGCATCATAATGAGCAAGGCCGATTGATGAAGGGTGAAGGGAATCAATTGATGTTATGTTGATTATTTTTCCGCCTTTTCCCTGCTTGATCATTTGTTCTGATACATACTTTGTTGCCAAAAAGACACCTCTTAGATTTGTAGCGATCACTTTATCAAAAAGCTCACTTGTCAGCTGTGATAGTGGAGCAAAAGGAAACATACCGGCATTATTAACCAAAATATCAACTGATCCAAAAGATTTTATTGTTTCTGTAACTAAATTCTTTATATCCTCTTCTATCGAGACATCTGCTTTTACTCCCACAGCCTTGAATCCTTTTTGCTTTAATTCCTCAACGGCCTTATTCACTTCTTCAAGGTTACGACTTGTAATAACAACATTCGCTCCTGCTTCAGCTAATCTATAGCTTATTCCATACCCTATCCCCAAAGATCCTCCGGTCACAATCGCCGTCTTTCCAGACAAATTCAATAGCTTGTCTTTTTGTATAATTTCCATATATTTTTATAATTATTAATATTTAAATATTACAGTATAATCTTCTTCATGTCACTATTTATATTATTTGGTCTGCCAGGAACCGGAAAAACTTTTGTAGCTAAAATATTTGAAAAATATTTTGACTATTATTTTTATGATGGAGATAACGATCTAACGCCAGAAATGAAAAGAGCAATTAAAACAAAAACTGTTTTTACAGATACAATGCGAGATAGTTTTTTTAAAATATTAATTAATAAAATTAAAGAACTTTCGTTAGAACATAAAAAACTAATCGTTGCTCAAACCTTCATCAAAGAAAAATATCGACTTCAATTAATTAAAGTAATTCCTGAAACAAAATTTATTCTGGTAGAAACAAAAAAAGATATTAGAGAAAAACGGTTAAATGCAAGAGTTGACTATCCACTCGATCTTGAATATGCGAGAATTATGGAAAAGAATTTTGAAAAACCGATTATCAATCATAAAATAATCATTAACAATGTTGAGGGAGCCAAAAAAATTAAAGAACAGATTGATAATATTGTAGTGGTTTGATTTACCTGCCTGCCGGCAGGCGGGTCACACAATAATAATCAATTATTAATGAATATTTGTGGAACGATGAATCGTTCCACTACAATATGTAGTCAATGATATCTTTTGCCACTTCTCTCTTTGAGGTTAAAGGAATTTTCTTAACTGGTTTATTTTTTGAAATAATATAAACCTCATTATCGTCTGATTCAAAACCACGATCTTTGCGACTAATATCATTAGCAATGACAAAATCTGAATCCGATTGTTTTAATTTATTTATTGCTTCTTTAATAAGCTTTTCTTCTGACAAACCATACTCCGCTTTGAAGGCAATTAACTTTGTTTTTGGGGATAATTTTTTTATCTGATTAACAATCTTGATTTGTGGGGTTAATTTTAAATTAACTGAATTATCACTCGAAATCTTTCCCTTAATTATTTTGTCAACTTTGAAATCTGAAACTGCCGCAACTTGGAAAAATAAATCGGTGTTTATAATATTTACTTTGATTAATTGAAATAATTCTTCGGCCGTTTCAAATATCTTTTCTTTAATTAGATAACGAGGTTTAACAGAGGTTTTTGATCGCAACAACAAAACACCGGCTCCTCGCAAATAACATTCTTCAGCCAAAGCAACTCCCATTTTCCCGGAACTTCTGTTGGCGATCGATCGCACTTCATCTATTTTTTCAATCGTTCCGCCTGATGTAATCATTACTTTTTTGCCTTTTAGAGAATTGTTTCTTTTCAACAATTTAATTATTTCTTCATTTATAGTTTCTGTCTTCTCTAATCTTCCTACTCCTTCGTATCCACAGGCCAACAAACCAACAGTTGGATTAATAATTTGATAACCGACTGATTTTAATTTATTGAGATTTTCTTGGACAATAGGATTATTCCACATATTAACATTCATTGAAGGACAGATAATTATTGGAGTGGTAACTGCTAAGGCAGTCGTCGTCAAAAAATCATCAGCAATTCCGTTAGCCAATTTTCCAATAATATTGGCCGTCGCCGGAGCAATGACCATTACGTCACACTTATCAGCCAATTTAATATGTTCAACTTTTCTGTTTTTCAAAACTTCTTTATAGTCAAAATTATTTTCAAATAAATTTATGTAGACTTTATTTCCCGATGCTTTCTCAAATAATTTAGGGGAAATCATTTTTGTCGCCGACTCAGTCATGATGACAAAAACCTCATTACTTTCTTTTTTAAGAAGCTTGATTAAATCAAGAACTTTATAAGCGGCAACCCCACCGGTGACACCAACTAAAATATTCATTTCTTCCCAAAAAATTCTTTCATTGTTTTTATGAATAGCTTATTTTCCTGACTTGTCCCAATAGTCACTCTAAACCAACCTTCACTGCCATACATTGTCTTTTGACCTCTAAGAATCATTCCCTTCTTTTTGGCAAATGAAATAATATCATCTCCATTTTTACCAGTGCCACCGGCATCAAATAGGACATAATTAGCTTTTGTTGGAAATATGATCATACCCGGAATGGTACTCATCGCTTTCTCAATTAGTCTTGCTTGATCATTGGTAAATTTAACTCGCTTAGCCAAACCTTTTTGGTCTTCCAGTCCTGTCAAGGCCGCCCACATCGTAATCGTCCCCACATTCCATGGTAGAAGACTGGCGGCAATTTTCATTGCTACTTCCCTATCAGCTAAAAGATAACCAAATTGAAGACCAGCCAGACCATAAGCTTTAGACATGGTTCGAGTAATGATGACATTTTTATATTTTTTAATTAGTCGTGATTGTGACTTTTTTAAACCGGCATATTCTATGTAGGCTTCATCGATCACAAATGGAATTCCAAGCTCGACAATTTTTATAAAATCTTTTTCATCCATAAAATTACCTGTAGGATTATTTGGATTAGCGATGACGATTACTTTTGTTTTATCTGTAACTGCATTAATAACTCCATCTACATCATAAATCATTTTTTTATCCTTATACGTCATTGGAGCAGAAACGATTTTTCCGCCAAATAATTCGCATCTTAATTTATATATACCAAAACAAGGAGTTTGTTGGACTACTTCATCACCCGGTTGTAAAAATGCCCGATAGATCATATCAAAAATTTCACTTGACCCGTTACCTATAACGACATTTTCCGGACTACTTAGTCCGTTCATTTTGGCAAGCTTTCCGCGGATAACTAAACCCTGATCCGGATAACGATTAGCAATCTTGCTATATTTTGCAATTGTTTTTAAAACTTTTGCTGACGGAGGAATTGGATTCTCATTAGACATCATTCGATGAAGGGATGGTTTTTCCCAAGCCAAATCAATGTGAGACGACACATACATCTTTAAAGGTTTAATCCAAGGAACGTAATAATCATCAATTGTTTTTTTCATACTTATTTTCCGCCAGCTGGCGGATTAATTTTTAATTTAGACATTCGCTCACCTACATAATTTTCCAAGCCTTCTGATGCTTTAGAAAATAATTCCGCTGTCGCAACGGTTGCCGGAAAAGTATTAAATTGATCTTCCTCCATACCATTTTCATCCCAGGCTTGCCTAATATAGGGAATCTTACTCATCTTAAATAGTACTTCTTCCGGGACATCATCAAGTAAAATTTCTTCTTTAAAATTTAGATCACTGCAATTATTGAAAAGTGGTTCAAGTACATAAGGTGGCATTGTGTAAATAATATTTCCAGCAATTTTTTCTATATCCCAAAAATGATTTTTACCATTGACTACTGGACCGGCACGTAAAGAACAAGCTATCATTTTGCTTGGCATCGCATTTTCTTCAAGAAGTTGATAAGCTTTCCTAAAAACATAAGCGCCTAACCAATGCTTATCACTCCAAGATAGTTTTATTCCTCGTTTTTCGGCCTGTTGGTCTAAGACAGGATGTTCGGTCAGTCGACCAATCATCATCGTAATTACGCCACGCCACTTACTCATATCAACTTTATTTTTTAATCCCAATTCCATCCCCTCTTTAGCGGCTTTGGCCACTGCCCATATTTGTGGAAGACTAAAACAGGTGGTAACATTGGTTGAAATTCCAAGTGAAGACAATGCCCTGACGACTTCGACTCCCTCAGTACTTGCTGGAACTTTGATCATTACGTTAGGAGCAATTGTATGAAATTCTTTTGCCATTTTAATCATTTTTTCTGTCTCAGTTATCAAACGGGGATCAAGTTGGCCGGAAATATATCCATATTTTCCAGTCGTTGCTTTCCAAATTGGTAACATCATTTCCGCACCTCTTCTGATTACTTCTTTGTAAGTTAATATAAAATATTCATAACGACTTAGACCCTTATTAGACTTAATCATATTATCAACCCATTTATTCCAAAATGGTAAATCACTATTTACCGCCCCTAAAGATAAAGGAGGATTGGTTGTACAACCGCGGATTAAACTTTTCTCTGGAGCTGAGGAATTATAAATTCTATTGAGTTGTTCTTTTAATGAAGCTTTTTTATTTTTGGGCGCACTTTCAACCATTTTTTTAACCCAAGGCTTAAAAATCAAAGGAGAAGAATCCCACCAGATCTCCATATCCGGATGAACTTGAGATAGTCTATCAAGGGCACTTTGTATCATAAAAAAAATATTTTTTATAATTTATAATACTGATTAGACTATTTGAAGCTACTTTTGAAAGTAATTATAGTAATATCAATTAGGATAATGCAAATGAATATAGAATTCCCTATTATTAATATGGCACTGGTAACCAAATCTTGACCTGTAAATCTTCTTTAGCTCTTCATTAAGCTCTAATCAATCATTTAGACCTCGGTGTCCAACTGTTTTATACTTATTTCATGACTTATTATTGCCCAATATGTAAGGAAATTGCTGTCAAAAAAGCTGGTAAGATAACAAAAGAAGAAATGGTAAAACACCGTTTGAATTAACCAGAATTATTCTGCCTGAATATTACAACTTTATTAAGCTTCTGAGAGAATCTTTGAAGTTGGATTTTACCTCCTAAAAGTCAGGATTAGGTTACCAGCGCCATTAATATATACTATAAATATGAAAAAAGGTCCTGCTTTAGTAATTATCATTACAGTTGTCATCCTTGTTGCTTTTTATTTATTTACTAAGGCGAGTCCAAACACTTCCCAAGAAACTTGTTCTAAATATTCATATAAAGATGGATATTCAGGTTGTATGAGCTTGTTAAATAGCAATAACAAAAAGGATAAAAAGTGTAAATTCAAAATTGAAAATAAAATCAATCAAGCAACCCGGAAAATGGAATTCACCTATCTTTGTGTTGAAAAATAATTTATTTTTAAGTTATTTTAAAATTTTTAGGTTTTTTTATTCTTCCATTGACAGTTGATTATCAACTATCAACTTTAACAAATATCTTTTATTTAGATGAGTCCGGAAAAAAGCAAAATTAAAACAGCTACGGTAATAACTGCAAAGATGCCAACGGTATTATTAATGAACTACCCCGTAGACAAGTAGTCGATGAATATCACCTTAAAAAAGGTTTAAGTTAAACTTCACTAATTATTTCAAAATCTTTGAAGCTACCTGTTATTGCCAAACCGTAGATTTTATTTTTGGCTATTTTTTTCTCACGAATTTTTTTTGCCGTTTCATTAATGGTTGCTCCCGATCCGATTGCGTCATCAATAATGAGAATATTATTGTAACTTCTTGCGTCGTTTACCATGATTGTTTGTCTGGCATTCTCGATTCTATCTTCAATTTTACTCAACGTCTTTTGAGGGACAATCAGGTCTGTTTTAATTTTTTGTAGATTAATTATCGGTAAATGAATATTCAGATTTTTTTCTATTTCTGCCATTAGTTGTATTTCTCTTTTGACCGTAGGAGGAACAAAACATACGATGTCAATGTTGTATTTAATCAAAAGTCCATTAATTTTACTTTGAATACTTTCACAAATTTCTTTAATCAAAATTTTATTTTGACTTTGCTTAGCATAAAGAAACATCCAACCAAGTTTTGTTTTTCCAAATCTTTCGACACTATAAAAATCGAGATAAAATATTTTGTCAACGTAGACTTTGTCAAAACTATGTTTCAACTTATATGTTCCGTCAATCAGACCAACTTTTTTATATTTTGCATATTTTTGAAAAGTTTTTTCATATTCTGCAATGGTTTTTGTTAAAGGTAATTTATTTTTTTCGCACCAATACTTAAATCCCTTCATCCCTGGCAATTTTTCTCCCGTTGGAGTAACTATGAGATAATTTTTTTCTACAATTTGCGATTCTACTTGTTTTTTGAAATTAGTAATTTCTGAAACTGTCTGATCTTTAATAAAATAATAGACAACCGGAGGCTTCCCTATTTTTCCTATCTTTCCCTCTTCAAGTAGTTTTGGGAGGTGTTTAAATAGAGCCTGCCTGGAAATACATAGATATTCAGATAGTTGTTTTGGTGTCACCTGCTTGTGAATAATCAAATATTCCTGAATTTTTTGAGCTGTATCTGTAGTCATATGAAAGTATTATAACAGGTTGACAGTTGACTATCAACTGTCAACTATCAACTATTTATTAACAGACTTCTACCTTTTTTCCTAAAAACAAAATCTTTATTAAGACTAATAGCTTCCGGTCCCCCAACCATCATTAAGCTCCGGGACATATATCCCAATCGTCCAAAAATCTTATTCATTAAAATATTTCTACCAAAATATTACTTTAATTAATTAAAGTAATTAATTGACTGAAAAAATTGCTATTTTTTGATAAAATGTATTCGTACTTTCACAAATTGTTTCTTATTTGTTTATTTTGATATTTCCCCTGTAGCTCAATCGGTACCACGCCCGTCACGCAAGTCGAGCTTGCGAGACGTTGCGGGCGGGGAGCAGGTCACTTATAATATTTTTATGTTTTATACATATGTTTTAAGAAGTAAAAAAGATAACAAATTGTATGTTGGCTTTTCAGAAGATTTAAAAAAGAGATTTAAAGAACACAATGACGGCTTTGTTGAAGCGACTAAATCAAGAAGACCTCTAAACTTAATTTATTATGAGGCTTGTTTATCTAAAGAAAAAGCGTATAAAAGAGAAAAGTATTTTAAAACAGGTTTTGGTAGAAGATTTTTGAAAAGTAGAATTTAATTTCCCCTGTAGCTCAATCGGTACCACGCCCGTCACGCAAGTCGAGCTTGCGAGACGTTGCGGGCGGGGAGCAGGTCACTTATAATATTTTTATGTTTTATACATATGTTTTAAGAAGTAAAAAAG
>Ga0210017_1005529_pt1 | contig 10086 bp, 8 predicted proteins | sample CryGeyCG2014_020_FD_183966 | JGI IMG/M metagenome (GOLD analysis project Ga0210017, IMG submission 183966) | Groundwater microbial communities from aquifer - Crystal Geyser CG08_land_8/20/14_0.20 (SPAdes) (version 2) | ecosystem: Environmental > Aquatic > Deep subsurface > Groundwater | place... | reverse complement strand
TACAGTGCTATTTGCCCTCATTGTGCGAAAGAACACGAATTTTTGAAAGAGTTGAAAAATAAATACCCGGAAATTGAGATTGAAGAATACGAAGTCATTTCCAATCAGGAAAATCAAAAAATTTTACAAGATTTTTACGAAAAATACAAAGTGCCAGTCGGAGAGCAAGGATGGGTGCCGGTTACTTTCACTCCGACCAAATACTTCATCGGCTTTAACGAGCAAATCGCCCTTGATATTGAAAATTGCTTAAAAGAATGTTTAGGGACAGGGGGAGTAGTTTCTCAAAAAATTAAAATTCCCATATTTGGCGAAATCGATATCTCAAAAATGTCTTTGCCGTTATTGACCGTAACTTTAGGAGCCATGGATGGATTGAATCCCTGCGCCATGTGGATTCTTCTATTTTTGATTGCTCTTTTAATAAATACTCGTTCCAGAAAGAGAATGTGGTTAATTGGCGGAACTTTTATTGCTGCCTCCGGCATTGTTTATTATCTAATTTTGACTGCCTGGTTAAATTTATTTTTAGCCATAGCTTATGTAAATTTGACTAGAATTTTAATCGGAGTTTTTGCTTTGGGAGTGGGTATTTGGCAAATTAAAAACTTCATCACTTTCAGGCCGGGAGTTTGTAAGGTTACTGATGGCAAGGCTTCTCTTCAAGACAGAATAAAAAACGGCTTAAAAAATCATGCAGAAAAATTAGCTTTATCGCCTTTTACTTTAGGAATTTTAGGTGGAGTTATTGTCTTAGCTTTTGGAATAAATTTAGTTGAATTTTTCTGTTCAGCCGGCCTACCAGCTACCTTTACTCGAATTTTAGCCTTGAATCCCCTCAGTACTTTCAGTTACTATTTTTATCTTTTCCTTTATACTTTTGTGTTTATGCTCGATGATTTGATTGTCTTTTCTTTGGCAGTTATTACTTTAAGCAGAATTAGCCTTACTGAAAAATATAATTATTGGTCAACTTTAATTGGTGGATTATTAATTTTTGTTTTGGGAATTTTATTAATCTTTAAACCAGAGCTTTTAATGTTTGGCTAAGTAAGATATAATAAAAAACAGTAAAAAGGTCGTTGCAACTGATTATTAATTGTTAATTATTATGGATTTAAAAGGAAAAATAGCTATTATTACTGGAGCAAGAAGAGGGATGGGAAAGAGCCATGCCTTAACTTTAGCTAAGGCGGGAGCGAAAGTGGTGGTAGCCGATATTTCAAAAGAAGATTGTGAAATCGTGGTTGAGGAAATCAAAAAGAATAAAGGTGAAGCAATAGCGGTAAAATGCGATGTGACAAAAAAAGAGGATATTGATAATATGGTCAAGGCGGCAGTGGGAAAATGGGGGAAAGTAGATATTTTAGTTAACAATGCTGGAATTTGCCAATTTAAACCATTTTTGGAATTGACGGAAGAAGAGTGGGATAGAACCATAAATATTAACCTAAGAGGTTATTTTTTATGCGCTCAAGCCTGCGCTAAGGAAATGGCAAAACAAAAGGCAGGGGTTATCGTCAATATTGCCTCGGTTGCCATGGGTCAGGCTGGAGTTGGTATTCCAGCCCTTGCTCATTATTGTGCTTCCAAAGGAGGAATAGTTGGAATGACAGAGGCCTTAGCCCTGGAATTAGCTCCTTTTAATATCAGAGTTAATGCAATTTCACCTGGAGCAATCGATACCCCAATGGTTGAGGCGTCGAAAGCCGACCCAAAAATGATGGAGGCAACCCTGGCAAGGATTCCACTCCGTCGAATGGGAAAACCAGAGGAGGTCTCCAATTTGGTTTTATTTTTAGCCTCAGAGGAAAGTTCTTACATGACCGGTTCCATCGTGGTAATCGATGGTGGCTGGTTGGCAGGATAAAAATGGAAAAGAAAATCACTGAGAATACAACTCTGGCTGAGATTTTAGGAAAGCCAGAATTAATTAAAATCTTGGTAAAATATAATTTGCCTTGTGTGGGCTGCCCCTTGGCTAAATACGAAATGGAAAATCTAAAAATCGGCGAGATATCTAAAATGTATGAGATTAATCTCGCGGAATTACTTAAAGAGTTAAACAACTCTTTACAATAAACAATCTTTGTGGTAATATAAAAATATGATAGAAAAATTTAGCAAAAATTTAATACCTATTGCCATTTTTATTGCCGGGATAATCATTGCCGGAGCCCTGATTTATGTAAATCAAGGAGGTCATCTATTCACCCTCCCGCTTAAAGAAAAAGCTTCCGAAGGTACATCTCCTCAACAGGTAGCGGAAAAGGCGATAAATTATATTAATCAGAATATGAAGACCCAATTGCAGGGGCAAACCGCTTCTTTGGTAAATGTGACCGAGGAAGACGGAGTTTATAAATTCCGTCTTAAAATCGGAGAAAAGGAATACGATTCTTACGTGACAAAAGATGGCAAACTTCTTTTCACCGAAGGCGTTAATATGGAGCAAAACCCTGCTTCTGTTCAAGGAGCGGCGAATGGGACTCCTCAAGAGATTTCAAAAAGAGACACCCCGGATGTTAAACTTTTTGTGATGAGTTATTGCCCCTACGGTCTTCAGGCTCAAAAAATGTTTTTACCGGTTTATGATTTATTAAAAAATAAAGCAGAAATGGAAGTATATTTTGTTAATTATATAATGCATGAGAAACAGGAAATCGACGAGAATTTAAGGCAATATTGCATCCAAAAAGAACAAAAGGAAAAATACTATAATTATTTGAGCTGTTTTGTGAAAGAGGGAAAATTTACTGACTGTTTATCTCAAGCGCAAATTGACACAACCAAAATGGGAAATTGCATTTCTGAAACAGATAAAGAATTCAACGTCACTGCTCTTTACAATGATAAAAGCACCTGGTTAAATGGGCAGTTTCCGAAATTTAATGTTCATAATGACCTCAATGAACAATATGGAGTGCAGGGTTCGCCAACCATTGTGGTTAATGACGCGGTGGTTGATGTAAGTCCACGCTCGCCGGAAAAATTTAAAGAAACGATTTGTCAGTCCTTTAATTCACCGCCTGAAGAGTGTTCTCAAACTCTTTCAAGTGACTCCCCGACGTCGGGCTTTGGAACCGGAACGGGGAGCTCTGGCAGCAGCGGAGGTTGTGGGCAATAAAAAGATAAACTTTTAGAAGTCATCAGTTCTTATGGAAAATACCGGGGAATTAAAGCCTAGAGTTCGTGTATTTACAACGATTGCCTGTCCATATTGTTTTACTTTAATGGAATTTTTAAAAGAAAAAGGCATTGAGTTTGAAGAAATCGATGTCTCAAAAGACGAGAAAGCCAGGGAGGAGATGATAAAAAAATCGGGCAGGTTAGAAGCGCCGATAGTAGAAATTGATGGTCAAATTGTGGTGGGATTCGACAAAGAGAAAATAGTAAAATTGCTAAATATTAAAGAATAGAAATATGGCAATTAAAATTGCTATCAATGGTTTCGGCCGAATTGGTCGGCCAGTTTTTAGAAGGATTTTGGGCTTCAACCCACCCACCACCCAATCTAAATTAGAAGTGGTGGCAATTAATGATTTAACTGACACCAAAACCCTTGCCCACCTTTTGAGATACGATTCCGTTTACGGAATTTATCAAAAACCAGTTAAATTTACCGAAAAAGAATTATTATTGGATGGGGTAAGAGAAGGAAATCGCGTTAAGGTTTTAGCTGAGACCGAGCCTTCAAAGTTGCCCTGGAAAAAACTGGGAATTGACATCGTTTTGGAATGCACCGGGCGTTTTACCGATTACGAAGGGGCAAAAAAACATTTAACAGCTGGTGCCAAAAAAGTAATAATTTCTGCTCCCGGAGAGGGTACCCTCTCTTTTATTTTGGGCGTAAATGAAGAAAAATATGACTCCGAAAAAGATGATGTTATAGATATGAGTTCTTGCACCACAAACTGTCTGGCTCCGGTAATCAAAGTTTTAAACGATAATTTCGAGATTGTTAAGGGATTTATGAGCACTATCCATAGTTATACGAATGACCAGAGAATTTTGGACCTATCTCACAAAGACTTGAGGAGAGCCAGGGCAGCTGCTTTAAATATCATTCCAACCACAACCGGAGCGGCCAAAGCCATTGGAAAAGTAATCCCCGAATTAAAAGGGAAATTGGATGGCATTGCTTTTCGAGTTCCAACGCCAACTGTCTCGGTTTTAGATTTAATTTGCGAGGTTAAGAAAAAAACAACTGCCGAAGAGATAAATTACGTTTTCAAAAAAGCTTCTCAGAAAAAAGAGCTTCAAGGAATTTTAGGAATCGAGGATGCCCCTCTGGTCTCCTCTGACTATATTGGAAATTCCTTTTCAGCCATCGTCGATGCTCCTTCAACTATGGCTATTGATAACCTAGTTAAAGTCGTCGTCTGGTATGACAATGAGTGGGCATACGCTTGTAGGTTGGCGGAATTCGCTGAATACGTGGGGAGAAAGTTATGATTGAAATTATCCCGGCCATTATCGCCGAAGAGTTTCGGGAATTAAAGAAAAAAATTAGACTGGTTGAACCTTACGTTGATTGGGTCCATATCGATATTATGGATGGAAAATTTGTACCTCATTCTACCTGGTCAGAACCTAAAAAATTAAAGGATATTAATACGAATTTAAAAATTGAAACTCATTTAATGATTTTGGACCCTTTTAAAACACTTGACGATTGGCTGCGGGCGGGAATTTCAAGAGTCATTATTCATTGGGAGAGTTTAAAATTAAATCCCGAGGGCCAATTAAAAAAAATCACCGAGAAAGTGAAAAATTATAAATTTCAAATACCCGAGCCGCAGCGAAGGGTGAAGAAGAGGATTTATCCTCTTCGACTAGGAGTGGCTTTGAATCCAGAAACACCCTGGCAGGAAATTAAAGCTTTTGTAAAAAACCTTGACCTCGTTCTTCTAATGGGAGTGAATCCCGGTCGTTCAGGCCAATCATTTCGAGAAGAAATTTTACCAAAAATTAAGGCCCTTAGAGAGTTTTCTGCCAATCTAAATATCGAAGTGGATGGGGGAGTTAAACCAGAGAACATCAGAAAAATTATTGAGGCAGGAGCCAATATTTTAGTTGCGGGCTCGGCAATTTTTGAAGCCAGGAACGTAAAAATGGCGGTTGAAGAATTAAGGCAACGATAGAAATCTAAATAATGTTTAAAATGGGAGATTAAACGGATTAGGCGGGGCTTTGCCCCGATTTTTTATTTAAGGTATACTAAATTAATATTATGAAAATCGAAAATATTTATTTGGGAACATGGTTTCAGCGAACTAGCCTACACCTGAGAGAATTATTTCATTTTTTAGAGACCGGAAAAAGTAAATTAGATTTAGAGCAGAAAAGACTTGCTAATTTTTATAAAGAGCTAAACCCTAAGAAAGTTTGCTGGCAAGAAAGAGGAGTTTTCGATAGCGTCGGAGCTCAATTTGATGAACTTGAAATGACATTTTTTGAAGATGGACTTATTTTGTTTAAAAAAGAATGCGAAGATCTAAAAAAAGACCTTGCATCTTTAAGAGAATTTTACGAAAAAAAATTTAGTCTGGCTATCAGTTACATTTATAGTCTCGGCGCCCCCTTACCCAAACAATTAGCAAAAGTAGAGTTAATTCTTCCCTATATTATTGTAGTTTCCGAAGCTGAGGAAAAAGAAATAAAAGAGTTATTTTCCGAAATTAAAGATTCTCTGCAATCTTCCATCAGCACTCCTGGCCTCTCGCTATATTTTGGCAACGAAGTTCTCCTTCTTGGTCTGAAAGAAAGAAAAGAGGGTCTCCAGATTGAAGAAATAATTAAATATTTTATTTTTTTTCGAGAATTCGCCAACCAACTTAACAGTTATTTGCAAGCCCACCGAACTATCTGGGAAGAGATTCGCCAGATTCGGTCTCGACCAGTTCTTCGTTCCAAAGATTTCCCTAATGTTAGAAACTCCTTGATGGAAATTAAACAAACCATTTCTTTTGTCGGGGCCCGTTTGGCTCAGATGGAAAATTTTATGGCAGGCCGTAAGGTTCGGGCAAAAGAAAAAGGGTTAGAGGAAACGTTGAGAGCATTATCAATTTATCAATTTGATACCTTAGCCAACACTCACCGTTATATGACTAGCCTCTGGAAGATGACCCAAGATTACGCCGATTCTACCTTTAATCTTTTAAGTATGTTTTATCAGGAAAATGTCCAAAGAGAAGTAGATGCTTTGAAATTAGTTACAATTATTTCTTTAGTAGCAGCTCTTTTCCGATTGTCTTTTCTTCCCATACCCGAGTATAATTTACTTCATCCCCAGCTTTGGGGAAGTTTATTTTTAATTTTTATTTTTGCAGCCATTTTCTATTTTGGGATGAGATATTGGTTCCGTTCCAGAAAATTTGAATTACAAAAAAGACAGAGAGATAATCATGAAAAGTGAAAAATTAGTGAAAAAAGGGAATTTGTATTTTCCGACTGAAGAATTTAAAAAGAAGGCATGGATATCCGATGAGAAAATTTATCAAACAGCTAGTAAAGACCCGCTTAAATTTTGGGAGAAATTGGCCGGAGAGCTTTTTTGGTTTAAGACCTGGCAAAAAGGCTTTGTGCTTAACCAGGTTAAGCACAGAGCCCCTCATTTTGAGTGGTTCCGGGGTGGGAAAATAAACATTACCTCAAACATTTTCGAGAAAAATCCTTTGGGTTGGGAAAAGATAAAAAACAAAGTGGGTCTAATTTGGGAACCAGAACCAATTGAGGAAAAGCCAAAGACCCTGACTTATGAGGAGCTCTTTAAAGAAGTAAATAAATTTGCCAACGCCTTAAAAAAATTGGGAGTGAAAAAAGGAGATAGGGTAGGAATTTATTTGCCAATGATTCCAGAAGTAATAATTTCAATGCTGGCCTGTGCCAGAATTGGAGCGGTTCATAATGTTGTTTTTTCTGCTTTTTCTTCGCAAGCTTTAAAAATAAGATTGCAAGATACAGAAGCCGAAGTCCTTATTACGGCCGACGGTTACTATAGAAGAGGTCAAGTCGTCAATTTAAAAGGAAATGCCGACGAGGGGATAAAGGAAACAAAAGTTGAAAAGGTAATTGTAGTAAAAAGGGCAAAAAATGAAATTACCTGGGAAGGTAATCGGGATATTTGGTATAATGATTTAATCAGGGACGAAAATGATTGGTGCCAACCAGAGATGATGGATTCGGAAGATTTGTTATTTATTCTTTATACTTCGGGTTCAACCGGCAAACCAAAAGGTTGTATTCATACTTGTGCAGGTTATACCCTGCAGGCAAAATTTACCGGGAAATGGATATTTAATTTTCATGATAAAGATATTTTTTGGTGTACTTCCGACCCGGGTTGGATTACCGGTCACACCTACACGATTTATTCGCCGTTGCTTAACGGAGTAACAACTTTAATGTTTGAAGGAGTGCCTGATTGGCCAACTCCTGAGAGATGGGCCCAAATTATTGAAAAACACAAAGCGACAATTTTTTATACTGCTCCGACAGCGATTAGAATGTTCGAAAAATATGGGGCGGAAATTCTTAAAAAATATAAATTTAAGAGTTTAAGACTTTTAGGGTCAGTCGGGGAGCCAATAGATGAATCAGCTTGGCTGTGGTATTTTAAAGAAGTAGGGAAAGAAAGATGCCCAATTGTCGATACCTGGTGGCAGACAGAGTCGGGTGGAATTTTAATTACTTCTTTGCCGGGAATCGGTCCTTTTAAACCGGCTTTTGTCGGATTACCATTTCCAGGAATAAAAGTTGATATTTTTGACGAAAAGGGAAGAAGCCTGCCTGCCGGCAGGCAGGGGAATTTAGTTATTTTGCCGCCTTTTGCCCCCGGATTATTAAGAGGAATTTACAAAGACCCAAAAAAATATTTAGAAACCTACTGGAGTCAATATGGAAATGGGGTTTATTTTACGAGTGATGGGGCGATTATCGATAAAAATGGCTTGATTAGAATTATTGGTCGGGTAGATGACGTAATTAAAGTTGCCGGGCATAGAATTACCACCGGAGAATTAGAAGCTGCGGTAAATGCTCATCCCGATATCAGTGAATCGGCAGTGGTCGGGATTCCAGATGAGATAAAAGGAGAGGTACCAGTAGCTTTTGCTGTGCCCTCCGAAGCTTTAGCGAAGGAGGGTGGTGAAAAACTTAAAAAAGAAGTAATAGAACAGGTGAGAAAGGAAATTGGGCCTATCGCCTTGCCAAAAGAAGTTTATTTGGTTGAAGATTTGCCAAAGACTCGCAGCGGAAAAATAATGAGACGAATTTTAAAGAAACTATTTACAGGTGAAGAACTCGGAGATCTAAGTACACTTGCAAACCCAGAGAGTATCGAAGTGATTAAAAAGATTATTTACCCCGTTAAATAATTTTACTAAAAGTAAAATTCCCGCTTCGCGGGATTTAACGGGGTGAACTGGCGAAGAATTAGGCGACCTCTCAACATTAGCCGACCCCGAAATCGTCGAAAAAATTAAAGAGATAATTCACCCTGTTAAACCCTCGCAAAGCGAGGAGCTGCCAAAAGCAGCTGTTTAACAGGGTAAAAACAATGAAAGATAAACAAAAATATATTCTGTGGTTTAAGGAAATTTCGGCAAAGGATTTGCTTTTGGTTGGAGGAAAAAATGCTTCTTCGGGAGAAATGATGGGAAAACTTTCAAAAAAGGGCATTCAAATTCCTGATGGTTTTGTTTTGACCACTGAGGCCTATTGGCATTTTTTGAAAGAAAATAAAATTGATAAAAAGTTAAAAGAGATTTTTGCGAAATTTAATTCTAAAAATATTGAAAGCTTACAAGAAACCGGAAAAGAAGCCAGAATCCTTATTTTAAGAGCTGATTTCCCCGAAGATTTAAAAAAGGAAATAGTTAGGGCTTATCAAAAATTAGAAAAGGAGCACGGTCAAAATGCCGAAGTAGCGGTGAGGTCTTCGGGAGTCTCGGAAGATCAACCAGGGGCATCTTTTGCCGGCCAATTTGAGAGTTTTTTAAATACTTCTGGCGAAAAAAAATTATTGGAAGCAATAAAAAAATGTCTTGCCTCAACCTTCAATGATAGAGTAATTGCCTACCGAGAAGAAAAAGGAATTCCCCAATTAACCTTTGCTCTTTCAGTCGGAATCCAGAAGATGGTGAGGTCGGATTTAGCTTCTTCAGGAGTTATTTTTACCTTAGACACCGAAACTGGTTTTAAAAATGTTATTTTGATTAACTCAATCTGGGGAGTAGGAGAAATGATTGTTAAAGGGAAAATTACCCCGGATGAATTTTACGTTTTTAAACCAACCCTAAAACAAAATTATAAGCCGATTATCATTAAAGATTTGGGTAGAAAAACAAGAAAACTAGTTTATGATAAAAGAGGCGGTTTAAAAGAAGTTAATGTCTCTTTGGAACAACAGCTAAAATTTTCTTTGACTGATGAAGAGGTTTTAAGACTCTCGAGATGGGCTTGCCTGATTGAGAACCATTACCGAATTTCTCAAGATATTGAATGGGCTAAAGATGGCAAAACCGGTGAGCTTTTTATTGTTCAATCTCGACCAGAAACGGTTCACGCCTCTAAAAAAATTCAATTTTACGAAGAATATCAAATAAAAACTACTAAGAAGCCAATCTTAACCGGCATTGCTATTGGTAATAAAATCGGCCAGGGTAGGGTGAAAATAATTCCCAATGTCTCGAGAATTGGGGAATTTCGAAAAGGAGAAGTTTTAGTGACGAGAATGACAGACCCTGATTGGGTTCCAATAATGAGAATAGCCTCAGCTATCATAACCGATGAGGGAGGAAAAACATGCCATGCTGCCATAATTGGCCGAGAATTAGGGATACCGGCAATTGTCGGAACAGGGAATGCAACCAAAGCTTTGAAAACCGGCCAGGCCGTAACTGTAGATTGTACTCAGGGATCAAATGGAAGAATTGTTGACGAAGAAGTTCCCTTTGAAGTAAAAAGGTATGACTTAAAGAAAATTCCAAGACTAAAAACAAAAATAATGATAAATATCGGAGCGCCAGATATTGCTTTCAAAACTTCATTTTTGCCAAATGACGGAGTGGGATTAGCCAGAAT
>Ga0210017_1005517_pt1 | contig 10106 bp, 10 predicted proteins | sample CryGeyCG2014_020_FD_183966 | JGI IMG/M metagenome (GOLD analysis project Ga0210017, IMG submission 183966) | Groundwater microbial communities from aquifer - Crystal Geyser CG08_land_8/20/14_0.20 (SPAdes) (version 2) | ecosystem: Environmental > Aquatic > Deep subsurface > Groundwater | place... | reverse complement strand
TAATAAGTTCTAACTTTGTCTAATAAACACCACCATAACCGATTTATCTCATTTTTCGCTTCGCCCTCGCCTTCGGCTCGGGCTTCGGCGGGCAGAAAATAACAAACGAAATTTTTTAAATTGTCGGTTTAAATAAAATTAAAAACTTCTAAAAGCTATGATTAAATACTTCATTTATTTGTAGGAATTAGACGCGTTGTTTACAGTTCTTTAGGATAAAAATAATCGATTAATTTCTCCATCGGGGTCAGATTGTTAATGCCTTTGTGCGGTTTCACGGTATTGTAGTAATTAACGAACCGAATTAGTTCTTGTTTTCTGTGAACTCTACTCTTAAACTTCGTCTTCCGGCACCACATATCCAGTAATGTTCTGATTACTCTTTCTGCCTTGCCGTTGGTTTTCGGAGTTTTAACTCTGGTAAATCTCTGTTCAATCTTGTTTTCCAGGCAGAGTTTGGCAAAAGTATGTGTCTTGGGATTTCCTTTGTATTCGGTTCCATTGTCAGTATACCATGTTTCAATGGTGTATGGACATTCTTCTAAGACCTGTTTTAGGAAGTTAGCTGCTGAATACTGGGTTTTATCGGGCACAATAGCCGCGTAAAGCTCTCTGGAGAAGTCATCTATAGCTACAAATAGGTGTTCTGGCTTGGCAAAAGGAGTTTCTCCTTTAAGCAGGGGCATTCTCGTGTGATCTGAATGAAACATCTCGCCCGGATACTGCTTGTTGTATCTCTTGGCCTGGGCCTTTAGCTTCTTTTCTAGTTCTGCTTCAACCTTAGCCAATCTTTTAAGCCCGTATTCCAGACAGCGATACCTCTTGTTGATGCTCTTATGAATACTGAAATCTTTCTGTCTGCCTCTTTCCAAGGCTCGGTATATTGTCGGCCTGGAGACGCTGTACTGCCGCTGCAGATCGCATATCCTAATTTCTTTATTAAAATATTTATCAAATATTCCCTGACGTTGTACGGGTGTCAGGCGAGCCCGTTTATGTATGGTCATATTGCTTACACCTTACCCTAAAAATGGTTAAAAGTGTAAACAACGCTCGGAATTCTTACAATTTATTGTAGAAAATCAACCGAGGAAGAGGAACGGCAAATTTTATCTATTGAGGCCCAACTCGCCGAGTTGAGAGAGTTTGTCAAGCAAAACAATCTTTTCGTGGCGAAAGAATACTACGAAAGCAAAACAGCCAAAGAGCCGGGCCGAGAAGTTTTTAATTTTATGATGAGCGAAATTGAAAAAGGTCATGCTTCGGGAATTTTAGCGTGGAATCCCGACCGTCTCGCCCGAAACTCTATTGATGGCGGACGGATAATTTATCTCGTAGATACCGGAAAAATTACCTCGCTAAAATTCCCTACATTTTGGTTTGAGCCGACGCCGCAGGGAAAATTTATGCTCTCGGTAGCTTTCGGACAAGCGAAATATTACACCGACAATTTGAGAGAAAACATTTTGCGAGGAATTAGGCAGAAAATACGCCGCGGCGAACTTTCGGCAAAAGCTCCAATCGGATATTTCAACGAGCCAAGATTGCGAACTATTGAACCAGAAAAAAAGACATTCAAAAAAGTGAAAGAAATTTTGGTGGCTTTTGCCACCGGCGGATATACGCTGACAAAAATTCAAAGCAAAATGTTTTCTCTTGGCTTGGTTGGCAAAGAAGGAAAATCTTTACATCTTTCTACAATTCAATCAATACTCACAAATCCGTTTTACTACGGACATTTTAAATATAGAGGCGAACTTCATCAAGGCAGCCATAAGCCAATGATTTCAAAGAAACTTTTTGACAGGATACAAGAAGCTTTGATTTCTAACGGCAAGCCCCGCAAAAAGCGAGTGCCGAAAAACTTCCAATTTCTTAATTTTGCGGTTTGCGGCGAATGCGGATATTCCATCACGGCGGAACGGCACATCAAAAAAAGCGGGTTAAAGTTTGTTTATTATCGCTGTACCCACAAAAGCAAAACTCAAAAATGTTCACAAAACCACTTTTTGCGGGAAGAAATTTTGGTCCAACAAGTCAAAGAAATCTATCAAAAAGTTTCTTTACCTGACGAATGGCGGGAAAATTATCTTCTCAAAGTGAACGAATGGAAAAATGAGAACCGCCAATCGTCAGAGCTTTTCGCTCAAAATCTTAAAACAGAATTAGAAAAAGTAAAGACAAAAATAAATCGCCTAATGGACGCATACCTTGAAGGCGATTTGGAATTGCCGGAATTCCAATTGAAGAAAAACGATTTGATGTCGGAAAAGAAAACTTTGGAAGAAAAATTAAGCGATTTTGAGCGAAAAGGCAATCATTGGCTCGAACTCGTCCGGAATTGGATAATTGAAGCCAACCAAGCTAAAAATTTCGCTTTGGAGGGTAGTTTTTCCGAAATGAAAAATTTTATCAAAAAAATCGGCTCGAACCGCCGAATTTTGAACCAACGGTTTTTTGTGGAGTTCAAAAAGCCGTGGAATTACCTTTATTTTCTGCCCGCCGAAACCCGAGCCCCGAGCGGAGCGAGGGGCGAGGGCGAACGAAATCGTCTAATGTGGACCCGGCCGGATTTGAACCGGCGATCTCCTCATTGCAAATGAGGTGTTCTACCGCTGAACTACAGGCCCAAGAAATCCCCCGACCCCCGCTCCAGACACCTTCGGTTTCTGGCGCTCGCCCTTCGGGCTCGCTGTTTTTCCACCTCGGGGGATTCTAATTGGTGGGCGCGGAAGGAATTGAACCTTCTACCTCTTCTTTATCAGAGAAGCGTTCTAACCGGTGAACTACGCGCCCAGGACGTTCTATGAATCAGAGATTTATATCACCTTTTAATAAATTTTTAATTTATTAAAATAAATAATTCTTTTTTTATTGGAAAGTTATGTCTTCTTTGTTTGAAAATAATATTTAATCCCAACTCTTTAAAAATTTCTTCCCATTCTTTTTCGGATTTAAAGGAAGTTTTAGTTGGATTACCAAAAAATCTATCGAAAGAACTTCCATGAATTTTACAGATTAATTTAGATAAAAATCCTTCTGATAAATCCTCAAAAATAATAATTTTATCTCTTGTAACTCTCTTAGCTTCTTTCAAAAGGATTATTGGATCATCGACATGATGTAAAACAAAATTTATCAAAATGACATCGAAAGATCTTTCAGGAAAGGGTAGATTTTTTCCATTAAAAATTTGGAGAGGAATATTTGCTATTCGGTAATCTCGAATATCCACGCCGATAATTTCTGCTTGGAAAAATTCTTGAAAGGTCTTCCCTACTATTCCTGAACCGCATCCCAAATCAAGAATTTTGGAACCTTTTTTGATAAAACCTTGGCAGGCTAAACACATCTTTTTAGCTGCCTTCTCATAGATTTTAGAGAAAATCTGGTAAAAACTCATTTTTTAGTTTGGCCAAAATTACCAACAATTAAATCTGGTATTAACTTTTTAAGAGCAGCTGGTGTAATTTTTATTGAAAAATTATAATCTCCGCTATTAACAATTATTTTGGGGTTTTGGAGTAATGTCCTATCTATAAAAGTTGGTAGATGCCATAAATTACCAAAAGGTGGAATTGCTCCTACTTTTACTCCTTTTAGATTTTTCTTCATCCAAACCTCTTTAATAAAATCAATTGTCTTTACATTAGCTATTTTTTTTAATTTTTGTTTAGTCGATGAAGGCTTCGCCTTCATCTCCAGCTTCGATTTTAAATAAATTAAACTCTCGCTGTCTAAGTTTTTGTTGGCTGGAATTAAAACTAAAGCAACGGTTTTGTCCGTCTTGACTACTAGAGTCTTGCCTATTATTTTTTGAGGAACCCTCAAAGTAGCTGCTTTATCAAAAGCAGTATAAACTGTCCGATGCTCAATCGTTTCATATTTCGCTTTATTTCCTTCCAAAAATTTAATTATTTTCTGCGGAATCATAAAATTATTATAACAAAATTAAAAAAACTCCGCAAGCTTTTTCGCGTCTGTTTGGCGCAAAGCCACGGAGTGGTTAGAGTTTCGCGTCTGTTTGGCGAATAATTGGATTTTTGGAGTTGCTCCGAGGCCGATTTTTAACGGAATCTCGGCCAATACCGTAGAGTTAGTTTGAGAATTCTCACAAACCAACCCTAGTCGACAACTAAAAATTAAATGTAGTGATCCATGGACAGCTTCCGCTACCCATGCCTTGTTCATGTTTCTCCCTATATCGCTATAGAGCACGGACTATATCACCATCGAGCACATAACACTTTATGTGCTCGAGCTTGGCGTGTAGTCTCTGACGACTCCTCACAATTTTTTTGGTATTCTCGTGTTTGTCTTCTTGAACTCCTGATAGAGAATTTCTTTGTTCGTTTGATTTTTCCAATTACTAACAATTTCTAATAACCTCGATGCTAATTTCTTTTTTCCAACCAAATAACTTGAAATAGCATTGCATAAGCTGATGATACCATTCCTATTAGTAATATGGACTAAGAATGTCTGCCTTCTTGCTGTTTTAATTCCTCTTCTATCTTGATAGTAACAACAATATTTAATCCCCAGACATTCTAATATCTTTTTGCATTCATTTATGATAATCTCGTTGGAATTTGCGATACTTATTCTATAGAAATAACGGAATTTATTATTTCTTATAGAACGAATGATCATAAATGAACCTTCCCCATCAATTAGTCCTGCTAACCAAGCAAATTGTAAGGTTGCGTGCTGATTGTCTATTTTGTTATATGGCATATATCCTATTATACACCATATAGCTCATCTTAGCAAATTTTTAGAGCATTTACGTTTAGATTTTATCTTCCGCTTTAGCTTGCTAAGCTTTAAGATGTTCCAGCATATAGCCAAGTTTTTTTCCGAAAATTACTTTTCAGAAGTCGCAACAAGTAGATTACTCTAACGACTTCACCTTTATCACTGACCTTACCTTAGTTCCCTTGCGGGCACTTCGGGTACTGTCAGCTCTCCTGGTGTGACGGATTGGGATAATTTGAGATTATTTCCCGTTCCCACTGATCGTACGAATTTCTCGTAATCAGCGAGTCCTATTTACGCACTGTGCATTTGTGATTTTAATTTTCTTATTTTTTCTACTAACTTTTCTTCCGTAAGAGATCTTCTATTTTTATTCCTAAGAATTTCAAAGATTCTACAAAATAAATTAAAATCGTTTCTTCTATTTACACCGTGTAAACAATACTTCTGAAAAAACGGAATTACCACTTCAGTAATTTTCTGAAGACTACTGATTTCGAAACGATAACAATTCCTATGATTCGGTCGTTTGTCTTTCTGTAAATAAATATTCCCACAATTGAAGAATCTCTTAACTTCTTTCAACAAAGGTAGTTCGTCTTCTCTTAACTTTATATAGTAGTGACATTCCACCCCGTAGTGTTTGGTACTATATTTACCAATTTTACGAGGCGGATGGAGATGAACAGCAAAGCTTCCTTCTCCATCAGTCAATCCAACTATATAATCTGCAGAAAGCATAAATAGGTTTCGTCCTTCCCGAGCACATAAAATTATGTGCTCGGTACTATGACTCAGCTGACTTCCTAGAAAGTAATAATCTCATATCTTTCTAGGATCTCCTTGGGTCACTTAATTAACTATTTTTAGCATCCCGTGAAGGGGCGTTAATAACGACTTCCTTCCGACCGCCCAGCGAAAGTCGTCTTCCCTTATTATCTCACGGGCTGCTATTTGCCTCAAGCCCTTCATCCTTTCTCCTTACGGATTAGAACTGCTAATTTTGGCTACACTCTCTGAAAAGAGGATAGGATTTTCACCTATTAGCTAATTAAGCTGCCAAGCACAGTTATTTGGCGGTGAGTACAAGACCTAGGCACGTATTCATCGCACCATAGCTGATATGCGATTACTAGCGATTCCGGCTTCATGAGGTCGAGTTTCAGACCTCAATCCGAACCGAGAGGCCGTTTTAGGGATTAGCTCCAGCTTACGCTTTTGCGACCCGCTGTCGGCCCCATTGTACCACGTGTGCGGCCCAGGGCATCAAAGGGCCGTGCTGATTTGGCGTCATCCTCACCTTCCTCCCGGTAGTCCCGGGCAGTTCCCTATGACAAGTAAAACATAGGGTAAGGGTTGCGCAGGTTGTGGCATTTAAGCATGCGCCTCAAGGTACCTGCTGACGACCATATTCTTCCATAATTACTTATGGTATGGACTATACCATTTCGCGCACATAAATTATTAATTATTATGTGCGTGACCAGCGTGTCATGGTGAGTTTACTGAACCATGAAGTTTTCCTAGTCCTAGCGGAAAACTAAGTCTCTACGGGGTGCGGGTACTAATTTTTGCAATTTCCGTGAATAATTTGAAATACTTTCTAAAAATTTCTTTGCTTCGTAACGGGAAATATATAAACAGAAGGTTTTGGCGGTTTTGTAATAATAAATTTTCGCTTTTACAATACCGATTCTTTCGAGAAGTCTTTTATCTATTTCTGTTTCATCCTTTTTCCCATAAACAATCCGGCAATCATTCCTTAAGTTTTTATCAATCGAACCATCGCCATCAAAACGTCCAGCCAGATACGCACAGATAATTTTAGTATCTTTTAAATCATCCAATCTATTCTTAGCAAAAGTAAATTCTCTTAATAATGGCCTGCTATTTACGAACAAATGATTCCGATTTAACTTTATCCTGTTTTCTGGAAAAAATCTCTTCAAAAATTCTCTAAACTTCTCAATTAAATCAGGATCTGTATTGCTTAACCCAATCGAACTTGCCCACCAATAACTGTCAGCACACCAAAGACCAAGAATATAAGCGTCTTCCTCCTTCGAGAAGAAATTACAAAAATTAGTACTCGCACTTCCCACGGTATTGCCCATCCCGCCCTCTAAGCTCATTTTTGTATTTTTCACTCCCATATTATTCTATTTTAGCAATAAATAGGATGAAATTAAACTTATGAGCACAGAGGGCGGGATTAGGGTTTCACCGTTATGAGCTGGTTTTGCAATCCGCCTTACGGCGGAAAGGGTCGTATCCCCCACCAAAATTTGGTGGTGGGACCAACCATGCAGCACCTGAACTAGTGTCCTTGTGGGTAGCCCCGAATTTCTCCGGGGTTTCACTAGTCTGTCAAGCCCTGGTAAGGTTCCTCGTTTGTTGTCGAATTGAGCCACATGGTCCACCGCTTGTGTAGGTCCCCGTCTATTCCTTTGAGTTTTAGCCTTGCGGCCGTACTTCCCAGGCGGGACACTTAACGCGTAAGCTTCGCCACCCGAAGGGTCGACACTTCAGATAGCCAGTGTCCATAGTTTACAGCGTGGATTACAAGGGTATCTACATTTTTGTTACTATTGTTTTCAACAATGGTTAGGACATTTCTACCTAACTCTTCGCATTACTACGAAGATCGGACTGTATCATATACCAATAAAATGGTATCTCGGCGTACAGTCTCTACGGGGCTATGGGAAACTTATATCTTAAACTTGGTAAAAGGTATTTCTCAATGACTCGATATAGCTTTTTAATTTCTTTCTTAGGAAAATAAATTATCCATTTTCCTTTATTTTTTCTTAGCGATGTTGTTATCTTAAAGTTCTTTTTAATGGTTTGACTTAATAATCTAACCTCATTCTTTTTAAAAGAATGTGTTTGTAGTGTTACGCCAAATGTATCATTGGCGCCATCATCCATTAAGAGAACTGTTAAAGCTAGGGGGTGATAAAAAATTTTATCTATGTCGATAGGAATAATTTTTCGAGAACCTCGATAGAATATTTTCCTATATTCATTAAATACTGGATGGGTGAGAGTAACAAATTGAATAAACTGATACTCTTTTCCACTGACTTCTTGAGCGAAACAATTTAATGGCATTAATACAATATTTTTGAAAACATTGTATTTCCATTCAATTAGCTTTCGCTGATTAGCCGAGTGTTTAATGAATAATCGACAGTATCTCCCCCGTTTAGCCAAACTTCCATCGCCAAGCAAGGTTCCTATCAGTACAAACTTTTGTTTGTCTGATAATTTAAATCTTGATTTTACTGTTTTCCCTTTTACATTCATATAAGTTTCTTGAGTGCTTCCCTCGGTATTGTCCTTTTGATTAAAACAAAAGGGTTTTCACCGATATAGCCAAGTTTTCTCATCTCGATAAAGAAATGAGGGACTAGTGTTTTTATTATACCACAATGGGTATCTAAAACCAATCCTTTTTACTCCCCACGCTTTCGTCCCTCAGCGTCAGGGCCGCCCCAGTGGATTGCCTTCGCATTTGGTGTTCCGGTCGATATCAACGGATTTCACCCCTACACCGACCGTTCCATCCACCTCTAACGCCCTCAAGTCAGGTAGTTTCTGACGCATCCCTTAGGTTGAGCCCAAGGTATTTAACCCCAGACTTTCCTGACCGCCTACGGACCCTTTACGCCCAATAAATCCGGATAACGCTTGGGGACTCTGTCTTACCGCTGCTGCTGGCTAGTTAAACTTGCGAATTTTATATCTAAAGCATGTAATAATATGCGGCTCAACTAAACCCACAAAATTATTCATACTTTTAGAAGCGATGTATAAGCGATAGCGGGTTTTGCCGCGCATTTTACACTTACACACTCTTGCATCAAGATTAAAATTTTCTCTCAATGCTTTTGCAAGTAACTTGCAATCGCTAAACGAGAAACAATATGTAGCAAACATAGCATTATAATGATATTTGCTACGACAATCCAATGTTCCATCATCTTGATACCAAACTGCAAGAGTTAAAGGATTTCTAAGAAGTTCTTTTATATTTTTAGGGACAATCTTTTTCCCTTTTGGATAAAACAACTCTCTTAATTTTCCTATTTCTTCAGTAGTTTTGGTATAGAAGCGATGTTGATGATAATTCTTCTTAGGTTTTAGATCTGAACACCCTAATGGTTTTAGCTGTGAATGTAGCCATTTGAGGTAAGATAAATTTTTATTATCACCTTTTATCTCCGTTCTCGATCTACAGCTTTTGCCTACAAACGGAGTAAGATAACCATCGCCTAAAGCTAATCCTATAAGAATTGCTTTAATATTCTCGTTCATACGATTTAACTGGACTATATCATCATCCCGCAAACGCGGGAGTCTCGCGTGTAGTCTCTGAGGCGCTCCGCCAATTGGCGGATTGCCTGCTGATTGTCTATTTAAGCGTCCTGATATTCTAATTTTATCAGGAAATTCAGCGGACATAAATAGAGTTTCCAGCATATAGCGAGATTTTCTTTTTCGATGTTGCCATCGAAACTCTGCGCCAAACCCTTTTCGGGTCCACAGAGTTTGCATCCCCTTATTCCTGGAGTACCTTCACCCCGAAGGGTTATTCCTCCAGAAAAGCAGTTTACAGACCGAAGCCCTTCTTCCTGCACGCGGCGTCGCTGGTTCAAGGTTTCCCTTATTAACCAATATTCTCGACTGCTGCCTCCCGTAGGAGTAGGGCCAATGTCGCAGTGCCCTTGTTGGGGAACAAGCTCTCACTCCCCCTACCCGTCATCGCCTTGGTAGGCCATTACCCCACCAACTAGCTGATAGGCCGCAGACCCATCCTCAACCGGCATAGATTGCTCTACACCTTTACCCTTGCGGGACTATCACGAATTAGCTAACCTTTCGGCTAGTTATGCGTGTGTTGGGGGTTGGTATCTACGTGTTACTAACCAGTTTGCCGGTTGAACGTACAATTTTGCTTGCGCAAAATGTTACGTTCCCCCTTGACTTGCATGCCTTATCCACGCCGCCAGCGTTCATCCTGAGCCAGGATCGAACTCTCAAATTAAATAGAATCGGAGCAACTCTAAAAATCCAACCCTTCGACAAGCTCAGGGTTGTCCTGAGTTATATCGAAGGACAATTATTAAATTTTCAAGGTTCTTTCCCTACAGGACAGAAAAATCAGGAAGAGACTTCCTGATTCTCAACTTCTCTTTTCTTGGGTGGTGGGAGGGTGGCGTCCAATTTCACTCACAACCACATTTTTTCTTCTTTTTCTTTGCCATATATTTGTCTCTTCAATTTTAATTTTACTCTCTCAAAAACTCTTGTCAAGGGGTCAAGGAATTTCTTGGATTCTAAGA
>Ga0210017_1005513_pt1 | contig 10113 bp, 10 predicted proteins | sample CryGeyCG2014_020_FD_183966 | JGI IMG/M metagenome (GOLD analysis project Ga0210017, IMG submission 183966) | Groundwater microbial communities from aquifer - Crystal Geyser CG08_land_8/20/14_0.20 (SPAdes) (version 2) | ecosystem: Environmental > Aquatic > Deep subsurface > Groundwater | place... | reverse complement strand
GATTGAAACCGATTGTCCTTATTTAACACCGCCCTTGCCGAGACAAAGTCCTGCTTTCAGCGGGACGAAGGCGGGCGAGCGCAACGAACCTCTATATCTCAAATATGTCGCCGAAAAAATCGCCAAAATTAAAAATTTAGCTCTTGAAGAAATAGCCGAAATAACAACCCAAAACGCAAAAAGATTATTTAATATATAATGGGGGGTGCCAGGGCTATTTAGAAATTTCATACAAAAGATTATCAAGCACTTGACAACGGTATTTGGTTTGATTAAATTTAGTTTAAGGGTTAGGAATAAAAGGAAATGCCATCGAGAATAAATAACAACATATTATTAGGTAAATTAAATCTTATCCTTATTAAGAAGGGGAGGTTTCTCGTTAAGTGAGAGTTTTTTAATAAAACGAGAAATCTTCCCCAAAAACCTTTTGAAAAAGAGGTTTTTAATTTTAAGGGCTGAATTCTAATTTATGTTTAGTTTAAAGAATTCTAAAGAAACAATTTGTACTAAATGGAAAGAAAAGCACGCTTATGCAGTTGGGTGAACACAAAAAATTCAATAGATTTATATTTAAAATTGAATAACAAATTAAGACATATTTGCTATTTTTACACCCCAAACTGTCTTTATTAATAAACGAAATATCACTTAGGGGCGTCATTTTAGCATGTTGAATACGTAATACTTGAAAAATAGTAAGTTAGATGGTAGAGTAAAATAAATTAATGAAAGAAAAAATTAACCAAAGGTCGGCAACATAAATCAAAAATAAAAAATTATGGCTGAAGAACAACAATCACAATTTCAAAAATCTAAAAAACCGATTTGGGGAAAATGGTGGTTTTGGGTTGGTGGCGTGATTGTATTTTTCATGCTACTTGGTATTTTTTCTGAAGATGAGAAACCGCAAACTGTGTGACAGGCAGAACAACAAACAGGAGAGCAAGAAGAAGTAAAGGAGGTTGTCCAAGAAGAAGCTGTTAAAGAAAGAGTACCAGAACAAGCCTTGCCGGCAAGGTACGAAATCTATAAAGAATGGCAAGATTCTAACGGAATAAAGCAGCAAGTAATTATCATTCCAACAGAACTTAGAAATGAAAAAGATTTATTCGCAATCTGTGATGAGCTTGATAAAAAAACAAAAAACGAAAAGCGTATTACTATTAGGGGATTTACAAACAAGAAGGCGGCTGATGCTACAATGTATGTTGATAAATCGCCCAATCGGTTATGGGAGTTTTCCGATAGAGAGTTGGAAAACATAAATTATCACGCAGTTTTAGCTTTTGATAAATCTCTTACTACTCCTTTAAAATTTCACCATTGCGAAATTTATCCTGGGGGTTTTGGTAACCAACCTTTCTTATCTCCGAAAAGATATTAAAATTATAGGATAAAATAAGTCTATGAAAGAAAAAATTAAGAAAAACAAAAAAGCCCATCGCTGGGCAATTTGAGAAATAGTGAGTAGCGGGGTGGGGCAGTTACTTCCTTTGTTTTCTGGTTTGGTGTAAAATAAAGTTAGAGAAACGGTGTTTAATTATGACTAATGAAACAAAAAATGATCGGAGAGAAAGATTTTTAAGGGCCTATGCAAATTTACCTTTAAATACTCGTAAAGAGGTTATTTTGATGTTAGAGATGTTAGAAGAAAAGAATGAAAAAGGAGAGGTTATTAAACAACCTATTACTTGGGAAGTCGCCTATTTAGAGGTAAGAAATAATACATCCAAGAGCGAAAAAATCCTTGAGAAATTAGATAAGCTAAAATTAATTTAATGGTAGAAGAATTAAAAGAATCAGAAAAATCAGAAGAAGAAATTTTAGAAGATATTAAGGAAGTCGTAATCTATAAATTAGAAATGTTTTCTCCGGATAAACGATTTTCTATTGGCTCACATGAAAAAGGATTTACCAGAGATGAACTTATTGAGGAAGTGAGAAAAGAAACTGAAATTGGTAAAAAGGTTATTGAAGTGGAATTAACTTTTTTAAGAGCCTTAAAGGATGGTACTTTACTTGAAGAAGTATTAACTTCCGAAGAATAATATTATGGGAAGCACATTATTAATTACTAGACCAGAACATGATGTGACTACTCGCTATTTATCTAAATGGAGCGAAAAAATCATTCAAGAAGCAAAAAGAAAAGAGAAAAACATTATCGATCTTTTCCGGAGCAAGGCAAATAGAAATAGAATTATTAGCACTTTGGGAAAAAGAGGTCCGGAATTAGTAGTGTTAAATGGGCACGGTAGTGAAGATTGTGTTATGGGCCATAATAATGAAATTATTTTAAGAAGCGGAGATAGAGAGGCTTTTAATTCTAAAATTATATTTGCTCGTTCTTGTAAATCAGCGAGGAGGCTTGGCCAAAACGCTGTTAATCAAGGGGTAACTGCCTATTTAGGGTATAAGGAAGATTTTTGGTTCAAGTATAATATAACGAAAATTTCCAGACCTCTTGAGGACAAAACTGCAACATTGTTTTTAGAACCATCGAATTATCTTGCTATTGCTTTGTTAAAAGGTCACCCAACAGGTTATGCCAATAATAAATCAAAGATGCTGTTTAGGAAAAATATCGAAAAATTATTAATTGAGGGGCCTTTAGCCGAAGATTACGATACTATAAGATATTTATATTGGGATATGATTCATCAAGTTTGTTTAGGTAGTGAAGATGCTACTTTTTAATGAATAAGAGAAAGGCAGTTAAGATTTTTTAACAACTATTTCACGGGTTATTCTCAATTTTAAACTCCTTGATGGAGTCTTTTTTTAATTTCGTGTCGAATTTGGCAAGAAAAATGGGTCAGCTCTGGTTTTTAGTCAATTTTAGCCGCTTGGTAATATGGCATCGTAGGGATGTAGGGACGTGCTCCTCTTTATATTTTTTCAGGGTCTGTCAAGGCAATTTAGAAATGTCATAGTACGAGCAAAATAGAAATGTCATACCTGAACCTTTAAAATTTGACCTTTCAAGGAAAATAGCCCCAAAATATAACCCTTATTTCGCCTTCTGACAGACTTTTCAGACCCGAGACGATGCTTGATACCTCTTTGCCGAACCGAAACTGAATCGTCTCCAGGGATGGTCAGCCGGTGGCTTCCAAGGAGATTTAGCAGTGGTTAAAGCTGGAACTTTAGATTCAATGAGCTTCTTTGGTCTCTCTGGTAAAACGGTGTAGTTGAGATATTTTCCTCTTGAAGAGAGAAGTATCTCTCCGGAGATTCTCTCTTCCACTAGAATTTTTTCTTTCTTTCTGATAAAAGCTGGTTGTTGTTCTGACAACTGGAACCATTTTCCTTGGTATCTTAGAGTAAAGTCATTATTAACACATCTTACTTCTTGTCTAGAAAAGATCTGGGCTAATTGCTTCTTTTCAATCTCGGTTAGCTTTCGGTGGATATTACTTCTTTTAGCCGGCACTACTGAAAATTTCGCATTAAATTTGGGAATAAATACCTCTTTTACAAACTGATTACCTTGTTCTAAAGTTTTAATCCCAGCCAATCTCATTTCTCTAACCAACCCATGTTGTAAAGTAGGAAAAAGAGTCTCTATTCTACCTTTAGCTTGAGGGGAATAAGCAAAAATAAGCTCTACATCAGATTGTTTCATCATCCTTTGAAACTGAGTAAGGACCTGAGGATCATCTATTACTGATTTATGGGTATTTTTGTAGGTAGAAAGCCTATCTAAATAGATTTTCAAGGGCTTGCCATTGGTTTCAAAGTATTCTTTCCAGAAATCAGAGACCGGTTTCAATCCTTCATCAGAAACAAATTTTAATTCTGTAATTTTATTGGTAGCATCATCTCTGGAGGCCAAAAGGCAAGTAAGCTCTCCTGTTTCAAACCAATCGAAATAGCAGCCATCGAATTGTTGCATCTCTCCATAATAATCCTTCCTCTGTCTCCATCTCCGGTATTCTTTGTTCTTCTTTCTTGGTTTAGGTTTCCATAGTTCTAAATCAGTCATGACCTGCCTTACTTTCTCTTTACTGAGTTTAATTTTGTGTCTTTCATCTAATTGCTCCATAGCAAAGGTTGGCATGAAATCGGCGTATCGGGTCCGGAGCCAGTATTTAACCTTTTCCAGAATTTCTGGATTTAATCCCCGATTGCCCTTCCTTCCTTGACTTCGATGAATTACTCCTTTTGGTCCTTCTTTAATTACTCTGGCTTTAATTCTCTTTACTTGCCTTACTGAGAGATCCATTTGTTTAGCAGCTTCACTTCCATTGATTTCTTTCCTTATTAACCTTTTAATTATCTCATACCTTGATAACTCTTTTGGAGTCATAGTGATTGCTTCTGCCATAATTTTTCTTAAGATTAGTTAATTTCTCTAGGCCGACCTTTTCTTAAGAAGATTATGGCAAATTATCTCAAGGTATGACATTTCTAAATTGCTCAACTATGACATTATCATGTTGCTACGACAGGTGTTGCTGTTGGGGTTGACAAGGTTTTTGGCGATGCTATTTTAGAAGTATGGGGAACAAAATTAAATTAGCAATCAGCGGAGGAGCCGGTAGAATGGGAACAGCAATTTGGAATTTGGCTTTGGCGGACTCTGATTTTGAAGTGGCAGTCGTTTTGGAGAGGTTGGTCCACCCCTTAATGAGCAGCGATGCCAGCCAAATTGAAAAGGCCGATGTTTTAATTGAGTTCACCGCGCCTGAGGCAACAATTGACCACCTAAACTATGCCCTGAAATATCAAAAGCCAATGGTCATTGGAACTACCGGCTTGAACGAAGAGCAAATAAAATTGATTAAGGAGGCAAGCGAGGAAATTCCAATTCTCTTTTCGCCAAATATGTCAATCGGGATAAATGTTTTGTTTTCAATTATTCCGGGACTCGCAAAGAAACTTTCTGGTTGGGATATTGAAATAGTTGAGGTTCACCGAAAGGCAAAGAAGGATGCCCCTTCCGGGACGGCAAAGAAATTCGCTCAACTTATTTCCCAAGTAACCGGCAAAGAAATTCCCGCCCATTCCCTGCGAGTTGGCGATGTGGCTGGCGACCACACCATTACTTTTGCCGGTGAAGGCGAAAGAATTGAAATCAGCCACCGGGCCCAATCGCCAATCCTATTTGCCAAAGGAGCCCTTATCCTGACAAAGAAATTAATAAAAATGCCGCCAGGTCTTTATGAGCCAGTTGATTTTCTTTAAACTTTCGTGTTAAGATTAGATTAGCTCTTGACAAAGTTTTTGGGCAGAGTAAAATCTACGACAGATTAGAAATTATGAGAGCAGATATTATTCAAATAAATTCTTGGAACTGGACTTTGCTTTATTGAACGCAAGGTTCGGTTTAGTTTTAGAATAAATCAAAAAAAATAAACTTAAACCCTCCGAATCTTGCGGAGGGTTTTTAATTTTTAGTATGATTTTTTATTATGATTAATGTAGTTTCCGCATATAAAGAAATAAATAAGGAAAGGGACCCGGAGGCGGTTTATAATGCCGTTAGAGGTGAAAATAGTTATCTTCTGGAGTCGGCCGAAGGCGGCGAGAAAGCAGCCAGATATTCTTTTATTGGCTTTAATCCGGCGGCAAAGTTAACAATTAAGGATAAAAAGATAAAATTTGAAGTTTTAGACCCCGGGCTTAAAAATATAAAATTAAAAGGAAATGACCCCTTGGAGATATTGAAAAACATAACTCTTCAGTTCAAGTCAAAAGAGAAACCCTTAGCCAGATTTTTCGGCGGTTTTGTCGGTTATTTTTCTTATGATTTAGCGAGATATTTTCATAATTTGAAAGGGAAAGCCAAAGATGATTTAAAAGAGCCGGATTGTGAATTTATCTTAGCCAAGAATAATATAATTTTTGACCACAAAGAGAAAAAGACATATTTGATTTTGCGCCAATTTTCATCTCCTGGTCAGAAAATTGATAGACAAGGTATTTTAAAGGACTTAGAGGTGGATTCCAGTGGATTTTTTCCTTCGGAAAAAATCACGAAAAAGAAAAAGGGGATAAATAAATCAAATAATTTTTCGTCTAATCTATTAAAAAAGGAATTTAAAAAAAAGGTCAAAAAGGCAAAAGAATATATTTCGGCTGGCGACGTCTTCCAGGTGGTTCTTTCTCAACGCCTGGAAACAAGTTTTAATGGCGATGAGTTCCTGACGTATCATAACCTAAAAAAAATAAACCCCTCGTCTTATATGTATTATCTTGATTTTGGAGAAAGAAAAATAGTTGGCTCCAGTCCGGAGATGTTAGTCAGGGTTGAGAATAGAAAGGTTGAAACATATCCCATTGCCGGGACGAGGCCGAGAGGAAAAACGCCGGAGGAGGATAAAAAATTGGAAAAAGAAATGATGGGGGATGAAAAAGAAAAAGCCGAACACATTATGTTGGTTGACTTGGCTAGAAATGACGTGGGCAGGGTGGCAAAATTCAGCAGCGTTAAGGTTAAAAAATTAATGGCCGTAGAAAAATATTCTCATGTTCAGCATCTTGTTTCTGAGGTTTCTGGCGAATTGAAAAATAACGAGAATGAATTTTCCGCATTCAAAAGTATTTTTCCGGCCGGTACTGTTTCCGGAGCTCCAAAAGTCAGGGCAATGGAAATTATTGATGAATTGGAACCAAGTAAAAGGGGTATTTATTCCGGCGCCGTGGGATATTTTTCATTTAACCGAAATATGGATGCGGCCATAACAATCAGAACCATAGTTTTTGAAAAAAATAAAGCGTATATTCAGACCGGAGCAGGCATAGTGGCCGAGTCAAGTCCGGAAAGCGAATATCAAGAAGCAATGAATAAAGCCGAGGCAATGTTAAAAGCCTTAGAGATTTAAAGATATGAACCCCGTTAGAAGTTAGCATAATAATAATGCAATAAGTCATGAAAACTAATTATTCTACAATAAAAAGTATTTCTAATGAGCCGACTTCTAACGGGGTGAAAAATGTTTTGGTAATTGATAATATTGATTCTTTCGTCTATAACTTAGTCCAGTACGTCGGGATTTTGGGCGGAAACCCGATTGTTATTCAGAATACCGCTAAAGTGGAAGAAATTGAAAAAGCGGTAAAAGAAAATTCAATTTCCCATATCATAATTTCTCCCGGACCAAAGACCCCGAAAGAAGCTGGAATTTCAAATCAAATCATTAAGAAATTTGGTTCAAAAATTCCTATTTTAGGCATTTGTCTCGGACATCAATGCATTGGCTATGTTTTTGGGGCAAAAATCAGAAAGGCAAAAATCCTGAGACACGGGAAGACATCTTTAATTAAGCATTGCGGCAAGGGAGTTTTGAGGGGAATCAAAAATCCGCTTGCAGCCGCGAGATATCATTCTTTAGTTGTAGCTCGGAAAAATTTACCAGATTGTTTGGAAATAACAGCCGAAAGTTTAGATGATGGAGAAATAATGGGCTTGAAACACAGGGACTACGAGATCTACGGACTTCAGTTTCATCCGGAATCAATATTGACCAAAGAGGGAATAAAGATTGTCCAAAATTTTTTGAAAATTAAATAATCGCTCAGCAAGTTGCCTCCAAAGGACCGCAAAAATTCCCACCGAGAATTTTTGCTTATGTCCTCGCTCGCTCCGGATGTCCTTTGTCGGCACTTGCCTCGCTTTAATTATTCGTATATTCGTAATAGATTCGTAATTTCGTAGAAGTATGAAAGAATTTATTCAAAAAATTGTTGAAGAAAAAAACTTGAGCGGCAAAGAGTCGGAAAAGGCGATGGAAAGGATTATGTCTGGAGAGGCGACCCCCTCCCAGCTCGGTTCTTTTTTAACCGCTTTAAGAATGAAAGGCGAAACCGCCGAGGAGATTGCCGGCCTTGCCAAAGTGATGAGAAGATTCGCTCAAAAACTAAAACCCAAAATTAACGGAGCGCTGGTTGATGTCTGCGGTACTGGCGGGGACAAAATTAAGACCTTTAATATCTCAACTACCGCGATGTTTATTGTGGCGGCTACCGGTGTCCCGGTTGCCAAACATGGCAATAGAGCAATCACTTCTCATTGCGGCTCAGCCGATGTGTTAGAAGAATTAGGAATTAACTTAAATTTAGAACCGGATAAAATCAAAGAAGGTATAGAGAAATTAGGAATTGGATTTATGTTTGCCCCGGCCCACCACTTGGCAATGAAATACGTTATGCCAACAAGAAAGGAGTTGGGGATTAGAACTGTTTTTAATATTTTAGGGCCCCTGACTAATCCGGCTAATGCTCAGGCGCAATTAATGGGTGTTTTCGCTCCCGATTTGACTGAAAAGTTAGCCGAGGTTTTTAAATTGCTGGGACTAAAACAGGCAATGGTGGTTTATGGCGAACCGGGTTTAGATGAAATATCCAATTTAGGAAAAACAAAGCTCTCAGAGTTGAAAAATGGAAAAATAAAAACTTATTTTGTTAAACCAGAGGATTTTGGGTTTAAAAAAGCAAAAGCAAAAGATTTGGCCGGGGGAGATAAAAAAGAAAACGTAAAAATCTTAACAGATATTCTTAGCGGCAGAGAAAAAGGGCCCAAAAGAGACATTGTCATTTTAAATTCAGCGGCCGGAATTGTTGTCGGCAACAAAGCCAAAGATTTAAAACAAGGAATTAAAATTGCCAGAGATGTTTTAGGCAAGGGTCTGGCTTATAAAAAACTTGAGGAATTTATAGGGTTTGCCGGGTTTGCCCAGTAGAGAATTTGGACAATTCCCGACGAAGTCGGGACAATTATGCCGTAGGCAGTCCAAATTCTTCTACTGGGTTTGCAAAATGAGATTTAATTTTGATATAATAAAAAAGGAGAAGCTTAAAGAAATCAAAACCGCAAGAGAAAAACGGAGTTTAATTTCGGCAATAGAGAAAAAAAGAAAAAAAGGATTGGTCCCAATTATTGCTGAAATTAAGCGAGTCAGCCCGGGGAAGGGAAAAATTAGAGATATTGATATAGTTAAGGCGGCGATGAAGATGGAAAAAGGCGGGGCCTGCGTCATCTCGGTTTTGACCGATAAATATTTTGACGGGAGTTTAGGCGATTTGTTAAAAGTGAAAGAAGCGGTTAATCTTCCGATTCTCCGCAAGGACTTTATTGTTGATGAATTCCAGATTGAACAAAGTTGTCTGAACGGCGCCAACGCTGTCTTGTTAATTGTTTCCTTACTTAAAGAGAAAACCAAGAAATTTGTGGAAATGACTCATCAACTAAAAATGGAAGCGTTGGTTGAAATTCGTTCAGAAAAGGAAATAAAATTCGCCTTAGATTCCGGGGCAAAATTGCTCGGAATTAATAATCGTGATTTTAAAACAATGAAAGTGGACTTAACTGCGACCGAAAAATTAATCTCTAAAATTCCGAGAGACAAAATAATAATTAGTGAAAGCGGCATCAATGATAAAAATGACTTAGGCCGGGTATTGAAAGCCGGAGCAAAAGCGGTTTTAATCGGCACAAGCATTATGTTGGCTGAAAATATCAGAGAAAAAGTTAAAGAATTTGTAAATTTATAAATTTTTAAAATTTTAAACAATGGAACTACCGGATAAATTAGGAAAATTTAATGGCTATGGCGGGAGATTTGCTCCTGAGGTCTTAATGCCGGCTCTTGAGGACTTAGAGAATGCCTTTGAAAAATTTAACAAAGATAAAAAATTCCGAAGCGAATTGAATTACTATTTAAAAGAGTTTGGCGGAAGACCTACCCCCTTGTATTATGCTCAAAATTTAACCAAAAAGATTGGCGGAGCCAAAATTTATTTAAAAAGAGAGGACTTAGTTCATGGCGGGGCCCATAAACTAAACAATACACTGGGTCAAGCGCTTTTGGCAAAGAGGATGGGGAAAAACCGTCTCATTGCCGAAACCGGGGCCGGCCAGCACGGCGTGGCTGCGGCTATGGCCGCGGCTGCTCTTCAAATCCCTTGCCAGATATATATGGGCGCTGAAGACATAGAGAGGCAGAAATTGAATGTCTTTAGGATGGAATTATTGCAGGCAAAGGTTATTCCGGTCAATTCCGGTTCTCGGACTTTAAAAGACGCGGTCAACGAAGCCCTGAGGGATTGGTTAACCAACGTTGAGACAACTTACTATATGATAGGCAGTGTCGTCGGTCCCCATCCCTA